>Ga0209223_10006153_pt1 | contig 10414 bp, 10 predicted proteins | sample COG_06_FD_184750 | JGI IMG/M metagenome (GOLD analysis project Ga0209223, IMG submission 184750) | Pelagic Microbial community sample from North Sea - COGITO 998_met_06 (SPAdes) (version 2) | ecosystem: Environmental > Aquatic > Marine > Neritic zone/Coastal water | place: Helgoland, sampling...
AACAAAGATTTTGTTGCCGCCGAGGCAAACTATCTTGCGCTGTCAACAGACCCTGATGTAAAGCCACTTTATCAGCAAGCGGCAATCTTGCTGTCGGTCATGAATGCACCGGCAAGCCGTAAGCATGATGAATTGGCTGCGCGATTGACCGATCTTGAAAGTCAAGCTGGCCCATGGCAGTCAATGGCGCTTGAACAGGCAGCAGGTCTGGCTCTGCGGTCGGGTGATCGTAAAGCGGCAATGATCAAATATGAATCACTGGCAGGTTTGTCGGATATTCCGGCTGGAGTGCGTCAACGAGCGCGTCAGATGGTGCAAATTCTAAAAGGGTAATGGGTAATGCGTGGCGCATGACGCATCGCGCTAGGCCTTTATTTGAAAAGCATGAATCTGGTGAAACAAAGTTGGTTTCAAACGCGTGCTAGGGGAGTTGTCATGACGGCAAGGGGAATCTTGATGAATGATCGGTTTTTGCTGCTTCCATTATTGTCGGTGCTTGGCAAATCGCTATCGGCCGGATTTGTCATGCTTGCGCTATCGGCCTGTTCAGAATCTGAATTGATCCTTGATGGTGATCGTATTGCCATCATTGAGGCAAGCAATATGATCGCCGCTGATCCGGCAGCATTTGCCGAAGGCGCGGGCTTGCCCGATGCGATTGATATCTTGAATGCAGGTCATCCCGGGTTAAGCGCTGGTCATACTGGCGGTAATGTCAAAGCAGCCTTGCCGTTCAAGCGGGCATGGCGCGCCTCAATTGGTGGATTTGGCGATAGCCTGACCGAGCTTGCCCAGCCGATGGTGGCGGGTGAGCAGGTCTTTACCGTTGCACCAAATGGCACGGTCACAGCATTTGACATAAAAACCGGCAAGACCAATTGGCAGGTGAGTGTTGAAGAATTTACCGATGATCCATTGCCGGGAATTGCTGGCGGGCTGGCGGTTCGCGGTGAGACATTATTTGTTCATGCTGGCGGGCGCAGTCTGGCGGCGCTGTCGGTACAGGACGGGTCAACAATATGGTCAATATCAGTGCGTTTGCCGGTTCGTGGTGGGCCAACGGTAATCGGACAGGAAGCAATTGCCGTAACCGATCTGGACGGTAATATTTTTGCCTATTCAGCCAATGATGGTTCGCTTTTCTGGGAACGCACAGGCTTGCCAGTTAATACGGTTGTTTATGGTGCGCCGTCACCAGCCTTTGCCAATGGTCAATTGGCGGTGGCGGGTTATGGCGGTGATATCAGCCTTCTCGACGCAAATTCAGGACAGATTATCTGGTCTGACTCATTGGCGGCATTCAGCCCGCGTACCCCGCTTCAGCGGCTTGGCGACATTCGTGCGCATCCTGTTTTTGATGGTGGCCTTGTTTTTGCGGTCTCGCAAGCAGGGCAAATCGCGGCGTTTAATGCGAGGTCAGGTTTGTCGATTTGGGATCAGCCGATTGGCGGTATTGAAATGCCTTGGGTTGCAGGAAAATCACTGTTTCTGCAAACCATTGACGGACGGCTTTATGCCTTGCGCCGCAGTGATGGCGCGGTTCGTTGGGTTGCCGATTTGCCTGGTGCTTTGCCAAAGGGTGTTGTCGCATCGAAAGACATTCCACGTTATGTCGGGCCGATCGTGGTTGACGGTAAGATTATGGTCATTTCGAAATCGGGAAGCCTTTTTGCCTTTGACGCTGATACCGGTGATGGCGGCAAGACAATTGATGTTGGCTCAGATGTTGTTACCGCACCGCAATTGGCAAGCGGCATGATGTTTGTTCTAAGCGGCAATGGCACGCTTACGGCTTTTGAATAGGATTGTAATTCTTTTATGACTGTTACTTTTGCCATTGTTGGGCGTCCAAATGTTGGAAAATCAACGCTGTTTAACCGGTTGATTGGCCGTCAGCACGCGATTGTTGACGACCAGCCCGGGGTGACGCGTGATCGCCGCGAAGGGCAGGGATATCTTGCCAGCTTGGCCTTTACCGTTATTGACACGGCCGGTCTTGAAGAGGCTGATGAAGACTCGCTTGAGGCGCGGATGCGTCGTCAAACCGAAATGGCCATTCGCGATGCCGATATCACTTTGATGGTTGTTGATGCCAAAGCTGGGGTCACGCCGATTGACAAGTTTTTTGCCAGCGAAATCAGAAAATCGGGCGCGCGGGTCGTGCTGTTGGCGAATAAATGCGAAGGCAAGGCGGGCACCGCTGGCCTGTCGGATGCATGGACGCTTGGGCTTGGTGAGCCAGTGCCAATTTCGGCGGCGCATGGTGAGGGGCTCGTCGATTTGCATGATGCCATGTTAGCGGCAGCGCAGGCAATTGGGCTTGGAGATGTTCTGACCGGCGATGCTGATAATGACGCTGATGATCATTTATTCACCGATGCTGATGGGCTTGATGAAAAGCTGGATGCCGATGGCAACCCCATTGACGTTTGGCAGGATGAACAGGTCAGTCAGCCAATGCGCATTGCCATTGTTGGCCGCCCGAATATGGGAAAATCAACGCTAATCAACAGCTTGATTGACGAAGACCGTTTATTGACCGGCCCTGAGGCCGGGATTACGCGCGATTCAATCGAAGTGCCATTTCAATGGAATGGCAAGCCCTATAAGCTTGTTGATACGGCCGGAATGCGTCGGCGGGCGCGAATTGCCGACAAAGTTGAAAAGCTGATGGTCGATGATGCGTTGCGCGCGGTTCAATATGCCCATCTTTGTGTTTTATTGATTGATGCCACCGAAGAAATTCACAAACAGGATCTAACAATTGCCCGCCTGATCGAAGATGAAGGCCGGGCAATTGTTATAGGGGCGAATAAATGGGATGCGGTTCGCAATAAACAGGCGGCAAGCGGCCAGATTTCGGATCGACTGCAAACCTCGCTTGCGCAATTGCGCGGCGTTCCGGTAATACAAATCTCAGGGCTGCATAAAAAGGGTCTTAGCAAGCTTCTTGATGCGGCTGATGAGATGTATGGCATTTGGAATACGCGTATTTCTACCGGCCGGTTGAATCGTTGGCTTGATACGATGCTCGAAGCGCACCCACCGCCATTGGTCGAGGGGCGCCGGCTTCGCATTCGCTACATGACCCAGATTAAAACCCGCCCTCCGACATTTGCATTATTTGTCAGTCGGCCGGCTGATCTGCCGGAAAGCTATCTCCGCTATCTTACAAGCGGGCTGCGGGCTGATTTCGGGTTGCGTGGTGTGCCAATCCGCATGGTGATGCGTAAGCGCGAAAATCCGTTTGCGCCAAGCTAGGCGTTAGCCAATTTATCAGATAATACCGCCCCAATACGCGCCAAAAGCGCGGCGATATTTTTGCTACCCTGCGGATCAAGCGTATATTTGTGTGTCATATATAGGCGGCGGTTAATCTCGATCTGGATTGATTGTTGGCGCGTGGTGGCGCGGCCATAATTTTTGGTTATATAGCCACCAGCATAAGGATGGTTCCAGGCAAGGCTATAACCAGCCTCGGTAATGATTTTTGCCAAAAGATCTCCAATTGCCGGATCAAGCGTGCTGTGATGCAGGTCGCCAAGCACGAAATCGGCAAGCGGTTTGTCATGCTGGTCATGCGATGGCATTGAATGGCAATCAATCAGCAGTGACCGGCCAAAATGGCAGTGGGCGGTGGCCAAGGCGGCCTGTACAGCCTGATGATAAGGTTTATGGACAAGCGCGATGCGGCTTTCCACCTCATCTGACGGCAATAATTGCCGATGGATCACCTCACGCGCAGCGGTTAAGCGCGGCAACAGCCCATAACCAGCCCGAACATGGCGTGATGCGGCAGCGGCGGTACTGGCCGCGGCTGGCGGCGCGGTAAACATAGCGTTATCAAGTGCGTCAACCGGCCGGTTTACATCGATATAGGCACGCGAAATCTGATTATTGATACAGGTGATGCCATAATCGCGAACGCTGCCAATCAATTGATCAACACCAAAATCCTCAAGCCCGCGAAGAGCATTTACATCGGCAATGCTGGCAGCGATAAATTCGGCTGGATAAACTCGTCCCGCATGCGGCGATGACAAGACCACCGCGCTTGGTTGGGAATGCGATGGTGGGGTCAAGATTTCGGTAGCAGTAAAATGTGGGGCGGCAAGCGCGACCAGCGGCAGGATTACCGGCCGCAGATCATCGCGTCTTGATGCCGCAGCCACTGATGGCTGTTGAATGGACGGCAAAGATGCGGCTGTTTGCGCGGGGGTGATTTCGGGATCAATCAAGGAATTATTGGCAGGATTGACCGCAATATTGGCATCTGACTTTGGAGCGGTTGCTATGCTCATAAGCACAGTCTAACTTGCGATTGTGATGGCGACAATAGCCAAGTTTTGCGCCGCTTTGGCATTTGCCCTAATTTGACGGCAGGTTTTGTGATATCTGACCGGAATTGGCCGAAAAAAGGCTTGATATGACCGGCCGGTTGGTGCAGATATAGCAAATGGCCATCGTTACCGCGCAAATGGCCCGCCGGTTGGCATAACGCCAGCATCAACGTGAATGTTTTTTGCTGGTTTGACTGGCCGACCATATGAAATAGTGTGGGGGTGTAGCTCAGCGGGAGAGCACTTCGTTGACATCGAAGGGGTCACAGGTTCAATCCCTGTCACTCCCACCATTTTCTATAATATATTTTTGAAGCAGAGCGTCAGTTTTGGCGCTTTTTTGCTTTCAGGCTTGCACGTTTTGATTTCATCTAATATCGTCTTTATGTCTAATAGTTGTAGACATAGTGTAGACACAGCGTCGAAAGTTAATAGCGCTTCTGCGCTGGATACACCCCCCTTTTGTTATTTAGGCCGGGGCCGATATGCGTAAAAAATTGACCGCCACATTAGTAGCAAAGCTCGCCGTACCTGACGGGAAAAAATCTATCAAGATATTTGATACGGAAGTTGCTGGGCTTGGGGTGCGTAAAATGGCCACAGGCATCGCAAGCTTCATATTCGAAAAGCGGCCAAAAGGTGCAGCTGTAGCTAAACAAATTACGCTTGGCAGATGTGGTGATTGGACGTTGGACCAAGCTCGTGCAAAAGCGAGGCAATTGGCAGTAGATTTTAGCTCGCCCGACTATCTCGCCTCAGAGGTTATTAAGGGCGCAACCCCGACATTTTCTGACGCAGTAAAGCTTTATGACGAACTGGTTCTGTCGCAAAAGTCGAAGACCTATCGAGATAAAACTCTGGGAACACTCAAACGCTACCTCATCAAGCAGCTTGGTTTAATTAAAGTAACTGATGTCACACACAAACACCTCGTGAACATTGTTACGCCAATTATGCAGAGGGATATGCACCCTACTGCTCAATTGGTATGGGAAGCGGCTTCTAACATACTTACTTGGGCCGTAAGAAATGGTCACCGGGATGATAACCCGCTAATCCGTATCAAGCCTGAGTTTAAAAAGAGCCAACGTGACCGTGTCCTTGCCCTCAATGAAATAAAAAAGATTTGGTTTGCAGCTGAAACTCTAACCCCGGTGCATACGGCAGCAGTGAGAACTCTCCTGCTTCTTCCATTCCGAAAGGAGGAACTGCTGAGCTCTAGTTGGTCGGAGCTTGAAGAAGGCTGGTTAAACGTGCCTGCCCAAAGGGCAAAAACTTCTAACCCTTCAAGCCTTTTTGTCAGTTCTTTTGCCGCGACCCAATTTCCAAGCCGACGGAACGATAGTGAATTGATTTTCACTACCAATGGAGTTGTTCCAACGCGCTTGGGCAGTAAAGTTAAATCAAAGCTTGATAGCGCACTGGGTCTGCAGAACTGGGTCTTTCACGACTTCCGTAGAACCTTCTCAACACATATGCACGAAACCAATCAGCCTCACTTTATGATTGAGGCCTGTATCAATCACCGTGACGGAACGCGGCAAGGCGTGGCTGGCGTTTATAATCGCGCCGAATATCGAAACCAGAAACAGGCTGTTCTGCAGCAATGGTCAGATATGGTGGAGGCTGCTGTTGGGTAAACAAGATTGGCCAACAGTTGAGGAGTTTAAGGCGCTGCAGCAGCTTGTGAATGAGGGCAAAGTCACCGCTATAGCAGAACTTATTGAAAAAGATGGCGTTGTCATTCATCGCTGCATTGTTGATGCTCTCAAGAAGCTAGACCACTGGGACAATAATTTGAGGTGGCAAATCACCGAAACCCCAAAAGCCTCTCAAGCTAAAATTGGCATGGCCGGACGACCATCTAGTAGGGAAAAAGACCCGCTACATGCCTTTAGGCGCTATAAATTAGCAATGAAGGTGGCCGAGGCTCACATTCATTACATAGAAACCCACGGCCGAGAGCCCAACCTAAAAGAGGTTAGAGAGTTTATTTTGAATGATAAAGATGTTGCTCGTTTAACCAGGTTTTCAGGCAAGGGGCGAACGACACAAGATAAAATGGTTGCTGACGCAAAATTGCTCTTTGAGCCAAGGTAGAAAAAGCGTGTCACTTAAACCCCAATCAGGGCGCATTTTTGTGACATAAAAAAGAAAATATCAATCACGCATCACCCTAAACGAAAGGATTGCGTGATGGATAAACTTCTTAATCGAAAGAAATCTGCAGAATATTTGAATGAAAAAGGTGTCAGGTCTTCCAGTGTCACACTTGCCAGACTGGCGATGTCCGGTGAGGGGCCAAAATATACCCTTATAGGTCGTACCGCATACTCTAAGCCCGAGTGGCTCGATGAATGGCTTGAGAGCCAGATAACCCCCCATTCTCATTCTATGGCCCATATGCTCTCGAAAAATGGAGGGTCTAATGGCTAACACCTATGACCCTATCAACACACCAGGCCTTTTAGAGCCACTAAAGGGTACTCAGCGCTCAGACGGTTATTTAATCGGCAAAAACCCCCTAATAATTGGTGGAAAAAAAATGGTTGAGGAGGGAATTGTGCCAATCACCCCTCTCAAGGCTATTCGCAAAAATTGCATCGATTGTGCGGGTGGAAGCAAAGGTGAAGCCCGTAGATGCATAGCTATCGAATGTCCCTGCTGGCCATTTCGAATGGGAACCAACCCATTTATGCGGATGAACAAAGCAACCCCTGCTGACAACGGAGGTGACTGCGATGCCTAACCCAATGAAAGAGCGTTTTGATAGGAAAAAAAGGAAAAAAGGGCTAATCGAAGGCTTCGAGCAATACAAAAAGCTGACCTACCGTATGCTCGAGAGCGAGGCTTGGCGATGCCTTCCCTCCAACCACATTAAGTTCTATTTGGAGCTTTGCAGACGCTATAATGGAAGCAACAATGGAAAATTAAGCCTCAGTAAACGTGAGGCTGCGAAGCTCCTGCATATTGGAGATGGAGCTGCCCAGGCAGCTCCAAAGAGACTCCAAGAACACGGCTTCATCAAGGTAACAAAACCAGGCAGTTTCAGAGGGCGTAGAGCCACTGAGTATGCCCTTACGGACAAGAGCCTCGATGGACACCATCCAACAAACGAATGGCAAAGGTGGAGGAAAAAGAAAAAACAGAAATGGGACATCGACACAATCCGTGAAGACGCCCTAGATGAGCTGAAATTCCAAAAAACAGCCTACAAATCGCCGAGCTGAGAGCGATAAACTAATGTATTTACCCCCCTTTGGTGACTGACGGGACTGTCAAGGTTCCGCCTATATATACCATAGGGGGTGCAAAATAGTTCATCCGCCGTGCAAGGCTGTAAGTTAATCAGCACGCAATTGACGGCTCTTTTGACACCTAGTGTCCGTTGCATCGGTAAAGTATAATAAGGCTATGAACTCTAGCACTGCGATAAGAAAAGAAAATGGCCAGTTTCAGCCTGGTTACTCTGGCAACCCTGGTGGCCGGCCAAAAGACGAACATAAGGTGGCAGAGCTAGCCCGTTCTTACACCGTAGAAGCCGTTGAGACGCTTGTTGACCTTATGAGGCATAGCAGAGACGATAGAGTCCGCGGAACAGCCTCTCAGGCGCTTCTAGACAGGGGCTGGGGCAAGGCGAAGGTGGAAGTGGCTACCAGCGGCGGAGAGACCTATATCGAGGCTCTTCAGGCTGCGGCTGAGGTGATTAGGGGGCAGAGAAGGATTGATTAAGCAGGCGGCGCAATGTGACGGGTTTAGGGTCGTGGTGACGTAGCGGCATAGAACGTCAAAGTGAGTAGGACAACCCGATTGCAATCGACGTTTTATTGCTCTTGCTTATTATTGGGCTATCCTTCAACTTTGATGGCATAAATTGTGAAGATATGTTTCCAAAAAGACCTATACCATTCGGCAATTTGTAAAAACTGGATAGTCCAACATAAGGAACCAAAGTGTTCCCTGGGTTGTATGATGGGCGACCAGCTCTCACTTCTGTATCGTAGACGCCAAAATAATATCTAGATAGACCACTACTGTACCATTTTGAGCCTATGGACACTGAAAACGGCGCAACGTCATTCATAATAAATTTACTGTATGCTAAATCGATTTGAGTACCGCTGTGTTTATTGGTCAGTTCTTTGAACAGTTGAATACCTAATGAGCCACCGTCATGTATCTTCACTCTGCTTTTAATGCCAAAATCAACCGTATGCCCTCGGTTCATTCCTGCCAAGCTCACTGAGTCACTTCCATCGTAAGGTTTAAAGCGGGGAACAACACTCACAGTGATGCTATTTTCTTGTAACGGAGAAAGTTGATAGGAAACCCCTTCTTTGAATCCGACTACAAAAGCCCCCTTGGAATATTTTAAATCTGGAAGGGCTCTGGTTTCATTCGACGCTCCAGCATAAATATTTGAAGAGGTTATAGTGGCTGCACCAATTGTAAGTTGTCCCTCTTCACTTGCCCACAAGGGCTTGCTCAGCAGAGAGAGGATAAACCAACTCATCAAAAAAAAGCGCATATTTGATACTCCAATGATATTCTGTAGCAGTTTGCTTGAGGTATATGTAGGCATTTCTCGGCACCTTCACAAGGCCAGCGCAAAGGCTGGCATCATTTATAGGACCTTCCTATCAAACAACTGACGCTATGCAAAAAATAATTTTGCTATTTGTTCTTTAGTCAAAAAAATAATTTTGATGTTAAAAAATGCTTTGTCTGGTGAATATTCATGATGTAGGCTAAAACATAGTAAAAATCACATATATCATGGAGGAGTAAATGCTTAAAAAATTATTTCTTGCGTTAGTTGCCTGCTTTAGCATTGGCTTAGCAGGAATTAGTGCCGAAGCAAGTGAACGGTATGGCAAACAAAAAGTTGCATACCATATTAACTATCCTGGTGGTGATGGGGATAAGAAATATCTTGGTGCAATGCGTAATATCCAAAATCACATCAATGCTGTTGGAGCCACAAATATGGAGATAAAAGTGGTTATTCACGGAAACGGCATAGGCTTGCTTCAAAGTGCAAAGTCAAATGATAAACTTCAAAGCAATATCGCCAACCTAAAATCGCAAAATGTTGCATTCAGTGTTTGCGCTAACACGCTGAAAGGTAAAAAACTAAATCCTGGAAAGGACCTTTATGACGTTTTTGAGGAAGATATTGTTCCCAGCGGCGTCGCGGAGCTTAGTCACCTTCAGCAACAAGGGTTCACCTACATAAAACCATAATACACATCGTTTGCAATGGGGAGTAAGCCGTTACTCTAAGTCTTCTCCATTGCAAACCTAATAAAAAAATTATGTAACTATTATAACAATGGAGCGCCCCACCATAAAATTAGATGGCGGGCTTTCGAAGGCATTCTTACTGGCATACAAGATGGAATAGCTACCAGCAATAGGCAGCACTTGGACAGAGGCCTTTTCAGACCACCAGAGTGGTGATTAGGGTGTGTAAATTCAATCCTTAATGAGGGTTTGAGTCTTTGCCCAAGCATCATCCAGTGCGTTGAAGTCAGACCGAAACTGAACGCCTCGGCTTTCAGTGCGCCGGGAAGCTGCTTCTATCATGAGATTCGCCAACCGTGCCATTTGCTTTAACTCGAAGACGTCCCTGTTTTGTTCACCAAGGTCTTTAATTTCAAGCCACAATTTGGAGAGCTGTTTTTGGCCTTCGGTTAGGCTCAACTCATTTCTTATAATGCCTAAATTATTGCCTACAATATTTTTAACTCTGTCCATCAATGCTTTAATCTCAATATTGGTATTTAAGGCCTGGCTTTGTCCTTCAATAATGTTCAACGACCTATTCAGCTGCTCGGAGCTGAGAGCTTTTTGAGCCACAACACTCTGGCGCTGGCGCTGCGCATTCTCAGCATAACCAATAGCGTTTAATCCCGCAGTTCGACCCATAACAACACAAGCTGTTAGGCCATTGCCGCTCAGCCGACCCGCTCCGTGGATTCCAGTTGCATTCTCTCCAGCAGCAAAAACACCGGGTATTGAAGTTTGGGCGTTAGTGTCTATCACAATGCCTGCCAAAACAGAGTGGGCTGCAG
>Ga0209223_10006156_pt1 | contig 10409 bp, 13 predicted proteins | sample COG_06_FD_184750 | JGI IMG/M metagenome (GOLD analysis project Ga0209223, IMG submission 184750) | Pelagic Microbial community sample from North Sea - COGITO 998_met_06 (SPAdes) (version 2) | ecosystem: Environmental > Aquatic > Marine > Neritic zone/Coastal water | place: Helgoland, sampling...
TCTTAAATTTGAACAAAACTATATGTTATGATTATTCATCACCTAGAAAAAACAAACTCAATTCTTAACCAATTTATTGCAGAAATTAGAGAGGTTTCTGTTCAAAAAGACAGCATGCGTTTTCGAAGAAACATTGAAAGAATTGGAGAGATTTTAGGATATGAATTGAGTAAAACTTTAAAGTATTCTTCAGAAAAAATTACAACTCCGTTAGGAACAAAAGAAAGTTTTTTACCCGTTAAAAACATTGTTTTAGGTTCAATTTTAAGAGCAGGATTACCTTTGCATCAAGGGTTGTTAAATTATTTTGATGATGCAGAAAATGCTTTTATCTCTGCCTATAGAAACCACCCTAATAATGATGCAGAATTTGAAATTGTTGTAGAATATTTTGCTTCTCCGTCTATTGATGATAAAGTTTTAATCTTAGCAGATCCAATGTTGGCTACTGGGCAATCTTTAGTTTCGGTTTTTGAAGCCATTCAAAAATATGGCAATCCAAAAGAACTGCATATAGTTTGTGTAATTGGTTCAACAGAAGGAATCGATTTTATCAAAAAGCATTTTCCAGAAAACACTCATTTATGGATAGCAGCAATAGATGATGAACTAAACGACAAAGGATATATTGTTCCTGGTTTGGGTGATGCGGGTGATTTAGCTTTTGGAACTAAGCTATAAAATGTATTGCAAAAGAAAGTATTAAAAACGCTACTAACACTATATTTATTTCGAGTTTCTTATGCATTGACTGCAACCCATTTGCCATAATAATGGTAGATGGAAATAAAAATGTAACGAATTCTGTTCCGTTCTTTTCTTCTACCAAAGAAATAAATACAATCGCTATTGCTAAATGTAGCATCAGCAACACCCAGCTCCTTTTAAACTTATTACTAACAGATAGCACTTTTCCTGTTCTTAACAGTAAAGAAACACCAGTAAAAAAAGCAAATGTCATTGCAAACAAACTATAATAATCTGTTTTGTAAAAGCTTAAATCTACAGTAAAAGTCGTATCAAACAATTGATAAAAAGTGGCTAAATCATTGATCCAAAACAGGTAGGTGAAATATAAAAAGACCGGTGTAATAAATCCTACTACCGGAATCAACACGGTTCTAATTGTGATTTTTGCAAAGAAGAAAACAGCAGCATAAAGCAAACCTATATAAAGAAGGTAAAAAGGAGAAATTAAAAATAACACCCCTAACCAAAATCCGCTATCAAACAATTTTTGATATACAATTTTTAAGGTTCTTAAACTATACACTCTTCTAAAAAACAAAAACAACAATAAAAAAGTAAAAACTATTGAAGTTTCTATAATAAACGCATTTAGAAAACCCAGTCCAATTACAAAAAGTAAAAATGCATACGAATTATCTCTTGTTAATTTATTTTTAGAAATGATAAAATTAAACAAGAAAAAAAGCAATAAAAACAAAGGAGTAACCAACAAAAACTTATAAAAGTCTCCGAGATTTATTTCGGCTTTTTTCACCACTATAAAATCCAACAGGTAGTAGATAAAAAAAAGTACCGTAATAAGTATAAAATTTACTGGTTTTGATTTGCCGAAAAAATTGGCTAACATAATTAGTTTTTATATTTTTGCAACGTAAAGATACTTAAGTTATGATAGCAAGCAATATTTTTAGATTAATTGGTGATTTTTTTACCTGGGCTTTTGGTCCTTTTCAAGCATTACGTTTAAGTGATTTAAGCTGGTGGGTTTCAAATGTAGTAAACTGGATGTTTTTAGTTGTATTATTAGTATTATTTGCATACTGGATGAAAGAATCTGCACGCTTCAAAAGAGAAGGAATCGAAGATTCTGCAGAATAACATTTTACTTTGGGAAGCAAAAACAAATTAAAACGTTTTCATGAAAACGAAACGTTTTCTAATGTTGTTCAGCCAAAAAGAGAAGAAATACTAAATGGTTTTTCTCTTAAGGGTAAATGGAATATTTTTTTCAAAAACAACAACCCAATTGTTTTAGAGCTTGGTTGTGGCAAAGGAGAATACACCATTGCACTTGCACAAAAAAATTCTGACAAAAATTTTATCGGAATTGATATTAAAGGTGCTCGCTTTTGGCGTGGTGCAAAAACGGCTTTAGAAGAAAACTTAACAAATGTTGGCTTTATTAGAACTCAAATAGAATTGATTAACGAACTATTTGCAGAAAATGAAGTTGATGAAATTTGGATTACCTTTCCAGATCCACAAATTAAATACAAACGCACAAAACATCGCTTAACCAATACAGACTTCTTAAATAAGTACCATCATATTTTAAAAGAAAATGGTGTGGTAAATTTAAAAACTGATAGTGAGTTTATGCACGGTTATACCTTAGGATTATTGCATGGTGAAGGACATGAAATACTGCATGCAAATCACGATGTGTATAAAAACACCTATTCTCCAGAAGAAGTAATTGGAACGCAAACCTTTTACGAAAAACAGTATTTAGAAAAAGGAAAACCCATCACTTTTATTAAATTTAGAATTAAATACAACTAATTCTAAATGAGTTCTTCAGATAATTTTTTTGACAACGTATACAAAATTGCTCGATTAATTCCATACGGAAGAGTTACAAGTTATGGGGCCATTGCCACTTATCTTGGCGCAGCGCGTTCTGCAAGAATGGTTGGCTGGGCAATGAACAATTCTCACAATCAAAAAGAAGAAGTTCCTGCACATAGAGTTGTTAATAGAAAAGGATTACTTACAGGAAAACATCATTTTGATGGCACAAACTTAATGCAACAATTACTAGAAAGTGAAGGGATTGTTGTTGTCGATAATCAAATTCAAGATTTTCAAAATGTGTTTTGGAATCCGAGTGAAGAGTTGTCATAAATTCAACTTATCTATCCATCGATAAACAAACTATAACTTCTTTATTATCTAAACTCTATACACTATATTTGTAGTTTAGAATTAATCCTAATTAAAATCGCAAGATGAGCTTTAAAAAGCAAGATATATACAAGGCATTAGAAACTATCACTGCACCTGGAGAAGGTAAAAGCTTAGTTGAAAATGAAAATATTACAAACGTTGTAACTTTTGGCAACGAAATAATTGTTGATGTTACCATTAGCAATCCGTCTTTACAAGCTAAAAAAAGAGTTGAAAGTGAAATTATCAATACCCTTCGCTTAAAAGTTAGTGAAGATGTGATGGTAAAAGTAAATGTAAAAGCTGTAGTTCCTAAGAAAGAAAATCCAAATCAAATCAAAGGAAAGGAAATTCCGAATATTAAAAATATCATTGCTGTTGCTTCCGGAAAAGGTGGCGTTGGTAAATCTACCATTACAGCAAATACTGCTATTACATTAGCAAAAATGGGATTTAGTGTCGGCGTTTTAGACGCGGATGTTTACGGGCCTTCAATGCATTTGATGTTTGATGTGGAAAAAGAAAAACCATTATCTGTAAATGTAAATGGTCGTTCTAAAATGAAACCCGTTGAAAATTATGGGGTAAAATTATTGTCTTTAGGATTTTTTACAAATCCAGATCAAGCGGTAATTTGGCGTGGACCAATGGCTTCAAAAGCTTTAAATCAATTGATTTTTGATGCTGATTGGGGTGAATTGGATTTTTTATTGATTGATTTACCTCCAGGAACTGGAGATGTACATTTGTCAATTGTACAAGCCTTACCAATCAATGGTGCAATGATTGTAAGTACACCACAAAATATTGCTTTAGCAGATGCTAAAAAAGGAGTTGCAATGTTTCAACAAGAAAGCATCAATGTGCCTGTGTTGGGAATTATTGAAAACATGGCCTATTTTACACCTGAAGAATTACCAAACAACAAATATTATATTTTTGGAAATGGTGGAGCAAAAAATTTAGCAGAAGACATCAATACTCAATTTTTAGGTGAAATTCCTTTAGTGCAAAGTATTCGAGAAGCTGGTGATGTTGGTCATCCTGTGGCATTACAAACAAACACAACTTTAGAAAAAGCTTTTTCTGACACCACTAAAGAAATGCTATCCCAATTAGTAAAACGAAACGAAAATTTACCGCCAACAGAAATTGTTAGAATAACAACAATGAGTGGTTGTAGCACAAAATAAAAGTTATGACAGTACAAGAAACGCTTGCTAATGTTGAAAAAGCTTTAGAAGAAATTCGCCCTTTTTTATTAAGTGATGGCGGAAACATAAAGCTATTATCTATAGAAGATACAACTGTAAAAGTACAGTTAGAAGGTGCTTGTAATGGGTGTTCTGTAAATCAAATGACATTAAAGAATGGTGTTGAAGCAACCATTAAAAAATATGCTCCACAAATTGAAAAAGTAGTGAATGTAGACTAGCTGATAAAAATCAGTTTTTTAAAATTTTACAAGCGTTATTTTTACACGATTTTTTTTAAGTAATGATTACAACAGATATATTAATTATTGGTGCAGGCCCAACCGGATTGTTTACCGTTTTTGAAGCAGGATTGTTAAAACTAAGATGTCATTTAATTGACGCATTGCCACAAGCTGGTGGTCAATGTTCAGAAATTTATCCTAAAAAACCAATCTATGACATTCCTGGATTTCCAGAGATTTTGGCTGGAGATTTAACTACAAATTTATTAGAACAGTGTAAACAGTTTGAACCTGGTTTTACTTTAGGAGAGCGAGCTGAAACTATAGAAAAACAAGAAGACGGGAGTTTTATTGTTACCACCAATAAAGGTACAAAACACAAAGCACCAATTGTAGCAATTGCAGGTGGTTTAGGTAGTTTTGAACCAAGAAAACCGCCGATTCCAAACATTGCAAACTTCGAAGATAAAGGAGTAGAATATATGATTCGTGAACCAGAGTTATATAGAGATAAAAATGTGGTCATTGCAGGTGGTGGAGATTCTGCATTAGACTGGTCTATTTTTTTAACAGCTATTGCTAAATCTGTAACCTTAGTTCATAGAAGAAATGAATTTAGAGGCGCTTTGGATTCTGTTGAAAAAGTACAAGAATTAAAAGATGCTGGAAAAATTAATTTAATTACTCCTGCAGAAATCACAGGAGTTGTAGGAGACAACCATATTACAGGAGTTGTTATTTCTAAAAATAATGAAGGTGAGTACATTTTAGAAACCGATCATTTTATTCCGCTTTTTGGATTGGCACCAAAACTAGGGCCTATTGCAAATTGGGGATTAGAAATAGAGAAAAATGCCATTAAGGTAAATAATGCGCTAGATTATCAAACCAACATTCCAGGAATATATGCTATTGGAGATGTTAACACCTATCCAGGTAAACTGAAGTTAATTTTATGCGGATTTCATGAAGCTACTTTAATGTGTCAAAGTGCTTTTCAACGTATTTTTCCAGACAAAAAGTATGTAATGAAATATACTACAGTTGGTGGTGTTGATGGTTTTGATGGAACACGTAAAGAAGCTCCAAAAGCGGTTGTTAAGAAAATAAATTAGTACTTAGTAGTTAGGAATTAGCAGTTAGTTATGGCAATACAAAAATTTGAAGACCTTATTGTTTGGCAAAAAGCCCAAGATTTTTCAGTTGCCATTTACAGTGAATTTAAAAACAACAAAGACTTTTCTTTTAATGATCAAATAAAAAGAGCTTCAATTTCTATTTCCAATAATATTGCTGAAGGTTTTGACAGAAGTTCTAATTCAGATTTTAAAAGGTTTCTTTATATTTCCTTAGCTTCAAATAGTGAGGTTCGTTCTATGTTATATTTAGCAATAAGGTTAAATTTTATTTCAGAAGTATCTGCCAAAAAATTAATTGACAATTCTAATGAAATAGCAAGAATGATTTTCGGGTTAATAAAATCGTTAAATTAAATTGGAATAATCCCCAATTACTAATCTCTAATTCCTATGAAAGACATCACCATAAAAATTACCGACAGAGAGGGAGTTTTACACAAAATTGAAGCTCCAACTGATATGGCAATGAACTTAATGGAAGTTATTCGTTCTTACGAGTTGGCACCTGAAGGAACTATTGGTGTTTGTGGAGGCATGGCCATGTGTGCATCTTGTCAATGCTATTTTAAATCTGATCATGAACTACCAGAAATGGGCATTGATGAAGACATGATGTTAGCTGAAGCTTTTCATGTAAAAGACAATAGCCGATTAGGTTGTCAAATTCCGATTACCCAAGATCTTAACGGATTAGAAGTAGAACTCGCTCCTGAAAGTTAAAAATCACTAAAACTTTCTGTATATTTGTAGAGCAAGCAACTAAAAAGCTCTAAATATGTATGCAAACTTACTAGCACACTTAAAGTTTTTGATAAAACGCAATCCTGAATGATTGATTCAGTTCTGACATTCTGCACTTGATGCAGAATCTCATTTAAGAATGAAACAATTACTAACAAGATTCCTGTTTTCATAGGAATAACAAATTCAAAAAATTATGCCCTTTTATCATCAATTAGGAAAAATACCACCAAAACGCCATACTCAATTTAGAAAAGCAAATGGCGATTTATATTACGAGCAGCTTTTTGGAACTGTTGGGTTCGACGGAATGTCTACCAATAGTTATCATGAGCAAAGACCAACACAGGTAAAGGAGATTAAAAATCAATACAGTGTAAAACCTAAAGTTGCAAAAGAAAACAATATTCAGTCTTATCGGTTAAGAGGTTTTCAAGTTGCACCACAAGATGATTTTTTAGAAAGTAGAAAAATTGTGTTGACGAATTCAGATTGTCATATCGCATTAGCGGCTCCAAGAAAATCTACTACTGATTATTTTTATAAAAATACAGATTCTGATGAAATGATTTTCATCCATAGAGGAACTGGAAAATTAAGAACCATCTATGGAAATTTAGATTTTAAATATGGAGATTATTTAATCATTCCAAGAGGAATTATTTATAAAATAGATTTCGACACAGAAGACAATCGTTTGTTTATTGTAGAATCTCATTCGCCAATATACACTCCAAAACAATATAGAAACTGGTTCGGGCAGTTATTAGAACATGCTCCTTTTTGTGAGCGAGATATTCGCCGCCCGTATGAATTAGAAACCAATAACGAAAAAGGAGATTTCATCATTAAAGTAAAAAAGAAAGATGAAATTTTTGACATGGTCTATGCAACGCATCCTTTCGATGTAGTTGGTTATGATGGATTTAATTATCCGTATGCCTTATCAATTCACGATTTCGAACCTATTACGGGTAGGATTCACCAACCACCACCAGTGCATCAAACTTTTGAAACCAATGCCTTTGTAATTTGCAGCTTTGTACCGCGTTTGTATGATTACCATCCAGATGCAATTCCTGCTCCATACAACCATAGTAATATAGATGCTGATGAAGTATTGTATTATGTAGATGGTGATTTTATGAGTAGAAACGATATTGAAGCTGGACATATTTCATTACATCCAGCTGGAATTCCACACGGACCACACCCAGGAGCTGCAGAAAGAAGTATTGGCAAAACAGAAACAGAAGAGTTGGCTGTAATGGTAGATACTTTTAAACCTTTAATGGTGACAGAAGAAGCAATGAAAATTGCAGATGAAGATTATTTCAAATCTTGGTTAGAGTAATAATAGAACAAAAATAACACACCTGTATTTACAGGAAAAATAAACATCACAAAGATGGCGAAAGAAGTAAAATCAGTAAACTACGGTTTAGAAAAAATATTTGAAGGAGCACAAGATTTCCTTCCGTTATTAGGAACAGATTATGTAGAATTTTATGTTGGTAATGCAAAGCAAGCCGCCCATTTCTACAAAACAGCTTTTGGTTTTCAATCACTAGCATATAAAGGATTAGAAACAGGTTCAAAAGATTCTGTAAGTTATGTCTTGGTGCAAGACAAGATCCGTTTGATATTAACAACACCATTAAATAGCAAATCGCCAATTAACGATCATATTGTAAAACATGGAGACGGTGTTAAAGTAATTGCGCTTTGGGTAGATGATGCTAGAAGTGCTTACGAAGAGACAACAAAGCGTGGAGCAAAATCGTATTTAGAACCTACTGTTGAAACCGATGAGCATGGAGAAATTGTAAAAGCCGGAATCTATACCTATGGTGAAACCGTTCATATGTTTGTAGAACGTAAAAACTACAAAGGTACATTTATGCCTGGCTTTAGAAAATGGGAATCCGATTACAATCCAACACCTGTTGGTTTAAAATATATTGACCATATGGTTGGAAATGTTGGGTGGAATCAAATGGATGTTTGGGTAAAATGGTACGAAGATGTTATGGGGTTCGAAAACTTTTTATCGTTTGATGACAAACAGATTCATACAGAATATTCTGCATTGATGAGTAAAGTAATGTCTAACGGAAACGGAAGAATTAAATTCCCAATTAACGAACCTGCAAAAGCTGCAAAAAAATCTCAAATTGAAGAGTATTTAGATTTTTATGAAGGCTCTGGAGTGCAACATATTGCCGTTGCAACAGACGACATCATTACAACTGTTAGTCAATTAAAAGCAAGAGGAATTGAGTTTTTACCTCCTCCTCCACAAGCCTACTACGATGACATTCCAAATAGATTGGGAGAGCATCGCGATATGATGAAAGAAGATATTGGCGAATTGCAAAAATTATCGATCATGATTGATGCTGATGAAGAAGGGTATTTATTACAGATCTTTACAAAACCTGTAGAAGACAGACCAACGTTATTTTTTGAAATCATTCAAAGAATGGGTGCTCGTGGTTTTGGGGCTGGTAACTTTAAAGCATTGTTCGAATCTATCGAAAGAGAACAAGCAAATCGAGGAACTTTATAAAAACAGAAATCAGAAGGGAGGATATAGAAAAGAGAAAGTACAAACTGTCTTTTTTCTGCATTCTCTTCTCTCTATTCTCAAAAGAACATGAATAAAGACGAATTATTAAAAGCAATAGAAAAGAAGTACGAAAAATTGGGCGTTCCTTTAAACACTATACTTGAAGGACTATTACATAGTACTCCAACTACCTATTGGGATTATATTCAAACTGATGCTTTATTAGGGTTGCAAATTCCGAGAACCACAGAAAAAGATGAAATGGTTTTCATCATGTATCATCAAGTAAACGAGCTGTTGTTTAAAATGATTTTGTGGGAAATTGATCAAATATCATTATCCAAAGAACCTATTACTGCAGAAAAATTCTCAAAACATTTGATGAGAATTAGCAGGTATTTTGATATGCTTTGTAGTTCGTTTAGCGTGATGGGTGAAGGAATGGATGTTGAACAGTATCTTAAGTTTAGAAACACATTAGCTCCCGCAAGCGGATTTCAAAGTGCACAATACAGAAAAATCGAATTTGCATCCACAGAGTTAATCAACCTAATTGATGCTCGTTACAGAGATACCATTGACAGAAACTCCTCTTTCAGAAATGCTTTTGAACATTTGTATTGGCAAGCGGCTGGGAAAAATCATCAAACAGGAGAAAAATCTATTTTGATAAAATTATTTGAAAAGAAATACATGGGGGATTTTATTGATTTTATGGAAGATTACAACGAATGTAATTTGTCTAAAAAATTCAAACAACTTCCAGAAGATGTTCAAAAAAACCCAGAATTGATCAAAGCAATGCGTCATTACGATTATACCGTTAATGTAAAATGGGTATTAGCGCACTATGATGCTGCAGGAAAATATTTAGGTGGTGGAGATAAAGACATTGAAGCAACTGGAGGAAGTAATTGGCGTAAATACATGCATCCAAAATACCAACGCCGTATATTTTTCCCCTATTTATGGAGCGAAGAAGAGTTAAAGAATTGGGGGACTTTTTAAAAAATGTGAAAAATTTAACACCTGTTGTTTGAGTAATCGAGCAGCTTATTCAATTTTGGAATAGAAATTGTCATTCCTTTTTTATATGTTTGAAAATATGAAAAAAATTACTTTCCTTTTTATTGTTTTTGGTATTGCCATTAATACTTATTCTCAACAAAAAACTACTGTTTTTAAAAAAGGAGAATGGTTGAGTTATAAGATGAGTTATAGTGGTTTTTTAAAAGCTGGAAATGCAACATTATCTTTAGACACAGATACTATTAAAGGCAAAGAAGTTTTTCATGTAACTGGAAAAGGTTGGACTTCCGGAATTATAAAATGGTTTTTTAATGTTGATGACACCTATCAATCTTTTTTTGACACTAAAACTATCAAACCTTATGTTTTTAAAAGAAATATTAACGAAGGAGGTTACATCATTAACAGAGAAATTAAATTTAATTACGAATCCAAAAAAGCAACGGTATTAGATTTTAAATTGCAAACTTCAGAAACTGTAGACATTAACAATGTTCAAGATATGATGTCTGCTTTTTATTACTTAAGAAATCAGGATGTTAGTGCCTTAAATATAGGAGATGAAATCGCTTTAGAC
>Ga0209223_10006157_pt1 | contig 10407 bp, 3 predicted proteins | sample COG_06_FD_184750 | JGI IMG/M metagenome (GOLD analysis project Ga0209223, IMG submission 184750) | Pelagic Microbial community sample from North Sea - COGITO 998_met_06 (SPAdes) (version 2) | ecosystem: Environmental > Aquatic > Marine > Neritic zone/Coastal water | place: Helgoland, sampling...
ATCAGCACCTCGTTTTGTTTTGTTCTCGCTCCCACTTTCGCATTCGTCTTCAGAAGAATTTTCTCTTCATGTTCAGACGCCTTCGTCACGCTGACGTTGTCAGCATCTTGTTTTTCATGACAATTTCCACTGGTATAATCCCAGTTCTTCATACTCTCGGCTGACTATCTCAGCAATTCAATCCCCACTGGTCAATCCCAGTTGTCATTTGGCTGACTGTCTCAGCACACTCTTTTTTTCTACTGGAATGACCCCAGTTCTTCATTTGGCTGACTGTCTCAGCATTCTTTCTTCTACTGGAATGACCCCAGTTCTTCATTCGGCTGACTGTCTCAGCATTCTTTCTTCTACTGGAATGACCCCAGTTCTTCATTCGGCTGACTGTCTCAGCATTCTTTTCTACTGGAATGACCCCAGTTTCAATTTTTAGCTGACTGTCTCAGCACTTCGTTCTGCAACTGGTCCGATTCCAGTTTGTCTCTTGCGGCCGATCGTCTCGGCCCCGCACTACATTTTCGTTTCAATGCTCACATCAACGTGCGCTCATCACTTCCTCTTCCTTCGTCTTCTTGACCCCCTGGTCAATTTTCAGGAAGGGGAGACTGCAGCCTTGGGGCTGCCCTTATGGGCTTATTGGCCCATCTCACACGAGATCCTGACTCCTAAGTATTATTCCACTGCACGTTGGGTCCCTCAGAGAGGAACCCAAGTGAGTCTCTCCCCTGTCAGCAGATAGACATCTGCTGACAGGTGCATCGTCAACGCCTCTCCAGGCTCCCAAAGATGAGTGTTAATTATCACTCTTTGCGAATACCTCTTCACAGGCTCGCGCCTGTTCGGACTCTCATTAAAGATTCCTCTATACCAGCCGGCTCGTGTCGGCTGCATCCCTCGGCCCCCGGGGCCGTTCCTTCTCCCACGGCTTAGTGGCCTCACTCCCTCTCTTGGGTTCCGCTGCTTCATTGGTAGCGAAGGCTGACATGCAAGATTCAGCACAACCAGGTGCCTTGCAAGACTCAGAAGCAAGCAAATTCGAAGAACTCGAATTACAGGCGGAGGAGTGAGTGTGACTCCCCCTCCGTCTGAATTACGCGCCGAAGAACTTTTCCAGTTGTCACAGACTTCTTTGGCTGCAATTTCCGGGTCTGGATTCACCGATCCGGATCCTCCTGTGACTCCCTTGGTTCTTGAGGGCATGTTGGCCTCCACGAACATATCAGTGTCGATTTTGATCGACTCCGGAGCATCGCTCGATGCTGTATCTCACAATTTTGCGCGCGAGCATGTGCTTACCATGCTGCCGCTCAAACAATCCTCGGCAGCTGTCCTGCCAAATGGAGCAAAGATTGCTCTCTCTCAGAAGTGTCGCGTTCCGCTGCGACTGGCTTCGACCCTGTTCACCTACGTGAACGCCTTCGTGCTTCCCCTGACCGCTTACGATATCATATTGGGCCTGCCCTTCTTAAAGCGTCACAACGCTTTGCTCAACATTTGTGATCGGTCTCTGTCTCTTCAGACCGGCAATGTCACGCAGGTTTTGACCGAACCTGCGGCCTCTTACCAGCACAACAGCCTGGCTGGAATTGCTGGAACCTCAAAACGATCGCATCCTGGCACGGAAGTATTGCAGAACCAACGTGCCGCCATCCCAATATCACCGCAGAGCTCTGCCGCACACCATCACGTGGTGTCCTCCCCCACTTTGGACATTTGCTCCGCAACAATCCCTGGCAACGACGCCCTTTCACGACGTCAATGGAACCGCGAAGTGCGGTGCCACACAATTTCAAAAGACGACGTTTTCGTTTTCACCCTGTCACCTGACTCGGAGCATTTTTCGATCTCCGATTGCAATGCTAACCTGCTCGGTACAATCTCGCGGGCACCGACTCACGGCCCCGCTATCTCTGCCATGTCAACGGATTCCAATGACATGACCGCAACAATCCTCAATTATATCGAAGAAAACCGCGTTCGGCTCGAAGCCGAAGGCGCGGACGTCCCTGATCGCTTGCGCGAGCTGCTCCTCCAGTACAGCTCGCAGTTCAAAAGCTTCCCGGACACCTTACCCGAGCTGGACCCGGAATTGCTCCAACGGATCCATCTCACCGACGGCCCTCCGCCCGCCTCCAGACCTTACAGACTGTCTCCGTCACAGCTGGCTGCCTGCAAAGAACAACTGGACAAATTATTGAGTGCCGGACTCATCCGGAACGCGGCGTCGCCTTTTTCAGCCCCAGTTTTGATGGTACCTAAACCTGGAGGAAAATGGCGCCTCACCGTTGATTATCGCGCGCTCAACGCGCGCATGAAAAGAGACTCCTTCCCTCTGCCTCACCCGGCAGACATTTTCAATGAACTCGCAGGGCATAGGTATTTCTCTCGTATGGATCTTGCCTCTGGTTTTTGGCAAATTCGAATCGACCCCTGTGACGAGGACAAAACCGCTTTTGTCGCGGCGTCTCTCGGGCAATATGCATGGAAAGTTCTTCCAATGGGCCTCTGCACAGCGCCGTCCGTGTTCGCAAGACTGATGCAGAAGGTGTTGAAATCGTTGCTTGGTGTCTGCGCCACCACATATTTAGACGATATCGGCCTCTACGCGGATACCGTTACCTCTCATTTGGCTCGCATTGGCCAAACTCTGGAAGCCCTCAAGCAACAAGGGCTGTTCGCCAACTTCAGCAAATGCGCCTTTCTGTTACGGCGCATGGAATTTTTGGGCCATATTGTGTCAGAAACTGGCATCGAAGTTGACCCCTCCAAAGTGTCGGCAATCGCTGACTGGCCCTGCCCCTCCAACGTCTCGCAATTGCGTTCCTTCCTGGGCCTCATCAACTACTACAGGGAGTATATCGAAAATTTTGCGCACCGTGCGGGTGCGCTGACTCTCTTGCTCTCCGCAACGGTCCCCTTTGAATGGGGACCCAGTCAAGAACAGGCTTTCGCCGACCTTAAGGCCGCAGTTACGTCTGCGCCTGTTTTGCAGCCCTTTCGGACCAACGCCCAACACTTGGTCATGGCTGACGCTTCTTCGGTTGGCCTCGGCGCCGTCTTGCTCCAGGCCGACACGGACAACGACCTTTTTCGTCCAGTCGCCTCCCACTCCAGGAAACTCTCGCCAGCAGAGCGAAATTACCCCACGCGCGAGCAAGAGTTGCTCGACGCCCTCTCCCGGCGGTATGACGACATCGAACCTGAGCCTGCGCCTGCGTTCTCGTCCCACCTGTGGCCCGACCTCTCCAGCATCGAAAAGGACTTACCTTCAGAACCGAGAACCCTGCACGCCATGTCGGCGGTACATAACAGTTTTTGCGACCAAGTTCGCGCTGCGCAGCTTTCGGATCCCAACTGCATCGCGTTGTGTCAAAAACTCGACAGCGTGCCCCTCTCGGACCCGATTCGGAAGACCTACCGAATCTCTGACGACCAACTCTTGGAAACCATGCAACAATCTAAGCATCGGGTGGTTGTGCCATTCACAGCAATGGCTCTGAGAAACCAACTTCTCCAGGAAGCCCACGACACCAACTACGCCGCACACCTCGGTACTGACAAGACTTATCAGCGTCTTTCTGAACGCTGGTATTGGAAATCAATGTGGAACGATACACACAAATTCGTTCGGTCCTGCCACACCTGTATTGGAAACAAGGCCTCCAACCAGCAACCCATGGGCGAAGCGCGCCCGCTGCCCTTACCCTCCAAGCCCTGAGTTCAAGCCGGGCTGGATATTTCCGGGCCTCACGTCACTTCTCGACGCGGCAACACGTGGTTGCTGGTCTTCGTGGATCACCTCTCCAAACAGATCCACCTCGCACCCGCCCCAGGGCATATCGGTGCACCTCTTAGCGCAGAAACTTGCGCAGACCTCTTCTTCTCGTACGTGGTCAAGCATCACGGTCTCCCCGACGTTCTTGTCTCCGACCGAGGCTCGCAATGGCTGTCACAATTCTGGCGCGCGCTGTTCAAACACTGCGGCACCAACCTCCGATTCTCATGTGCATATCACCCGCAGACAGACGGGCTCAGCGAACGCTCTATACGCTCCGTCATTGACACCCTGCGTTGCTGCCTGGACAGCACTCACGAAACATGGGATGAACATCTTGACGCCATCGAGCTCGCTCTCAATTCCTCCGTGTCGGCATCCACGGGTCTCGCTCCTTTCGAAATTCTGTACGGCGACAACGTGCGCCTGCCGTTAACACTGCCCTCAGCAACAGATTCCGCTCCTACGAGCTGGCTGTCAACTCAAGTGACCCTTCGTCATCCTAGCCATATTGTTTTTTTAACTTTCCGTTATCGACCACAACCTATTCTGTGGATTTTCCATTTTCTCGCTTCTTTTCGACGCAAAACAATTTTCCATTGTTCAACTCCTAGTCTGCGCAGCTCAGACAACAGTCGTATTCTTCTCGTGAATATTTTCGGTTCCTCCTCTTTCTGCTGATCAATCAGCATTTCGTTCTTCTACTGGTATAATCCCAGTTCGTCACTGTTGGCTGATGTACTCAGCATTTCGTTCTTCTACTGGTACAATTCCAGTTCTTCATTTTGGCTGACCGTCTCAGCCATTCGTTCATCTACTGGTACAATTCCAGTTCTTCATTTTGGCTGACCGTCTCAGCCATTCTTCATCTATTGGTATAACTCCAGTTCGTCTCTTGGAATGATTGTCTCGGACTCTCGTTCTTCCCCTGGTCTAATTCCAGTTGTCACTCTCGGCCGATATCTCGGCATCTCGTTTTCCACTGGTGTACTCCCAGTTTTTCACTCAGCATTTCGTTGTTTTACTCTCGACAATCGTTCTTTGTTTCGACTCTCACTTCATCTTCTTCCTACCCTGATCATTTTTCAGGAAGGGGAGACTGAACTCCGCTCAAGAAATGGCAGAAACGCTCCATTGCCAACCCTACGTGCCGCCACGGCCAAGTGCGTGGCAGACTCTCTCCGCAGCTACGACGTAGCTCTGCAACAAAACTCGTGACTACACTCGAGTTCTTTTTAAATTTCTCGACTCACAACATATTTCTGGAATTGACTGAAATTCCGTTTCGTAGTGGCCTTCTCCAGCCTTGTCTCTCTTGAATTTTCGTTCTTTGTACTCGGCTGAGCGCTCTCCGATCTCTCTCGAAGCTGACGTCATCAGCACCTCGTTTTGTTTTGTTCTCGCTCCCACTTTCGCATTCGTCTTCAGAAGAATTTTCTCTTCATGTTCAGACGCCTTCGTCACGCTGACGTTGTCAGCATCTTGTTTTTCATGACAATTTCCACTGGTATAATCCCAGTTCTTCATACTCTCGGCTGACTATCTCAGCAATTCAATCCCCACTGGTCAATCCCAGTTGTCATTTGGCTGACTGTCTCAGCACACTCTTTTTTTCTACTGGAATGACCCCAGTTCTTCATTTGGCTGACTGTCTCAGCATTCTTTCTTCTACTGGAATGACCCCAGTTCTTCATTCGGCTGACTGTCTCAGCATTCTTTCTTCTACTGGAATGACCCCAGTTCTTCATTCGGCTGACTGTCTCAGCATTCTTTTCTACTGGAATGACCCCAGTTTCAATTTTTAGCTGACTGTCTCAGCACTTCGTTCTGCAACTGGTCCGATTCCAGTTTGTCTCTTGCGGCCGATCGTCTCGGCCCCGCACTACATTTTCGTTTCAATGCTCACATCAACGTGCGCTCATCACTTCCTCTTCCTTCGTCTTCTTGACCCCCTGGTCAATTTTCAGGAAGGGGAGACTGCAGCCTTGGGGCTGCCCTTATGGGCTTATTGGCCCATCTCACACGAGATCCTGACTCCTAAGTATTATTCCACTGCACGTTGGGTCCCTCAGAGAGGAACCCAAGTGAGTCTCTCCCCTGTCAGCAGATAGACATCTGCTGACAGGTGCATCGTCAACGCCTCTCCAGGCTCCCAAAGATGAGTGTTAATTATCACTCTTTGCGAATACCTCTTCACAGGCTCGCGCCTGTTCGGACTCTCATTAAAGATTCCTCTATACCAGCCGGCTCGTGTCGGCTGCATCCCTCGGCCCCCGGGGCCGTTCCTTCTCCCACGGCTTAGTGGCCTCACTCCCTCTCTTGGGTTCCGCTGCTTCATTGGTAGCGAAGGCTGACATGCAAGATTCAGCACAACCAGGTGCCTTGCAAGACTCAGAAGCAAGCAAATTCGAAGAACTCGAATTACAGGCGGAGGAGTGAGTGTGACTCCCCCTCCGTCTGAATTACGCGCCGAAGAACTTTTCCAGTTGTCACAGACTTCTTTGGCTGCAATTTCCGGGTCTGGATTCACCGATCCGGATCCTCCTGTGACTCCCTTGGTTCTTGAGGGCATGTTGGCCTCCACGAACATATCAGTGTCGATTTTGATCGACTCCGGAGCATCGCTCGATGCTGTATCTCACAATTTTGCGCGCGAGCATGTGCTTACCATGCTGCCGCTCAAACAATCCTCGGCAGCTGTCCTGCCAAATGGAGCAAAGATTGCTCTCTCTCAGAAGTGTCGCGTTCCGCTGCGACTGGCTTCGACCCTGTTCACCTACGTGAACGCCTTCGTGCTTCCCCTGACCGCTTACGATATCATATTGGGCCTGCCCTTCTTAAAGCGTCACAACGCTTTGCTCAACATTTGTGATCGGTCTCTGTCTCTTCAGACCGGCAATGTCACGCAGGTTTTGACCGAACCTGCGGCCTCTTACCAGCACAACAGCCTGGCTGGAATTGCTGGAACCTCAAAACGATCGCATCCTGGCACGGAAGTATTGCAGAACCAACGTGCCGCCATCCCAATATCACCGCAGAGCTCTGCCGCACACCATCACGTGGTGTCCTCCCCCACTTTGGACATTTGCTCCGCAACAATCCCTGGCAACGACGCCCTTTCACGACGTCAATGGAACCGCGAAGTGCGGTGCCACACAATTTCAAAAGACGACGTTTTCGTTTTCACCCTGTCACCTGACTCGGAGCATTTTTCGATCTCCGATTGCAATGCTAACCTGCTCGGTACAATCTCGCGGGCACCGACTCACGGCCCCGCTATCTCTGCCATGTCAACGGATTCCAATGACATGACCGCAACAATCCTCAATTATATCGAAGAAAACCGCGTTCGGCTCGAAGCCGAAGGCGCGGACGTCCCTGATCGCTTGCGCGAGCTGCTCCTCCAGTACAGCTCGCAGTTCAAAAGCTTCCCGGACACCTTACCCGAGCTGGACCCGGAATTGCTCCAACGGATCCATCTCACCGACGGCCCTCCGCCCGCCTCCAGACCTTACAGACTGTCTCCGTCACAGCTGGCTGCCTGCAAAGAACAACTGGACAAATTATTGAGTGCCGGACTCATCCGGAACGCGGCGTCGCCTTTTTCAGCCCCAGTTTTGATGGTACCTAAACCTGGAGGAAAATGGCGCCTCACCGTTGATTATCGCGCGCTCAACGCGCGCATGAAAAGAGACTCCTTCCCTCTGCCTCACCCGGCAGACATTTTCAATGAACTCGCAGGGCATAGGTATTTCTCTCGTATGGATCTTGCCTCTGGTTTTTGGCAAATTCGAATCGACCCCTGTGACGAGGACAAAACCGCTTTTGTCGCGGCGTCTCTCGGGCAATATGCATGGAAAGTTCTTCCAATGGGCCTCTGCACAGCGCCGTCCGTGTTCGCAAGACTGATGCAGAAGGTGTTGAAATCGTTGCTTGGTGTCTGCGCCACCACATATTTAGACGATATCGGCCTCTACGCGGATACCGTTACCGCTCATTTGGCTCGCATTGGCCAAACTCTGGAAGCCCTCAAACAACAAGGGCTGTTCGCAAACTTCAGCAAATGTGCCTTTCTGTTACGGCGCATGGAATTTTTGGGACACATTGTGTCAGAAACTGGCATCGAAGTTGACCCCTCCAAAGTGTCGGCAATCGCTGACTGGCCTCAACCGTCCAACGTCTCGCAATTGCGTTCCTTCCTGGGCCTCATCAATTACTACAGGGAGTACATCGAGAATTTTGCGCACCGTGCGGGCGCGCTGACTCTCTTGCTCTCCGCGACGGTTTCCTTTGCATGGGGACCCAGTCAGGAACAAGCTTTCGCCGACCTGAAAACCGCAGTTACGTCGGCGCCTGTTTTGCAGCCCTTTCGGACCAACGCCCAACACTTGGTCATGGCTGACGCTTCGTCGGTTGGCCTCGGAGCCGTCTTGCTCCAGGCAGACACGGACAACGACCTTTTTCGTCCAGTCGCTTTCCACTCCAGGAAACTCTCGCCAGCAGAGCGAAATTACCCCACGCGCGAGCAAGAGTTGCTCGCCCTCGTAGACGCCCTCAAACATTGGCGCCACTACCTGATCGGTGCACCTTTTCAAATCAAGACCGACCACAAGAGCCTTGAGTACCTTCAGACTCAGCCACATCTGTCCGGCAGGCTGGTCCGCTGGTCTCAATACTTGCAAGAGTACGATTTCAGCCTGCAACACATACGAGGAGTTGACAACATCGTGGCCGACGCCCTCTCCCGGCAGTATAACAACATCGAACCTGAGCCTGCGCCTGCGTTCAAGGCCCACCTGCGGCCCGACCTCTGCAACCCCGAAACGGACTTATCCTCAGCACCGAGAACCCTACACGCCATGTCGGCGGTACACAACAGTTTTTGCGACCAAGTTCGCGCTGCGCAGCTTTCGGATCCCACATGCATCGCGTTGTGTCGAAAACTCGACAGCGTGCCCCTCACGGACCCGATTCGGAAGACCTACCGAATCTCTGACGACCAACTATTAGAAACCCTGCGGCGTTCAAAACCGCGTGTGGTCGTGCCAACTGCCGCAACTGACCTGCGACACCAACTTCTACAGGAGGCGCACGACACTAGCTACGGTGCCCACCTCGGTACTGACAAGACGTATCAGCGTCTTTCTGAACGCTGGTTTTGGAAATCAATGTGGGACGATACACACAATTTCGTTCGGTCCTGCCGTACCTGTATTGCAAACAAGACCTCCAACCAGCAACCCATGGGCGAAGCGCGCCCGCTGCCCTTACCCTCCAAGCCCTGGGTGCAAGTCGGACTCGATATCTCTGGGCCTCACGTCACTTCTCGACGTGGCAATACGTGGTTGCTAGTCATGGTGGACCATTTCTCGAAACAAGGTCACTTCGCAGCCGCCCCGGGACACGCCAGCGCACCACTTAGCGCCCAGGCTTGTGCCGAAATTTTCTTCGCGTACGTGGTGAAGCATCACGGTCTTCCGGATATCCTTGTGTCCGACCGAGGCTCACAATGGCTGTCGCAATTCTGGCGCGCGCTGTTCAAACACTGCGGCACCAGACTCAGGTTCTCGTGTGCTTATCATCCGCAGACCGACGGGCTCAGCGAACGCACGATTCGAACCGTCGTTGACACCCTGCGCTGCTGCTTGAACGGCACTCACGAGACATGGGACGAGCATCTCGACGCCATCGAGCTCGCTGTCAACTCCTCCGTGTCCGCAACCACGGGCCTCGCGCCCTTTGAAGTCTTGTATGGCGAAAATGTGCGTCTTCCACTGACATTGCCCGCAGCGACCGATGCTGCCACCTCCTTCTTGTCGCGCCGCGAAACTGCTCGTCTCCGCGCAGCCGACGCCATCCAGGAAGCGCAGTTGCGTCAAGCCGCACAGATCAACAAGCATCGCAGACCAGCCAACCTGACAGTTGGAGATCTTGTCTGGCTCTCCACCAAAAATCTCAACTTGGCTTCTCCCAGCAAATTCTGTCCGAAATATCTCGGCCCCTTTGCAGTGACGCACGTCACTGCGTCCGGAAATGCAGTGTCTCTCGACTTGCCTCCACTGATTCGGGTGAAGTCAAACACTTTCAACGTCAGCGACCTGCGCGAACACATCGCGAGGCCGCAAGAATTGCCGCCAAGCGCGCCACAGCAGCCCCCGCCGCTGTTCACTGATCCGGACGGAGTGGCTTCTTACGACATCGACCAAATCATCGCGCATGAATTGAAACGCGGCGGTGTCACATACCAAATCCGTTGGAAAGGCTATGACCCTGCTGACGACACTTGGGAAACCGAGCGATCCCTGCTCACGCAGGAAGGTGGCAGAGTCGCTGTTGCCCAATACCGGGCTCGTCGACTGATCGTCGAAGCATTGCCCGCTTACAAGCAGCGTTCCAGAAACGGCAGAAATGCACCGCTGCCCAAGTTGCCCTTTGCCACCGCCAGCCGCGTCGCAGAGTCCCTCCGAGCTTATCAGCTTGCGTTGAACGCGTGTGACCCTTGACAATTCTACAATTGGGGTTTTACTGTTTCATTATCGACCACATTCTCAATTCTGTGGTATTTTTCGCTTCTGTGGTTGTCAATAATTTTCCACAGCAATTTTTTTTCGTTTTTCTACTGGAATGACCCAGTT
>Ga0209223_10006162_pt1 | contig 10399 bp, 10 predicted proteins | sample COG_06_FD_184750 | JGI IMG/M metagenome (GOLD analysis project Ga0209223, IMG submission 184750) | Pelagic Microbial community sample from North Sea - COGITO 998_met_06 (SPAdes) (version 2) | ecosystem: Environmental > Aquatic > Marine > Neritic zone/Coastal water | place: Helgoland, sampling...
CCATTCCAATCTTAATGAATTACCCATAACGGAGCTTAACAACTGCTTCTCCTACTCCAAATCGCCTAGAATTGGCATCTCTGTAGGTGTTATAGCGAGCTTCCATGACTAGTGGATGCCAACGATCCTCCTCAAAGGGTATGTCCTCTAAGATGAGTATCGACTCATCAAACATGCCCAATTCGCGGTATCCGTTGGAGCGGGAGAGGCGGGTGCCGAGGTTCATGGGGGGGAATGCAAAACAATCAGTCTGTTTATTGTTTCGTATTATACCATCTTATCCATCTTTCTTTATCCACATCAGTCCAATTTTGGTTGATACCCATAGGGTGCTCTGGGTTTCTATTCCTCCAATCTGTCATGTGGTACTTGTACCTTTTTAAAGTTCTTTGGAAATTAACTTTAGTTTTATATTATTCTAAACGGTCTTTAGGTATTATCGGGCCGACTCCAAAATATGGACCGGGGTCTTCGTACTCTGGCACCTGAACTAATTTTTTAGCATATATACTACCATCAAGCCTTTCCTGTTTTAAAAATCAAGAATTTTGTCAGTACACCAATCAAAAAAAAAGCACAAGTTATTAAGCTTGAGCGATTTAAAGTGGCGGAGAGAACGGGATTCGAACCCGTGGAGGGACTATTAGCCCCTCACCGGTTTAGCAAACCAGCGCATTCGACCACTCTGCCATCTCTCCTAATAATATTTTGATAAACTTTTATCAGTTGCAATGCAATGAGAATAAATTTTGTAGAATAAGAGGTTTACTTATGTGCATTCATAAGCTGTAAAGTTTTCAAGTTCTTTTTCGCAATTTCGTCTCCACCTTGAGCAGCTCGGGAAAACCATTCAAGTGATTTTTGGGTATCTTTTTGAACTCCTTTGCCCCGTAAATACATAATGCCTAGGTAGCGAGCAGATTCTGGATTTCCACGATTAGCAGACTGAAGAAATAATGGATAGGCACGACTCGGATCAACACTTACACCGCGCCCAAAATAATACTTCTTCGCCATTTCCAAATCATCGTTAGGAATATTGGACGATCGTAATCTTGATGTAGGTTTCAGTTGAGTTGGAGAAGGTGAAAAAGAGGAATCTGGTAATTCTGGCGGCTTAGGCAAAACAGAAGGTTGATTATCAGATTTCACATTATCATAAATCGAGGGCAATCGGTTAAGAGTCGGTTTAAATTCAGTAGTTGCAGTTTCAGCTGTGCTAATTATCGAAGGATCCGGAGGTAAAGGAGGCGGTTCATTATAGGAGGGATTAGTAGGTGAAGGAACCGAATTATCAGACTGCTGCATTAAAGATTGAGTATTTCCAGTCGTTTGGTTCGCCAAAAGTTGTTCGTATTCATAAATTTTTTCCGAGGCATTTTCTCGATCTTGCAGAAGAGCCAAATTCGCATAGCGAAGTGCGAGATCAATCTTTGCAGGTCCAGTCAGACCGTAGGCATAAAAATGGGCCACAATTAATTGAGAAGTGGTATACCCACGGTCGGCGGCAGCTTGAAAGTGAACTAAGGCCATTTTGTAGTCCTCCTCAACCCCAATTCCTTTAAAATAGCACCTCCCTAAAAAGTGATGAGCTGCAGGAAGTTGCTTTTTGGCAACTTCTTCAAGAATCGAAACACCTCCAGGTAAGTCTTTTCCAATATTAATATTTTGACCTCCAATTGCATTGGCATGAAGTTTAAGTAAAGCATGTTGCACCGAAGCGGGACCATAGCCAACTATTGATGCACTTGCATAGTGTTTCGCTGCAAATTGTAGGTCTGCACTTAGATTGGGTTCCACCTCTTCCGCTGTAAATATCTCCGCAAGTACATAAGATGCGATTGGGTCACCAGCATTTGCATTTTTTACCACCATACCATCCGGGTCTTTAAAGACCTTGTTATAGAAGCTATTCACTTTTTCTGCATTGGGCCCGAGAGGTGGAAACCGATGTAGATAACCGATCGTGAAAAGACCGAGCCAATGATTAGTTTCTGTGGATAAATTTGCCCAATAGCTCGCTTTATCAAAAGAAATTTCTAAGCCTTTATCCCCGTGAATATAACAAAGAGCCAAAAATGCCTGGGCATAGGAGTCTCCATCTTGAGCACTCGACTCTAAGTTTTTTAAGTCTGACTCCATCCATTTGCTTCCTTCATTTCCAGAAAGTAAAATGGGTCCAAACAATAGATGAATTAAAAGAAGAATTTTAGGAATGTAGTGCATTGGATATTTTCGACATTTTCTACTTTTTACCTGTAAGTAGGCAAGCTTACTATTTTGAACGCTTTTCAAATTGCTTGCGAGGAAAGAGATAAATTGTTTAACCTTCTGAATCTGCTTTCAACTTTACTCTATCTATGGACTTATCTGATCACTCCCCATCAACCCTGCGTAACCCAGGAAAAGAAACTATTAGGCAATTTGTTATTTATGCCGAAAATAAAGTCGGTTGGCTAAACGACTTTCTTGGCATGTTAAAATCACAGGACATTCATGCCCTGGCGATTTCAGTACTGGACACTACTGATTCAGCCGTTATTCGCCTGGTAACGAATTACCCGAAGGAAACTGCACAACTTCTAAAATCTCGCTCCATCAGTTTTACCGAAAGGAATATTATAGCGGTTGAGATTCAGAATGAAGACTCCCTTCATTTAATAACCCAGTCGCTACTTCACGCAGAAATTAATATCCATTATGTCTACCCCTTTCTTCACCAGCCTAATAATAAGCCGGTACTAGCCTTGGCCATGGAAGACGAAGATATAGGAGAAGAAGCATTGCAAAAGCACGGAATGCGGGTGCTCTCGCTTGATGATTTTACTCGTTAAAGTTGCTTAATAGAGCAGATAAGGCTTAACGGTAGTCTTAAATTGTGCGGAATAAGCATTCCACTCGGCGAGGAATAACTTAGTGTTCACTTGCCCCCCTTCTTTTTCCAAGGCATTCCACCAGGTCTGCGAGCCTACATGTTTATTAAATAGTGCGATTTCTGACTCGCTCGCTTGAGTAAATGGGCTAGGCGTCTGCCATAAGGCAGAAAGTTGCATCATGTAAAAGGGAAGTGCAGTGGGTTGCCAGGAGCTCCAATCGTTAATTATGATATAAACTCCTTCAATCGATTCGCCGTCTGCTTTTTTTATAGTTTTTACCTGAAAAGAAAGTCCAGGAATTTGAAATCGATCTAATTCCGATTTGAGAACAGACGCTTTTTTGCCTTCGTAAGTCAAAAAACGAAAAGGATGTTCCGTACCAATACCGTGTTTAAATTTTCCCATTTGTGCTCCAAGGCCAGTCATAGGGTAACCTGCCACGGAGTCTAAAGTTGGGATATTGGGTGAAGTAGGATGCCAGGAAAGACCAGTTTGTGGCCAGGTCATTTGTCGAGTCCAACCAATCATTGGCACGATAACCAATTTTCCTTTTTTGCGATTCACCTCCTCGGTCTTCAGAACACCAGGCACTTTTTTGGACCACAAAGCCAATTCACCGATTGTCATCCCATGTACAAAGGGGATTTGAAATGCACCCACATAACTCATACAAACTTCATCCATAGAAGGTCCGGCAACCTTTTCCCCTCCCAGTGGGTTTGGTCTATCTAAGACCACTACCTCGACTCCTTCCTCAAAGCAGGCTTCCATAACATATCTCATGCAACTAATATAGGTATAGCAACGAACCCCGACATCTTGCAGGTCAACGACTAAGCTATCAATTTCACTCAGCATTTTTTTCGTGGGTTTACGAAATTTTCCATACAGAGAAAAAACAGGCAATCCTGTCTTTTGATCTATTTTATCGTCTACTGGAACAGACGCTTTTTCGTCGCCATAAATACCATGTTCTGGCCCAAATAAAGCGACTAAGTTGACATCAGATGAGCGAACAAAAACATCCACAGTACTTTCGCCCCTCCCATTTTTTCCTGCCGGGTGAGTTAATAAACCAACTCGCTTTCCTTGAAGAACGGAAAATTTACTCTCTTCCAAGTAATCAATTCCCAATTGAATAGATGGTTCTCTGGCAAAGGATTCGATGCATACCAATAAAAATAGAAAAACTAATTTAAAAAGTGTAATGCCGGAGATCAGTGATTTTTTACTCATTTGAATAGGTTTGATAATTAATGATTATTTAGTAATTTGCGGCTTCTTGTAAAGCTTTGCCAGCACATTGTAGGAAAAAATAGAAATAACCCCAAAGAAAACTCCGATCACTGCTCCACCTACAAACATTGGAGGAAAAGTATCGAGCAATTCCCAAAGATCATTGAGTTTGAAATTCGACCAGTCGTACTCGGAGCTTAAAAGGGGATTTTTCTTACTTTTAAATCCAGCTAGCTCTAAAAGTATTCTTCCAATCTTATAATCAGCAAAGTAAATGGGCCCCATCGTGAAAGGATTTGAAATCCATTGTAAAGCCACAATAACGGGCAGATTAGCACGGGTAAATAGAGCGAGGAAAAATACAATCAGCATTTGAATACCCACTAGGGGAGAAAATGATATTACCATTCCCCAAAAGAGGGCTGGCTTGATTGCCTTTCCTTTAAATGACCATAGGTAAGCTCTTTTATAAGCTGTTTCTGCGAACCATTTTAAAACAGGATAGTTATGAATATTGGATCGCCTGGGAAGTGGACGCATCCAACGCTTGAGTCGACGAATACGTTTAAATCGTAATTCTTGTGCTTCTTGAGATTCAGTAGAATTCACTGATGGAGGGATAAATAGTAGTTTAATTTTTGTTGAAATAAATCGGATGCATTGAGTAAATTTTCTTCTAAAGTGAATTGATCATTCCCAAAGGCCTCGATTTTTAAATTAGAAAATTCATTCATACATTTCTTCTTCGCGTCACTATCTACTGAACCTGCTAATAAAATTACATTTTTATTATACCTTGAAGCCATTCGAATGATTTCATAGGGCCCTTTTCCCATTAGTGATGTTTGATCAAATCTTCCTTCTCCAGTTAAAATTAAATCTGCATTTTGAATCGATTTTTCTAAATCAAACCACTTAGAAACAAAGGAAAATCCCGGCACAAACTTAGTATCATATGCGACGCTTAAGCCATACCCAATTCCTCCTGCTGCACCTGTTCCTTCTTCCTCCCTAAAAACCAATGGCTTTTCAAAGGTTTCCGCCAACCGTGCAGACATTATATCCATATTGCTTTCCATTTCGTCTCTTCGACTTATAGATAGTCCTTTTTGGGGACCAAATTGAAAGGTGGCTCCCCCCTCTCCCAATAATTGATTAGTCACATCGCAGGCAATACGAATGGATGGGAGTGTTACAAGTTTCTCAGGGCAAATAGTTCGTATTCTACCCCAACTTTCTGGGTTAGGGAAAAAAATAGGTTGATTTTCTTGGTCTAAAAACCGAAGCCCTAAACTACTCAGTGCACCCAAGCCCATATCATTTGTCGCACTTCCACCAATCCCTAAAATTATTGCACTTACCTTTAAAGAGGCAACTTCAGCAAGTAACTGCCCTACCCCAACCGTTGAAGTTAACCATGGATTTCGCTTTTCTGGTGGTAAGTCAGATAAGCCAGCAATTGAAGACATTTCAATTACTGCATAGTTACCATGGTCCGGTAAATCTGCAAACTCGCGAAGATTGGGTTCCAATTTGTCAAATGGAACAATTCCAATTCTTACTTCTTTTTCCTCCCCAATTGAATCGGAAGCCAAAATTGAATGATAAGATCCACTTTTTTGCTCGGTTAATAACTGAGCAAATCCTTCCCCGCCATCAGTTAATGGGGAACACTCAATTTCATGGCTAATAGGTTGTGTGGAAACTACTTTTTGAGCAAGTGCACAGATTTCCCGGGCAGACAGGGAATCCTTGCATTTATCAAAAGCCGCAAGGATACGCATGATATTAACTACCGAATTTCATTATTGGTAGACTCATCAATCAATTTAAAGTTTTCTACATGATAAGTTTCTGCTGCCTCAAAAGTTAATTTCAATCCATAATTTCGCTCCATTCGATCAATCAATTTTGAATCAGGACCCCGTAAGCGTCGTAAAGTGCTAGGATGAAGGAAGATTTTTAAAATCGCTTCTTTTTCAATATTTTCTTCCCTTAATCGACGTACAACGCTGGTAATCTTTCTTTGAATTTCGATACTGACTGCCCGGGGAGATTTAACAATTCCACGACCGGAACAATAAGGGCACGGTTCGTAAATTCCACTTGAATTACTTTCATCATGTCGCTGGCGGGTAATTTGCATAATTCCCAATTGAGAGATGGGGAGAATGTTATGCTTCGCCTTATCATCCGCCATAGAAGATTTCATTTTTTGGAAAACCTTTCTTTGGTCCCCCTTATTTTTCATATCAATGAAATCAATAATTACCAAACCACCCAAGTTTCGCAGTCTCATTTGACGACAAACCTCTGCTGCAGCTTCGATATTGGCCTGTAAGATGAAATTCTTTCCGTCTTTTCTATCTCCTTTATGACTACCGGTATTTACATCAATTGATACCAGTGCCTCCGTTTCCTCCATTACTATCTCACCACCGGAAGGGAGTAAAACTCGTCGCATAAATGTCTGCTCAATTTGACGCTCCACATTAAATCGTTCGAAAATGGGGATTTCTTCATCAAAATGAGTAACTTTTGATTTTGATTTGGGAGAAATTCGCTGAATCGTTTCGATAAGTCTTGTGTAATCCTCTTTTCGGTCAATTTGCACACGATCAATGTCATCTGTGAGAAAATCGCGTGCCGTTAACCCGATTAAATCAGGTTCTTGATATAAAAAGCACGGGCTATCCTGAGACTTCATCTTTGCTTCAATTTCATCCCACTGTTGAAGTAAAAGATGCAAGTCTCGGTCGAAAAATCGCTCCGGTTTATTCTGGCCGGCTGTTCGTATAATTACTCCCATTCCTTCTCGCAGAGAAAGATTGCTGATAATACGCTTCAAGCGACTCCTCTCTGCTTTGTCATCAATTTTTCGCGATATCCCACATTGTCCGGCATAGGGCATCATAACTAAAAACCTACCTGCTAATGATAGATTGGTAGTGGTTCGTGGTCCCTTACTCCCAATCTGCCCTTTGGTAATTTGCACAATAATTTCTGAACCGACTGGAAAAACTTTGGGAATTTCCTGAATGGATTTTGCCTCTACCCGATTGTGTGGAGTCTTTCTCTTATTTTCTCGAACGATTTCAATTGAGGGGTCGTTATTGGCACCGGGAAGCATATCCCAATAATGTAAAAACGCATTTTTTTCCTGGCCAATGTTGACAAAAGCGGCCTTCAGTCCAGGTTCTAAGTTTTGAACTTTTCCCTTAAAAATTGCTCCCACCATTCTCTCTTCGTCAAGGCGTTCCACATCAAAGGCCTGTAAAACACCATTCTCAATTAAGGCCACTCGCCTCTCAAGAGCCTCAGTATTGATAATTAATTCTTTATAATCCTGCTTTGTTTCTCTCCGAAAAAAAGCGAGTATTCTCTCACGAATCGGGCGTTTTTTAGCTCGCTCTATCGCTTCTTCTCTTAACTTGCATTTATCAATAGAGATAGGTGCAGGCTCCATGGGGGGCAAAGTCAGATCATTTTTGTCTGCCTCAAGCTTTTTTTTCTCTGCTTTCTTGTTGGATCTTCTTCGCTTTGAATAATTAGGTCTACGTTTGGTATTTCTGGCCATTTTTATGATGGATAGAAAACCCGATCGTCCACAGAGTAAAATGTAAGAATGCTAAATTAAGCTTCTTAATCATCTAAATTCCTTTCTGTGTCGATAAACACTCTGAACCAACCCAAGTAAGATAAAACAGGAAATCAAAAATGACCCCCCGTAACTAAGAAAAGGCAACGGTAAACCAGTAATTGGAGTAATGCCAATTGTCATGCCAATGTTAATAAAAACATGGGTCATTAATAGGACAGAAACTCCTATTGCAAGCATTGCCCCAAAACGATCGGACGCCTTGGAAGCTACCTTTAAACAACCAAAGATAAGAAGGAAGTATGCAGCAATTGCTGTCATTCCTCCTACAAATCCAGATTCTTCTGCTAGCACCGCAAAAATAAAATCGTTGTGTGCGACGGCAGAGGGTAGATATCCTAACTTTGCTTGCATGCCATTACCCAAGCCTTTGCCAGATATTCCACCGGTGGCAACAGCAATGAGAGCTTGGATTCGATTCCAATTTGCTCCAATTCCATTTGGGTCCATGACTTCTGGTGCTAGAAAAGTGAGGATGCGTTTACGTTGATAGTCCTTGAGTGGTATGAGAGTTGTATCCTCATAAGCAACAATTGCTTCATTTGGATGCGGGTTCTCGGATTTATATTGATAATAACGAAAAACGTCATAACCCAGCACACCAATTATCACTACAAACAGAAGAGCTGTAGCAACAAAAAACCGATAAGGTATGCGGGCGACGTACAAAATTGAAAATGCTATTGGTGGAAAAACTAATGTTGATCCTAAGTCAGGTTGCTTGAAAATCAAGAACATTGGACAGACAAAGCAAAATCCAAGTTTACAAATTCCCTTAAAAGAGTCTTTTAAATTTCCGATTTCCGACCTCGCCATAATACTGGCACCAAGAATCAGGGTCACAATTTTTGCAAATTCGGATGGCTGTATTTTAAATAGTCCTAAATCTATCCACCTCTGTGCCCCGTATTTTTGGGGCCATAAAAAGACAAGTACCAGAGAAATAACTCCCAATACATAGATAATATGAGCAAATCGCATCCAAAAATGATAATCCACGACAGAGACAATTACATAAATTGAAAAACCAATAATAACCCAAATCACCTGCATTTGCCATTGATTACCTCCCGTGTAGGCCTGAGCAGATCGTATAAAAAGAATGCTCATTGTACAGAGGATTATTAAACTAACCGGAGAGAACATTTCCCACTTGCTTTCAGTCTCTAAGAGATCATCTCTTTTATTGGTACCGGAAGAAAATATTCCTCTTGTTTTCAAGTCCATGGGTCGAGCTTAACGTTAGGGTTCTAAGGAAAGAAAATGAGCTGTTATTTCTTTCCATTCTTCCTCCAGGCTTTCATCTTGCTTAACCGGGCGTGTCGCCCGATTGTACCAATAGGCAGCATTACCTAAATCTCCCTCCAATCGATGGAGGTATGCATGTACCCAATCACCCAGTATAGTACCTTCTTCTTGGGCAATGTCATGTGCTTTTGCCCAATCTCCCTTTTGGACCCACCACAATGCTTTCAAACAATCAGAATAATGAGAATGAGGCTCAGAACAGGAGGAAATATTCCTTACAAATTCATCGAGCTTGATCATTTAGGTTGTTCACTGTTGTTAGTAATAGAAAATATTGAAAAGAATTTCACTAGGGAAATTTTCAAATTATAAACTAATTTATCTAGAAACACCTCGAAAAAAAGAATCAAGCTGTTACACCGCACTCCCAAGCCGTCTCCATCGAGTACCGATTGAAACACTATATTGAAACTTTCTTCTATGTTCACGAATGACAAAAGGTAGTTCTACTTTTTTTTCCAATTCAAAATATGGCTTCAAGCATTCCACCAGTTTTTGCTCCGAGTCACCAGAACCGATCCAATTTTCTCTCGGTGTATATTCATTCAACCAGGTAAATGGGGTGGCTAAAAGAAGTTGCCCGCCCGGCTTCACTAATTGTGGAAGTCGATTTAAAAAAAGCGAGGGATCCGGTAATCGACAGATCAAATTGGCTGCATGAACCAAATCAAACTCTTTTAGCTCGGAGGGTAACGAACAGGCATCTGCAACAAAAAATGAAATCTCCTTGCTCGGGTCATACTCTACTTTTGCGACTGCTTTTTGATAGCTGTCCCCTTCCTCTAAATACTCATAAGGGAGTTCCTTATTATCAATTAAAGATCGAGCTGCTGAAATAAAGGAATGGGACAGGTCACAGCCCGCCACTTCGTCACAAAAGCTCGCAATTTCAAATGTAGAACGACCCACGGAACAACCGACATCAAAGGCACGAGTAGTAGTCGAAGAGGGAAGTGAACTGTGGTCGATAAGTTCACGAACAGTACGCACGGGAAACCGAAGACCATTCTGAGGGCCATCCGACCAAGGCATTAACTGATCATCCGATCCGTAGTGAAACAATAAGTATTCACCAAGTAGTTTATTCGACTCGTAAGTGTTATCCATTTTTTTATGAGTTTAACGCATTCGACTCAGCAATCTTGGCAAACTGAGCCTTCAGGCTTGGGTATAAAGATTTATAAATAGGATAATTTCGCTGTAGGTTTCCAGGTTCGGACCAGGATCCACTGTTTCAATTTTTTGAATAAAAGAGCTACAAGCCTCTTGCACGGTGCCAAATCCACCTACTCCAACCGCGGCAAGCATTGCCGCACCATAA
>Ga0209223_10006163_pt1 | contig 10398 bp, 10 predicted proteins | sample COG_06_FD_184750 | JGI IMG/M metagenome (GOLD analysis project Ga0209223, IMG submission 184750) | Pelagic Microbial community sample from North Sea - COGITO 998_met_06 (SPAdes) (version 2) | ecosystem: Environmental > Aquatic > Marine > Neritic zone/Coastal water | place: Helgoland, sampling...
AACTTAAAAATAAGTTTAATGTTAACAATCATGCTGAGGTGGTAGAGGTCACTTATAACAAGAATCTTATTTCTACTGAAGAGCTGCTAATGCATTACTTTGAATCTCATGATCCAACTCAATTAAATAGACAAGGAAATGATATAGGCACCCAATATAGATCTATTATTCTTTACTCAACCCAAGAACAAAAACAGTCAATTGATAGCCTTATGCAAACCTATCAAAGGCTTTTATCAGCTGCAGGTTATGGGTCTATTGTTACTGCAGTCAAACCTATTAAGAATTTTTATAAGGCTGAAAAATATCATCAAGACTATATAGCAAAAAACCCAAATGGATATTGCCCGGATCATTCAACCGGGGTTAGATTTACCAAAAAAAAGACACTAGAAACGTTGGATAATTCTATGTTGCTTTCTGGAAAGCACATTATTGTTATCGAAGCCGAGGGCTATTGCCCTTATTGTGAAAAATTTAAAGCCGAGGTTGTTAAAAATTATTTTGGGAATATTCCACTTGTATTTAGGCTTGCATCTCAACTGCAAGACTTAGAGATTAAATCACCCACATGGGCAACTCCAACTATCTTATTTATAGAGGATGGAGAAGAGGTTGTTGGCTATCAAGGCTATCTAAGCCCCAAGGAATTTTATCAAGCTCTTGGCTACTTTAAGCTGGGAGATTCAGAGGCCTATAAAGTTGCTTTTCAGCAAGGAACTGACGCAAGATTTTGCAAAGAATATGAAATTTTTAAAAACACACCAGATGGTGTTTTTGTAGATAAATTAAGCGGAGCTCCGTTATTTGATACAAAAGATAGGTTTAATTCCTCTACTGGATGGCTCTCATTCACTGCGCCAATTAAGGGCTCTGTTTATACAAAACCTGATAATAGTTATGGGATGAGACGAACAGAAATAAGATCAGTTACATCAGACATTCATTTGGGCCATGTTTTTCCGGATGGGCCAAATGGCATGCCAAGATACTGCATCAATGCCACTGTGCTCGAATTTAGACCCAGAGAGGACTTAAGCTAGTATTAATAAAAACCATTGCAAAATTATTTTATAATAATAAAATCTATTTATCGTGATTTGATCTTATTGCCGCGATTTTAAAATAAAGCGCTAAAACGGAATTCGTTCCCAAGATTTAACTAAGACTTAATGTCTGTTATGAATCAGCAATTTTTAAGTCTGTTTGTGAGGGAGATAAACATGAAAAGACAATTAATAGAAAGATTAAACGAAGGCCCTGTAATTTGCGCAGAAGGTTTTTTATTTGAAGTAGAAAAAAGAGGTTATTTGGCTTCAGGTGAATTTGTTCCCATGGTTGCATTAGAGCATCCAGAGGCGCTCGAGAATCTGCATAAAGATTTCCAGCATGCAGGCTCAGATGTGGTTGAGGCTTTTACATACAACGGCCACAGAGAAAAAATGAGAGTTATTGGAAAAGAAGAATTATTGGAGCCTTTAAATAGGGCCGCACTAAAAATAGCAAAAAAAGTTGCTGATAATCCAATTGATGGCGGCGAGCCAAACTTAATGGCTGGCAATATTTCAAATTCGAATATTTGGGCTGAAGATGATAAAGATGCCCAAAAAGAGGTCTATAGGATGTTTAGCGAAATGGTTGATTGGGCTGTTGATGAAGGCGCTGACATGCTTGTTGGTGAAACTTTTTACTATGCTGAAGAAGCCTATACAGCCTTAGAGATCATTCAAAAAGCCGGACTTCCATCCGTTATCACAATAGCTCCTATGGCAGAAAATATCATGAGAGATGGAGTTTCCATTCTCGATACTATGAAAGAATTAGAGCAAAGAGGGGCAGATGTTGTTGGTATGAACTGTTTCAGAGGCCCTGATACCATGATGCCTTATCTTAGAGAAGCAAGAGAGGTTCTTAAGTGTCACATGGCGGCATTACCGATTCCATTTAGAACCACAGATGAACATCCTACTTTTTTTAATCTGCCTGATGAAAATGGATGCACATGCCCAGCACCCCATGGCAGAACTTTTCCAACCGCCCTTGATCCCTTGTATTGTAATAGATATGAGATAAGAGAGTTTGGCAAAGAAGCTGCTGCACTAGGCATTAACTATCTTGGTGTTTGTTGTGGAGCAACGCCCATGCATATTAGAGAAGTTGCAGAATCTGCAGGCTTAACGGTCCCAGCTAGCAAATATAGAGAAAAAATGGAAAATCATTTCATGTATGGCACCAACGAAAGGACTGCTAAGCATATGCAAGATTATGGAGATAATGCCTAGGTCTTCATCTAAAAAATGAGCTAAGACGCAAAAATTATATTAAGCCATTTTTTATGCAAGCAATATTTTGACCAACATGATTGTGCATGAAGTTTAGATTATTGATGTGCTAAATATTTCATAAAAACAAAGACTGGATTATTTCAAAGTTTTTGACTTTTGATGAGGTATATTTATATTTTATAGATTAAGTTAAATCATCTCAGGCAAAAGAAATGGATACAAAAATTCCACCTCCATTAGTTACTTTGATGTTTGGATTATTCATTTATTTTTCTAGAAGAATTTTCCCAAAAATTGAAATTCTGAATTCTTTTTACCTTGGAATATTTTTACTTTTACTCGGTTTGTTAATTTTAATATCTGCTGTTCAATTATTTAAAAAAGATAAGACAACTGTAAATCCATTAAGCCCAGAACAAGCAACAAAATTGGTCACGGGAGGAATTTTTAAATTCTCTCGAAATCCAATGTATCTTGGAATGGCATTTGTATTAGCTTCAATGACTGTGTTATTTAATATCATTGGCGGAATTATCTTCATTGCTTTATTTTGCTTATACATAACAAAGTTTCAAATTATTCCAGAAGAAAAAGCAATGAGAGAATTATTTGGTCAGGACTATGATCAGTACAAGAAAGTTACCAGACGATGGATCTAGCAACGATATAAATATTAATGAGGACTTCAAATTTCTTTCTCTTATGGATTTTTGGTTTTTTTCTGCTTTTATCATTCGATTTATTTGTTGAGGCCTTTATTTTTGAATGGTTAAGCTGGAATGGAACAAATAAAAATGATTGGTTTTTTGCTCTATGGTGGGGTCTTGTTGTAATTTGGTTTTTGCTCGGATTGATCAAACTTTTAACAAAGAAAACTTAATCAGCACATACTTAATGGTAAAAAAACGTCTGTTAAATTGAAATAAATCTTCTTCATATGTGTAAAGTTTACTTTACATAGTATATATGTAAAAATTGTAAGCATTTATGAAAGTATATATTCATACATATGAAAAATAACCTAATCTCAAAAGCACTTATTATTATTTTCTCTATTCAGCTTGAGGCAGGAACAGTTAACAAAAGTTCAGCTGATCCAAGGGAATACAACACTTTTCTTCTTAAAAATGGTATGGAGGTAATTACAGTTAGCGATCCTGAGTTAGCAACTTCTGCTGCAACATTGAGTGTTGGTGTTGGAGCTTTTCAAGATCCTAAGGAGGCTCAAGGGGCAGCTCATTTCTTAGAACATATGATTTTTATGGGCTCAAAAAAATATAAATCACCCAATGAATATATGGAATTTATTTCGCAAAATGGCGGCTCAACAAATGCTTTCACCGCAGCAGAGCAAACCACTTACCTTTTTTCTATTAATAGCAAACAATTTGCACCTGCCCTAGATAGACTTAGTTCTGCTATCAAGGAGCCTCTTTTTGATGGAACAATGGTAGAAAAGGAAATAAATGCAGTTAATTCTGAGTGGCTCAAAAATAGACAAACTGATACTTTTATTCAGCAGCGTGCCCTTGCTTTGACTGGTAACCCTTCTCACCCAAGGGTAAAGCTAGGTGTTGGAAATAAAGAGACTCTAGGAACCAATGAAGAACAGTTACTAAGTTCTTTAAGAGATTTTCATAGTAAATTTTACTCAGCCAACTTAATGAAACTAGTATTGGTTGGAAATCAATCTAGCAAAGAGTTAGCAAAGCTCGCAAGAAAATACTTCTCTAAAATAGATAATAAAAAAGTTGAGCGACCTGTAACTAATATTCCTGCATATAGAGCAGAAGATCTCTCGAAAGAAATTTTTATAAAAAGCAAGGTTAAATCCCCCATTTTTCTAATTGAGTTTCCCATTAAAGATAATCGCAAGTCATGGAAATCAAAACCCAATCAATATATTTCTAAGCTCATTAATTCTCAGGAAGATGGATCTCTTATGGTTAAATTGCAAGATGAGGGATTAATTCAAAATGGGCAAGCAGTTTTCATGCCTTCAGTTTGGGGGAAAGATGGCTCAGCATTTATAGAGTATTCACTTACTGAAAAAGGGGAGAGTAACAAGGACACAATTTTATTTCTTACATATCAGTTTATTGATCTAATAAAATCTACTGGAGTTGATAAAGCATACTTTGATGAGCTAGCGTCAATAAACAAAATTCAATTTGATGACTATCAATCACCCTCTGCATTAGGTTTAGCTGTTGGATTTGGTCAAAGAGTTTTTGATTGGCAAGCTGAAAACCTAATTGATTTTGCTTATGTCACCTCTGAGTATGATCCAAATGCAATAATGAGCACTCTGTCCCAGCTCACGCCAGAAAGAGCCAGGATATATCATATAGGCCCAGATGAAATTTCAGATATTGATCTTCAATATGCAGATGGTGCATACAGGGTTGAATCTTTATCAGAAGAAAAACTTAGCAAGTTTTCGGGCTTAGATATCGCGCTAAGTCTTCCAGAGCCAGAGGCCATTGAAGATGAACAAGATATTCGAATCGCTCAGTCTAAAAATTTTAAAAAGCCTACCAAGATTTACCATGAAGATGGAGCTCAAGTTTATCTATCTAGCAGCCAAGACCATCAAGGAAAAGAAGGAATTATGAATCTTGTTTTTAGAACATCTTCTACTTCTGAAAATGTGAATAATTTAGTTAGCGCTAATCTATTAATAGCAGCCTTCCAAAAAAAGAATCTTCGAATTATTCAAAGAGCCGGTCAAAGAGGGGCTTTCGTCATTCCGGCAATAGATGGGGTTGGAAATCCGCTTATAAGCATGTCTGGCAGGACTAAAAGACATACTCAATATGCTAATGATTTAATCGATAAGTTCATAGATTTTGAAATAACCGAGCGATCATTAAAGGATTTAAAAAAATTATATGTTGACTCATATGAAAGCATTAGTGAACTGGCTGTTGCTGATCAACTTGAATATCACGCTTTAACTACTACAAAACAGGCTCCATACCTTTATTCACAGAAACAATTTTTGAGCGCATTGAATTCAGTAACTATCGATGATGTAAAAGAGATTCACAAGAAAATATTGGAATCAAGCTTTATTGATATATATGCTCATGGAAACTATAGCTCAGATCAGATCATAGAATTTGCAAAATCAGCCAGAGAGAAAGTGGGAGTAACCTCTCAACAAACGCCTTGGCACTATGAAAGTGAGTTTGAAGTAAAAGTTGGTCGGGGCCTTGTGAAGAAACTAAGAATGCCAAAAGATGGAGTAGGAATTATTGATAGTTATATTTATCCTGAGGAATCACTAAAGGTGAGAGCTCAATTTATGATAATCAATAAAATATTTAGAACCTCCTTTTTTAATGATTTACGAACAAACCAGCAGCTTGGCTATATTGTTACAAGCTATAACGAAACAGTTCACGACTTCCCAACTTTATCAATGATGATAGTCAGCGATAATACAAATCTTCAAGAGCTGAAAGAAAAAATTATTAACTTTCAATACGGGTTTTCAGCTGCCTTTGAGCAGATAGACAAAAAAACTGTACAAGGTCTTCAAATGGCTTTATTAGAAGAGATGATTAAGAAGCCAGAAAATATTTTTGTTGAAGCCAGTCCATATCTAAGTGATTGGGGAGATGGTAACTATTCCTTCGATACCGCAGACAAAATAGCAGGTTACATTGAAGGTGCAACCAAAGATGAGCTAATTAACTTAACTAATAAAGTTTTTTTTGATGGGGTCTTTATGAACTCAACCGTGCAGCTTAAAGGAGATGATTTTAAAGATTCCCCATATTTTAGCTGGCAAAAATCAAACAATCAGTAGAAACAATCAATTTCCCAGAAAATTTGTGAAATGGATATTGATAAGCTTGTTTATCTTCACCAGCCCTTTAACAGCAGAAGATAAAATAAATTCTAAAGCAAAGAAGGGGCTTAATATGCAAAATAATATTTACAAGGTTCTTACCCTAAATGAGTGGGAGCAGGCTCAGGAGTCTGGATTCATAACAACAGAACTAGATGTAAATGATGGCTTTATCCATCTATCCACATCAACTCAACTCAATGCAACACTATCTTTGTATTTTGCCAAAGAGGAGTCAGTCATTCTGCTTCAATTGGATCATACCAATACACATGACAAATTAAAATTTGAGGCACCTATTCCACCCGGAGACAGGATCAGTTCATTTCCCCATTATTATGGAGATTTGAATGTTAATCTTGTTACCAGGATATGGCATCTAAATCGGGGAGCCTTTGAGATACCAATTGAGGTAATGATTCAAGCTGAGGAAGACTCTAACTTGTAACGCTTTGCTGTAGAATAAAAATTTTAATCGGAGATAAAATATGAAACTTTATTTGGCTTTATTTATATCGATAATAATAATTCCTTTTATAGAGGCAGCTCATCACGGGAATCAATCTGCTGACGGAAATAATCCATTTATTCTGATTGCAAGAATTCATGTTAAAGAGGGCATGGTTGAAGAGTATCTTGATATCGCTAACGAAGTGGATAATGCTGTCGAATTAAGCGAGCCTGGCATGCTATTTCATAATTTTGATGCTGACCCAGATGACCTTCTGGCCTTTACCTGGACAGAGGTATATTCAAATAGCGAAGCATTTATAAGGCATGATGCAAATCCACCAGTGCAAGAATATGTTGTCAAACATGCAGAGTTGGCAGATGGCTTTACTATTGAAATTTATGGTAATGTTTCGCAAAAAGTGATCGAAACTATTAATCGCCTTGGAGTTCCCTTGAAGCATTTTAAAACAACCAGAGTTGGTTATGTTAGAGAGAAAAATTTCAAAGAGTACTAAAAAACACTTAATAATTAATGAGAATACTTAAAGAAGAGATCAAGCTCTCTTGCTCTGCAAATCAGCTTTGGGATATTTTGTCTGATGTTGGAAGATGTGACTGGGTTCCAACAATTAATAAGATTACATTAGATGGTGATTGCAGGCATTTTGAAATGGATGGCATGGGCCAGATCACTGAAAAAATACTAAAACAAGACGATGTTAGCATGACCCTTCAGTATTCAGCTATCAAGACCCCTGCACCTATTGAGCATCATTTGGCAACAATGCAAATATCATCTCTTAATGAGGGAGAATGCTTGTTGAAGTGGACAACCGAAATATCTCCAGATATTTTTGCTGACGGCATTCAACAAGGGATGCTTATTTCAATAGAAGGTATTAAGTCGGTTATTTAAAAATGATCTGTAATCTATGCAGATCTGATGCTGCTTCATGCTTTGATACTATCGATAATAAGACTTATTGGAGTTGCGGTATTTGTGGATGTAAATATTTAGATAAGTCTTATTTTGTTGATGCTCAAGAAGAAGAGAAAAGATACTTAGAGCACAACAATGATGTTAATAATGCAGAATACAGAGCATTTTTGTCAAAGCTATCTAATCCACTAAAAGAAAAAATCCCTCTTGGCGCTCATGGATTAGACTTTGGTTGTGGGACAGGACCTGCACTGGCAGATATTCTCATCAAAGAGGGCTTTAAGGTTTCATTATATGATCCATTTTTTTATCCAGATAAGGGCGCGCTATCTAAGCAATATGATTTCATAACCTGCACAGAAACAGCAGAGCACTTTCATGATCCATATAAAGAGTTCAACACTCTAGATAGTTTGCTTAAACCAGGAGCCTGGCTTGGGGTTATGACCTCCTTTTTAACCTCAGATAATAAGTTTGAGAATTGGTACTATCGAAGAGATCCAACCCATGTAACTTTTTATTGTGAAAAGACTTTTCAGGTGATAGCCTCTCAAAGGAATTGGAAATGCGAAATCCAATCAAAAGATGTTGTCCTCTTGCAGAAAAATTATGATTAAAGCTCCAAACTCATTTATTCAGCGCTTAAAATTTATTGGTCCTAGCATTATCGTGACAGGGAGCGTTGTTGGCAGTGGATCTATAGCTCTATCACCCTTGTTGGGAGCGGCAACTGGCTTTGCTTTGCTGTGGTGGCTTTTATTAAGTCTTTGGAGCAAACCTCTTATTCAAGCTGAAATTAGTCGTTATGTCATAGCCACCAATCAGACTTTCCTTGAATCTTTTTCAGATATGCCTGGGCCAAAGACAAACCTCAGAGATAAAAAAGCTTCATGGTTAGTGTGGTTTATGTTCATTGGTGTCATTCCTTCCGTTGCAGGTATGGGAGGCCTTGCAGGCGCAGTAGCAGAAGCGGGGCATCTGATGATACCGATTCTTAGTACTGAAATATGGGTGCTAGTCGCGTGTTTTATCACATGGTTCATTCTCTACCTTGGAACTTATCAGACGCTTGAAAGAATTCTAGTTGGAATGGTTTTCTTCTTCTCAGTTGTAACTTTAATTATTGCTATTTCTATGCAATCGACGCCGTATGCAATATCTAGTTCGCAAATTATCGGCGGTCTTACATTCACATTTCCATTTGAACACGCAGCCCTAGCTCTAGCAGTTTTTGGCTTTACCGGAATAAGTTACGGTGAAATCATGGCATACACCTATTGGTGTTTAGAGAAAGGCTATGCCAATCATGATGGCGATCAACATGAAGTCAAAGCGTGGATAAAAGTAATGCAAACAGACGTTTGGGCAACGGTCTTCTTTGTGACCTTAGGCACTCTTCCATTTTTTCTTTTAGGCGCAGCCGTCTTGAATACTCTGGGTCTTTATCCTCCTCTTGATGGCGACATCATTCAGACCCTATTAAATATGTTCACCACAATTTTAGGCACCTGGGCCAAATGGTTTTTTATTCCGTTAGCGTTTTTTGTTCTTTTCTCAACCTTGCTTTCAGGAACAGCAGCATTTACTAGAACGATTTCAGACTATCTTATTTCAATTGGTTTGGTCTCTGAAAAAGCAAATACTCGAAGAGATTTAATTAAGATTATTGCATTTGTCATACCCTTGTTTTCATCCATTGCTTATTTTTTACTGCCAAATCCTATAACGCTTTTATTAATAGCTGGAATTTGGGCAGCACTTGGATTGCCAATAATCAATATCGGCGCTCTGTACCTTACAAGCAAACTAAGCCGAGAATTACAACCCAAACTAATAACCAAAATCATTCTGTGGATCACTTTAATTTTGCAGGCTTCTATGGCCTTGGTAATCTTGTATAGCCAAATAATTGGCTTTAGCTAAGATTAAATTTTTAAAAGCTCTTTTTATGGCATAAAATGCACGACTAATTTGAGAAACAGCCAATGAGCAAGCAAAACAACAAAAGATACTATATTCACCCAGAAGGCTGGAAGTTTGCGGGAATCTTATTTATCACATCAATGATTCTTTTGTATTTAACTATGCCAACTGTGCTTGTCACAACCGGTTTCCTCCTTACCTTTTTTGTTTTATGGTTTTTTAGAGACCCTGAAAGAGACACCCCACAAGATCTAAATTTAATTATTAGCTCAGCAGATGGAAAGGTGTGTTTAATTGATGAGGCTTACCCACCAGAAGAATTGTCCATGGAAGCAGAAAAGATGAAGCGGATCTGTGTTTTTATGAATGTATTTAATGTCCATGTTAACAGGAGTCCTATACAAGGCAGGGTAGAAAATATCGTATATAAAAAAGGTCAATTTCTAAATGCAAGTTTAGACAAAGCAAGTGATAAAAATGAAAGAAGCAGCTTGATTTTAAATTCCAAAAATGGAGCCAAAATTATAGTCGTTCAAATTGCCGGTTTAATCGCTAGAAGAATTTTAAGCTTTATCTCATCAAGCGACCAACTTAATCAGGGCGAAAGATTTGGACTAATAAGATTTGGTTCAAGGGTTGATATCTATATGCCATTGGATGCAGTAGAAAAATGTAAAGTTGGCGATAAAGTTGTTGCAGGAGAATCAATCTTGGCCGCACTTAAATGACAAATGAAAAAATTAGACTTTAAAGTTCTCCTTCCTAATGTTATTACCTTATCAGGTCTTAGTTTCGGCTTGAGCTCAATTAGATTTGCTCTTGAATCAAATTTTAATTTAGCCATTGTTTGTATTCTATTTGCAGGAGTATGCGATGTTTTGGATGGTATGTTGGCTAGACATTTACAAAGTGAATCAGATCTTGGAGCTCAGCTAGATTCT
>Ga0209223_10006165_pt1 | contig 10396 bp, 25 predicted proteins | sample COG_06_FD_184750 | JGI IMG/M metagenome (GOLD analysis project Ga0209223, IMG submission 184750) | Pelagic Microbial community sample from North Sea - COGITO 998_met_06 (SPAdes) (version 2) | ecosystem: Environmental > Aquatic > Marine > Neritic zone/Coastal water | place: Helgoland, sampling...
GTCTCGGAGCAAATCTGAAACAGAGTCCTCTCCTTGACCTAACTTAGTATCTCCGTAAGAAAACCAACTTCCACTTTTTTGAATTATCCCAGCAAGGACACACTCGTTAAGTATCTCATTAACCCTATCAATACCAACACCATAACGAACCTTAAACTCTGCCAACCCAAAAGGAGGAGCAACCTTGTTCTTTACCACCTTAACCTTTACGTTATCTGTTGGCTTGTCTCTGTCTATTTGCCGCCGAACATCCAAACGAATAGAAGCATAGAATTTTAACCCCTTTCCTCCCGTAGTAGTCTCAGGGCTTCCATACATAACACCAACCCTATCTCGTAACTGATTGATAAAGAAGATGGTAGTCTCTGTTTTAGATGCTGGGCCTGTAATCTTCCGAAGAGTTTGGTTCATAAGCCGAGCAACAAGCCCGATGGTGGAGTCTCCAACCTCCCCATTTAATTCCGCGGTGGGAACAAGGGCAGCAACAGAATCCAAAACAATAGCACTAAACTCACCACTTTCTGCCATAGCTACCATAGTCTGTAAAGCATCCTCAGCACAGTCTGGTTGCACAAGGTGGAATAGCTCAGGAACCACCCCTATGCTCTCAGCATAGATTGGCTCATACGAGTGTTCAGTATCCACATAGGCTACCCGTTCTTTATTTCTGTTGAGTTCGGCAATGGCGTGTAAACAGATAGTTGTCTTACCTGAACTTTCGGGTCCGTACACCTCTATCACTCTACCTCTAGGGTATCCTCCTCCGAGTGCTTTGTCAATAGCAATACTTTGGGAACTAAAACGTTTAACGTTTTCTACCTCTCTGTTCTTAACACTAGGGTATTTATCTAAGATACTCTTTTTCTGTTCTTTAGCCATAAGTTTTATTGTAAGTCGTAAGCTACGAATATACTAACTTTCTGCCAGATTACAAAGTAATAATCAAACTCTTTCTGATAGATTTTAGAGGTTTTGGAGAGGTTGTCTGAAGAAAAGTGTTGCCCCCGCCCCCAAAGGAAAAAGCAATCAGTTCAACAGACGAGTCTCTTCCCGATGAGTTTATTTCGGTACGATTCGGACGCCCCTATCGCAGGAAAGTGTTGCCAACCTTTCGATAAGTAGTTTTTGATTTTAATGACATAAACGGAGACACAATAAAACTCCGTTACTCGGTGCTGTAAGTTTCACCTTTAAATCAATCCACCTCTAAGTGGAGAACAGGGAGGAGTTAACCGATTACCCTGACACCTTTGGGGTACAAAAAAGCCCCCGCCGTAATCCTGAGAGAGAGTTTTGCGAGGGCTTTAAGGGTTAACCTAAAACGATGTACAAAGATAATTAATTCTTTTACCCTCTCTCAGAGATTGCACAAAAGTACAAAATATTTTTTAATTGGGTGTGTAAGGTTAATTTCCTAACCTTTTCTTTTGGTTATGTTGAAAAGATGTTTATGTTTGCTGAATGAAAGATTCGCGGGAAAAAGAAACGAACCCAATAAAACCCAAGCACTACAACAGCAAGATAGACGTCTACGACTTCTGTTTAGCTAACGACCTTGGACTACTTGAAGGGAATTGCATAAAATACCTCACCAGATATAAAAACAAGAACGGATTAGAAGACTTACTAAAAGCACAAGAAACACTAAAAAGATTAATTAAACATTATGAAATCAACTAAAGACGAATTAAACGATTACGGTAAATATCTTGATGATGTTTACGGAGAGGATAATCCTCGTAGGGTGAAAAGATTTGCTGACGCTTTTTTTGAGTTCGGTAGGTTGAATGATGCAGACTTTTATTTTGACCTTCACGCTCTTTATCGTAGGCATTGTAGTCTTGACCTTTTATTTCTTCTGTTCTCTGAGGATATTCGCGGGAATTTTCACGACCTAGAAGACGAACAGTACATGATACAACCTAACGTATTCATCCCCACCCCTAAAGATGTAGGTGGCTTCATTGACGACTGCGTAAGGTTTGAAATCCCTCTTCACTGGAAAGAGAACATCTACACTGAATACTTTATAAAAGAATAAAGATATGAGTGAACAAAAGAAAAAGAGTGAGTTTCAACAAACTCGGGAAAAGGTAACAGAAATTTGTAATTGGTACATAAACGAAGGTCTTCCATCAGGGAGTATAGACCATCTTCTTGAGAATCAAGCAAAGGCTGTTGGGATGTTAGACTTCATAGGAGCGCGTATTGGTCATTGGGATGTTCTGAGGTCTGCCGCGGAAAATGATTACGACGAACAATTCGCGGAGAACTTCACGAAAATAAAGAACGACCACGAAAAGAAGATGTCAGACGAGTTGACAAAGCAAGTTTGTAAGTTAGCGGGTTCTGGAATAGCTAAGAGACGAGATACCGCTCAAGCTGCATACAGAGCCTACACAAAGCTTTATAACACCACAGAGAAGCTCTATGAGTCTATGAGAAGTGCTATTTCAAAATTAAAAGGAGAAAAAGAACGTTATGAATCTAACTAGCTTAAGTGAACAAATAAAAGAGCTAAGAGCGATGAAGCTGGGTCTTATGAAAACAAAGATGGCTACAGTTTTAAGAATTGTATCTTGCGTCACAGAAATAGAGGAAGAGGAAATACGTTCTAAGCGAAGGTATTCAAAACTTGTTGATGCGAGATACGCCTTTATGTATATCTGCCATGTGCATCTTGGGTTTAATCTCTCTGTTGTTGGTAGGTTTATAGATAAAGACCACGCCACTGTTATTCACGCAAAACAAAAAGTAAACGCTTACATTTCCATTGGGGCAAAAGAGGAGGTGATTAGGATAATTGATTCTGTTGTAGACACCCTTAGAGCCACGAACAATAATAAGCCGCACCTTGATATGGAAGAAATCAAAGGGGTGCAAGAGGACTCATATATGACAGAAATGGACAAGGTTTTTGAACACATCTCTTACACAGATAAAAGAATAGAGTTCTGGCAAAAAAGAAAAGAGTATCTTCTCGACCTCAAACAGAAAATGTACCAACACAGATGATAAAAGGTATGATAACAAAAGGCCAGTATCGCATAGTCCCCCTTTGGGAGGGTAAGTCCCGAATTTGGCATAAAGACAACCAAGGATACTACCAAGTAGTCTTTGAGGGGGATGAAAAGGAGTGTGATGAATATTTAAAGGATTGCTAACGGTTTGTATATGAAGCTGTACGTAGTATGCTTTATATACTGTGTTAGGTGTAGTTATTAATTTAAAATAAGAAAATGAAAGCGTATAAGTTAATAAGAAAAATGAAAGATGGGAGTTTATCGCCTCTATTTATAAACCAAAAAAGCAGAATACCTATTGGTGTGTGGATGGATGCTGAGTTTCACCCAAAGAAAGGGTTTGCCGAAAGAAAAGGATGGCACTGCACACTTGAAAGAAATGCACCACACCTTTCTGATAAAGGAAGAATTTGGGTGGAGGTTGAAGTTGATGATTACGAGTTTTATAACAGACCTGAATCACAAGGAGGAACTTGGGTGTTGGCTCAGAAAATGAAAGTTGTTAGAGAGGTTTAATTACACCTAACTACTTATAAGGAGGTACTTTTCATTCAATAACAGGTAAAACTTCGGGATAAGACAACAAACACCATGACTAAGCCAACATTTTCTAACTCCAGACTTACAGCACACGATACTTGTCCTCTTATGTGGGAGTATAATTACATTGAAAACATATCGGGGGAGAGTAACTTCTACGCTCACTATGGTACGTTTGCCCACCTTATCTTTGAACTCTTTGCCCTCGGGAAAATAGATAACACTTTTGAGGTTTGGATGAACCACTACCAAAAGCGAGTGTTATACCGAACTAACGACCATGAGATACCACCTTGGGAAAAGAAGTGGAAAGCAGAGGGAAGCTGGTTCTTTGACGAGTTTAAAGGCTTTGAAGGAGAAACTGTTTGGACGGAGCAACATATTCTGTTGGAGTTTGAAAGGTTTAAGTTTCAAGGTTTTGTAGACCGTTTGGAGTCCCGCGGAAAAGACCTAGTGATGATAGACTTTAAAAGCTCTAAGCCTTTTATTAAGAAGGACATCGAGCAAAAGGGAAGGCAGATGTATCTGTATTCTCGCGGGGTAAAAGAGATGTTAGGAAAATACCCAAAGCAACTAGAGTTCCTACACTTCCGACAGAACAAAAAGACAGTAATAGACTTTAGCTTAAAGGAGTACAACGCTGCTGTTGATTGGGCAAAGAGAAAGGTCGATGAGATACTTGAAGCCGAGGAGTTCCCCGCGAACCCGAGTTATTGGTTTTGTAATAATTTATGTAATTATAGGTCTATCTGTAATCAAAAGGGATAATGAGTAAGTCAGACGATAATGAGAAGTACGACATTTCTTGGAGTAGCCTTGAGGAGTTTACAGAGTTCATAAGGGAGGAGTATAAAAAAGAGGAGTTTATTCACCCAATGTATTTCAGCAAAAAGGGAATGGAGGCGGCAGATGAGGCTTTAATGGATTACTTTAACAAAATGATGGACGATGATATATCACGTTAAATATAGGGTGAGTGTAGTAAATCGCGGGAATAAACGAGGAATCTCTACCAAGAAAATAGAGACTACCACCACCATACCAACAGAACAAGGAATACTAAACGATTGGCTACAATCAAGAAAGCACAAACGCATCTTCGGAGACAAAGAACTAAGAATCACAGAGATAGAAATACTTAGTGAACTAGGTATGGAAAACCACCCTGTACTTGATTAAAACATTACACCACCCCCCCTTTATTATTCGTACTTTTGTGGGGTGAAAGAGTTTATGTTCTTCGACGCTAATCTAGGCGAAATGGTAACAGTCTTACTACCAGAAGAAGTACTTGGTTACATAGAGTTCCTTGAACAATCTGTTCTAGTACTCGAAGAAGCTCTCGCAGATGAAAAGGTTACTAAATTTACAACACTAAACTAACATTAAAGATGGACAACGATTTTGACGACGTAGCATTCTTGGCTACTAATGATACTGTTAAAGAGATGGAAGACAAAGCCAAGGAAACTGGTAAGGCTTGTAATATTGATGACCATACTTGTGATTCATGCGGAAGTTAGAACTTAAGAAGCAAAACAAGAAAAAACCCACCTCAAAACACCTTAAGTTGGGTGGTGAGATTAAATTCACTAAACCTAAGAAAGAAGATTACGACGGAAAGAAATTTCAGTACTTGTATCACGATGAACAAGGTTGTTGGTAATGGAGGTGGTGTATATCTATATCGGCAGTGAGGGAGAGTGTGTTGTTGATTACTCCATAGACTCCTTGCGGGAGAACCAAACACACACAGGTATTGGAAATCACGATACGAAATAATCATGGCAGAGAGTAGAAGTGCTAGATACTACAGAACAGGAAGTACTGTTAAAGGGAAGGGTAGCCCCGCTAAAGCTAAAAGAGCCAAGGCTGTTAAGAAGAAATTTGACACATCCTACCAATCCTCCCCAACCCAAAAAAAGAACAGGGCTGCTCGTAATGCTGCGCGAAAGAAACTAGGACTTAAAAAAGGAAATCCTTTGGACGCATCTCATAAGGTAGCCTTATCTAGTGGGGGCTCCAACGCTAAGTCCAACCTAAAAGCTGAAGCCCGTTCCAAAAATCGCGGGAGAAAATAGAATAGTACTTACTACGCTACCCATAAGAACAGCGTCCCAGAGTAAGTCTTTTACACTTCAAGCCCCTTGCTTCTGCGGGGGTTTGTTGATTTTACCCAAAATCCCTTACCCTAGCAACATAGTTTATTTCACTTGGAGATAGTTCCTTTAGGTCTGTATCCTCTATGGTAGAGAACAGAAGGTCTGTAATGGTATGGTCTGTTATCCTTATTAGTTTTACTAGCTGTTCTATGGTTAGTCTCTTAGGGTGTTCCATCAACTCATTGTAGTCCTTGTGGTTTACCGCGAGTAATCGGGTTATGTCATCGTAAGTACATCCCACCGCCCACTTCTCAATCTTCGTAGTTCTTCGCGTGTAAGACGTTCCGTTTGTGCGAGTTACCTTTACTTTTGATTTATCGTGGTTGTTTGTGTAGTGGTATCCCATAAAATTATTATATTTGCTTTTGAACAAAGATACAAAAACGTGAAAGAACACATAAATAGTTGTAATCCACTGAATTATCATCACCTTTGCCGAAAGCTGACAAAGGATAGCGTGGGGGCGGTTCTGATTCCCGACGGAGAAAAAGAGTACTCTAACAGATTCGAGATTATCAAGTCTTCTGAAGAGTGTGACCTTGGGAACGGAGATGTTATCCACGTTCTAAACGTTCGTAATGGTATTCCAATCACACTGAAGAACGAAGAGTACTTTCTTGTTCCTGAGAACTTTGTTATTTACGTTGAACCCCCTAGCAAATTCGCGGGGCCAGTAAACGGATTCTCAGTACTACGAAGCATTAAGACTAACCAAACAGACAGCGGAGTGTATATCCCTGAGTCTCAACAAGATACAAATACTTACGAGGCTATGATTGTACAGACAGACTACAAGTTCCTTAAAGCTGACAACAAAGTTTGGATTAACAAGTTCAGTAATGAGTACGGAAGGTTTCCAATTACCATTGATGGGGAGGAGTGTTTCCTTTTTCCTAATAGTCAAATCCTAGCAGTTGAGTAAGTACGTCTACATAGTTAAGCACACTGGAGGTATTGTGGCTTATAGGGAGGTGTGGATAGGCTCTTCTTTAGAGAAAGCCGTTTCTGTTTGCAGCGAGTTAACGGACGATACTTGGACTCAAAAGGGTACTCTTGCTGATTGGCAAAAAGATAAGGAAAGGGTGTTTGTTTCTAAAAGAAAGAGTGGGTATAAGTCCCGCTCAAGGAAACAGAGAAAGATAGATAAGCTGTTAGAGCGCAACGCAAGCCTTCAAGCTATGATAGGTGCTTCTCCCCGCATGACACTCGCGGAGATAAAAAAGGAAATGAAAGCTAACATCAAACAGATAAACAAGATAGACCCAAACTTCCTACCACATGACGACGATTGAAGAGATTATTGAAGAGTTTGAGTTCTCGGAAGAGGAAGCGCCAAGAGTATTGGAGCTGTTGGAGTTTATCAACACGTTCATACGCCTTAACGGAAACATCAAGACAATGGATATGCTTGAGGAGATGATAAGTGAGTTAAGGTGAAACGTAGGCGAAACAAAAAGGCGGCAGAGCAGCTTCAACAAGTTCAAATACGAATGACTGAAAGAATAATCGCGGATAAGAAAAAGACAATTCCAAGAAAACAGAAATACGACGAACTAAAGAAAAACACAGAAGGATGAGTAAGCTATCTACAATAATCATAGAAGACCACGAAACAGGAAACATCTGCTCTCTTACTGTTAAGAGAGTTATAGGGGATATGCTTTCTTTTACTTGGGATATTCCTGAGGATTTCGCGGAAGATACAACGGCAGCAAGCTTAGTTCGGATGATTAACAACCTTTTAGAGGAGGTGTCAGACGACAACAGCCCATCACTAAACTAAAGAGAGATGAGACTAACAGAAGAACAGAAAAGAAACGGGTATTGGGTTCTATGTGTTATCATAGTAATTCTTACCCTCGCGGCTTTCTCAGGGTGTAAAAGCCAAAGATACTACCAATCAGAAGCATTACTCCAACAGGAATACGAAAGGGCTATAACCCTACATAAACAAGGGCTGATGGAGGTAAGAGTCTACGACCAAAGCTGTAGAATGATGAGAATAGAAATAATTCCAGAACGATGAAAAAGACAGTAATTGAAGTAATAGTACTTGAAGTAATATTCCTCACAATATTTATTGGTATATCCGTTATCCCTTCGGAAGAATTTTATCCGCAGTGGTCTAAGTGGGCTTCTCTGTGGTTTTCTGGCGGAACAGCCGTAGGTGTACTTATCTACTACGTTTGGTTTCGGTATGTTAAACACGGGAAGTGATACCCACCCTTCTCTTTATGATTGCAGGGATAGCTAATGCAGCTATGGACTCTCATGCTCATCATTACAGTCGTTCTGTTTGGAGAAAGCTTTATCTCGCTAAGGGGTGGCGCTTTTTTCGCGGGGATTCTTGGAAAAACAAGTACATCGACGACAGCCCTCTAAAGGGAAGAAAGAAATTCTTTTTTGGAGTAGCTAACGTACCAGTAGCCTTTACAGACCTTTGGCATTTTATGCAATCTATCCAACTCTGGAGTATTACCATAGCAGCCGTTATAATCCTTCCGTTCTACGACCCCCTTTGGCAAATCATTCAAATACTGTTCTTTCGGTTTGTGTACGGAGTTACCTTCACGTTTTTTTACAAGAAGTTCGGGTGAATAAATTCGCGGGAACAGAAAACGAGTACTTCAAACAAGTAGGACGTAACATATTCTACAAACACCACAAAGGTACTTGTACTGAAATACGATTAGAACCCCCTTTTAGCTTCGGAGACGCGTTTACACCCCTTGAGTGGATGGATGGAACCAATAAAGACCAATCAAAGCTTTACACACGCTCTAATGAGCTCGCTTGGAATAAAGCAAAGGACTCTCTTTTAGAGTTAGCATCCCTTATTTAAAATAGCTTCCCATTATTTTAATAGCCCGTCTAAGGAACTTAATCTTATCCGTTCGGTATGGGGTCATGGTTTTAGCAAGCTTTGGATTCTCTTCATTCGCTAATTCTCCTTTCGCCCAATTCAATAGGTCTAGCTTATTCTTCTCTAGTTCTTTGGTCTGCTCCTTTGCGTAGGCTTCTAATATCTCACCTTCTATGTCAAAGTTTGAAATTTTGTTTAGCTTCTTTACAATACCCTCTGAACGGGCTATCTTTTCTTTTCGGAAAAACTCCTCTGCTTCCTTACTCATCGTCTTGGGTTTCATCGATTTCTATTTTCAATACTTCAAGGCTCTTAGCGTAAATCATTGGAGCATCGCAGTCGTTCAAATCATAAGCCTCATAGTAGCCCTGTTCATTAAGCTCTTCTATCAGCCACCCTTTATAATATGTCTCTTCAGTCATTATAATTTATTTGCGTTAATAATCTCGCTAATAGGAAAAAGAACAGCCTTTGAAGTGTTGTTATCTCCCATATCCTTTACACTACCCCTCTTATAAAACTCTCTAGCGATTCGCTTAAGCCTCTCTGCCTTAATAAAAACTATAACCTCATCATTATACTCTTGTGCTAATACAAACGCCCAATAGTCAGCCTTTGAGGTGGTAATACCAGATGGCTTACCCCTACTCTCAAATTCAACAGCAATATTGCCAGTACGACCAACCCAAAAGTCTCGCTTAACCTCACAGGTAATAGAGCCAGAAAGAAGACCGCCAAGAAGAGACTCCCCTACCTGACCAACCTTAAGGTCATATCTGAAATCATTATTGTACTCCATTAAATTGTTTTCATAATACTACAAATAAGAATCGCTTTTCAGATTGTGAATGTTCTCAATATCTATCAACTTAAAGCGTGTAGAGATGGAGTCATAAGGAACAGCTTTGTACGTTCTTTTTACCTCACATTCAAAATTGTCAGTATGAATAACCAACTCAGTACCTTCAGGTATTTTATCAATATCAAAGTTAGTAGCCCCACTACGCCCAACTCCTCTTTCTTGTTCAACCCCGAACTTTTTTATAAATGGCTCTAGGTTGTCTGCTTTAATCGTGTACTTTTCCATAATAATAACTTTTGTTTATTTATTCAAATATAACCATTATTTCCGCGGGAAACAAACGAATCACCGAGGAATCTCCATCCAATACTCAGAAGCAAAACACCAAACAACAGAGCCATCACTAGGCAGTACATCTTTAGTTCTGTTCATTATCTTCTTTTTTTCCAATCCGTATATTCCTTACTCTCGACCATACCACTATTACCGTACTTATCAAAGTACATAATGCCTTTAAACACTGGCTCGGAGTCCTCTTGCTTAGTTAGTGCCTTATCTTCTCTCATAATTAACACTTACCCCTACTCTTAGCTATTAACCGCGTATCACTAATAGTGATGGTAGCCTCATTAGTACGGAACTGACCCGCCTGAACCCTAGCCACTGGAATGTCTAAAGCCTCCGCAAGAGCAGCCTTACTTGTCGCAGTGTAAAAGTGTATCTTGTATCGTTCCTCTTCTTTAAGCGGCCTACCCTGAGTCTCTCGAATCCCAACCCAAATAACCTTTCCGTTTAACTTTCCCATAGTAGTAACAATGTCTTCGATTTACAGCGCAAATGTAAACAAAATGCTCGATTTACCGCGCAAATCAAAAATAAAATAAAATTTTTAAAAAAAAAATTAAAATCAGGGTGGGTTTGTGGGGTTATTACTATACTATACGGGTAGTCCATTACTTTAGAAACAGAAAAAGATATAACCAGTACCGTTCCCTCTATATGCTAC
>Ga0209223_10006171_pt1 | contig 10393 bp, 12 predicted proteins | sample COG_06_FD_184750 | JGI IMG/M metagenome (GOLD analysis project Ga0209223, IMG submission 184750) | Pelagic Microbial community sample from North Sea - COGITO 998_met_06 (SPAdes) (version 2) | ecosystem: Environmental > Aquatic > Marine > Neritic zone/Coastal water | place: Helgoland, sampling...
TTACTTGCTATCTGCGACATTATATGCGATTGATAATCATTCGCAATGCAAATAATAAGCATTCTAAACTAACTAGGGTAAGGAAAGATAAAATAAATGAAAAAGATACTGCTAACTGTATTGATGTTAAGCTTATTTAAAACCTTTGCTCTAGCTAATGAAGTTAATGTCTTTAGTGCAAGACACTACGATTCAGATATTCAACTTTATGAAAAATTCACAGCTAAAACTGGAATTAAAGTAAATATTGTATCTGGAAAAGATAAAGCACTACAAAAAAGAATAATTGAAGAGGGTGCGGAATCAAAAGCAGATCTATACATTACTGCTGACGCAGGAAGATTAGGAGCATTTGCTTCAAAAGGTATGTTTCAAAACTCTTTAACACCAGCTATTAAAGCAGCAGTTCCATCAAACTTTAGAACTTCAAAGTGGACTGGAATAGCTAAGAGAGCAAGAATAATTTATTATTCTCCAGAAAGAGTTAATGCGAACGATCTTAATGGAATGACCTATGAAGGTCTTGCTGACCCAAGATGGAAAGGTAAAGTTGTTATAAGAAAGTCTAACAATATTTATAACCAATCCCTTGTAGCATCATTAATTAAGAATAATGGAAAAAAAGCAACAGCAGAGTGGGCAAAAGGTGTAGTTGCAAATATGGCTAGAGACTCTAAGGGAAATGATAGAGCTCAAATTTTAGCTGTAGCTGCAGGTGAAGCTGACTTAGCGGTAGCAAACACATATTATCTAGCTTTAATGTTGTCAGGAAAAAAAGGTGCAGAGCAACAAGCAGCTGCAAAAAAAGTTTTACCTTTCTTTCCAAATCAAGAAGATAGAGGAACTCACATGAACATTAGTGGTGGAGGTGTATTAAAAAATGCTCCTAATCCAGATAATGCAAAAAAACTACTTGAGTTTTTATTAACTAAAGAAGCACAAGAGCATATAGTTAATAATACATTTGAATATCCAATGATTGATGGTGTTGAGCCACATCCATTAGTTAAGCAAATGGGTCTCGGATTTAAACAAGATTTGAAAACTAAGGTAGCTAATTATGGAAAAAACCAAGCTGCTGCATTAGAAGTAATGTTATCAGCAAAGTGGAAGTAAAGAGGTTATAACACAGCGCACTTTTAATATTAAGTCATTTACCCTACTAAATATTATTAGTGCGTGGGTAAAAATGGGTAAAAAAATTAATATTTGGTATTTTAGTTCTTTTTTAATATCTATAGCTGTAGCTATACCTATAATTACTGTTTTTAGTAGTTTTTTTGAAGCAACAGGTAACTATTCTTCAATTCTTAAAAATACTTTTCTTTATGATTATATTTTAAATTCTCTTTTATTGTTGATTGGTGTTTTAATTTTAACATTTATAATTGGTGTAGGATGCGCCTACCTAGTTTCATTTTATACCTTTCCAGGTGTAAATTTTTTTAAATGGGCTTTAATTTTATCTTTTGCAGTTCCTGCTTACATATACGCTTATTCATTAACAGCATTTTTTGAAAATTATGGAACAGCTTTTTCAATTTTAAAAAATTTATTTGGTGAAGGAAATTACAATTCATTTATCCCAAAATTTGATGGAATGATGGGGGCTGTAATTTCAATATCGTTTTCTTTGTTTGGTTATGTATATGTTTTGACTAGAGCATCCTTTCATTACCAATCACAAAATTTAATAGAACTTGGAAAAAACCTTGGTTTTTCAAAGAAAAAATCTTTTTTTAAGATAATTCTTCCTTCAGCAAGGCCAGCAATAGTAGCTGGACTTTCACTTGTTGCTATGGAGACTTTATCAGATTTTGGATCAGTATCTTTTTTTGGAATATCAACACTTACAACAGGAATTTATAACGCATGGATTTCATTTGACGACCTGACATTAGCAAACCAGTTGTCGTTTTATTTGTTAATTTTCATACTGGGTTTATTTATTTTAGAAAATCTATCTAGAAAAAAAGCTCAATATCATACATCATCAAAAGGTGGCTTTAAATCAAAGGCATTGGTTAGACTAAAGGGATTTAAGTCTTTTCTTGCTTTTAAATTCTGTGCAATTGTTTTTTTTATTAGTTTTTTATTTCCAGTTTTACAAATGCTTTATTGGACGATCATTTTCCCAAAACATTTAGTTGACTTAAATTTAATAGAATTGTTTTCAAATACTATTTTATTGGTATTTTTATCAAGTATTTTATTAATTTCTTTGGCTTTTATTTCAAATTATGGAAATAGAGTCTCTAGAAGTAAGTTTCTTGAAGTTTTGACTACTTTTTCTATATCTGGTTATGCAATACCAGGAATAATATTAGCTGTGGCTTTCATTAGTTTTGTATCTTGGTTTGACAATAATATTATTAATTTTTTTGGATTTAAAACAATTAAGTCAATCTTTATAGGTTCTATCGTAGGATTAGTTATGGTTTATTTTGTTAGATTTTATTCCTTAGCAAGTAATGGGCTTAAATCTGGTTATTTAAAAATAAATTATTCGATTGATGAAAGTGCTTATTTACTTGGTTATTCTAAATTTAAAACTTTTAAAAACATTCATATACCTTACCTAAAAAACTCAATGCTTTTAATTGGAATTTTATTATCTATTGAAATTATTAAAGAATTGCCAATTACTTTAATAATGAGACCTTTTAATTTTGAGACATTTGCTACAACAGCGTACGTTTTTGCCTCTCAAGATTTACTTGAGGCGGCTGCTGCACCCTCATTATTTCTTGTACTTATTGCAAGTTTCTTTATTTTGATTACATCTAAATATATTCTTAAAGATTAAAATATGACTAAAAATTTTCTAGAAATTAACAACGTAACTTTTAAGGCAAGCGAAAAAAATAAAGTTAACAATGTTTCTTTAAATATAGAAAATGAAGGTGATATAATTTGTTTATTAGGACCATCTGGAATTGGCAAAACTACTATTTTAAGAACTATTGCTGGTCTAGAAAAAATTGACTCAGGTTCAATTGTTTTAAAGGATCAAGTGTTGTCCTCAAAAGAGACACATATCGAACCTGAAAATAGAAATATATCAATGGCCTTTCAAGATAACTCTTTATTTCCTCATTATAATGTTTTGGAGAATATTAAATTTGGCGCTGAAAGAAATAAAAAGAAGAAAGGAATAGAAATTAATGATTTAATAAAATTTCTTCATATCGATCATGTTATAGATAAATTTCCACATCAAATCAGTTCTGGTGAAGCCCAAAGAGCTTCGTTAGCACGATCTTTATTGTCTAATCCTGATTTGTTGCTATTAGATGAACCACTATCAAATGTGGATCAAAGTTTTAAAGAAGAGATCCAAGTTAAATTAAAACAAATATTAACAGAGCAGAAGATAACAACAATAATAGTTACGCATGACTCTTATGAGGCATTTTATCTTGGTACTAAATGTGGAATAATTTTAGATGGGCATTTGAAGCAATATGATGACCCATATAACGTTTATCATTTTCCAAATTCAATAGAAGTTGTTAATTTTCTTAATAGAGGAATTCTAATACCAGCTAAAGTGACAGGAGAAAATAGTTTAGAAAGTAATGATTTAGGAACCATAACCGGAAACTTCATAAAACATTACCCAAAAGGATCTGAGGTAAAATTGTTATTACAACCAGAAGATTTAGAGCATGATGATAAGAGCAATCTTAAATTAGAAGTAGTAGATAGGAAATTTAGAGGTACAAACTTTATTTATACTTTAAAGACAGAAAGCAGTAAATTAATACCTGTATTTGTTCACTCTCACCATATTCATCAACATGAAGTTGATGAAAAATTTGGTATAAAGAGACCTATTCATATTGATCATATAGTTTGTTTCTAATACAAAATTGCATTTAGAAATGAATAATAAACTAAAAACTTTAGCCAAAGGAATAGTTGATGTAAGTCCTTTGATGATACCAGTATTCCCCTTTGGAATTATCTATGGCGTCATTGGAATGGAATTAGGAATTGGCCCTTACATGACGCTTGGACTTTCAATTATAATATTTGGTGGAGCTTCACAAATAGTTTTATTACAACTATTTTCTGGTGGAGCGTCATCATTAGTAATTTTTAGCTCTGTGGGAGCTGTAAATTCAAGACACTTACTTTATGGCGCAGTTTTATCTGAACACCTATCTACTTTAAAACTTACTTGGAAAATTATTTTATCTTATGTCATGGTTGATCAAGCCTTTGCTGTCTCAAACACATATTTCAAAAATAATCGTAAAAATGAAAATAAACATTTTCATTTATTGGGAGCAGGTTTTACTTGTTGGACTATTTGGCAAATATCAACAATTCTAGGTATAGTTTTAGGTTCTGTTGTTCCTGAGGAATTAGGATTAAGTTTTACTATTTCATTAACATTTTTAGCTTTATTGATTAATGATTTTAGAAAATTTAAAAATATTATTGTTATGTTGGTGTCTGGAATAGTTGCCACTATTGGTTTCAACTCAATTCCTTTTAAGGCGTATATAATTGTTGCCGCTCTATCAGCATTAGCTGTAGCTGCATTATTAACTCTAATGAACTCAAAGGAAAAATAATGCATTGGTCCCTTATAGTTTACTGTGGAGTAATTACCTTTTTAACTAGATTTTCTATGATTTTTTTACTTAAAAAAGATATTTTTAATAATAAAACTAAGAAAATACTTTCTTATGTTCCGGCTGCGATTTTTCCAGCGATAATTTTTCCACCAATATTCTTAGATAACTCAGGCTATTTAGATTTAGAAAATAACCCAAAAATATGGGCAGCAGTAATTGCAATATTTGTTGGTTATTTTAGCAAAAATATTATTGCGACAATTTTTGCTGGATTAATCTCTTACTGGTTTTTAATATTTGTTATATAAAATATTTATGAAAAAAATTTTATTATTTCTTTTTTGTATATTTGCATTTAGTGCTAATGCAGATGAAAAAAAAACAACTTTTACTAAAGAGTTGTTTGATAAAGCACAATTAGATGGAAAAGTTGTAGTAGTAAGTTCTTGGATTAAGTATTGCTCATCTTGTGCTGGTCAAATGAAAATTTTGAATAAAGCTAAAAATGAAGGTGAATTATCAGATATTAAATTTGATAATATTGAGTATTTTTCATTTGAAGTAACAAATAAGGAAATAGCTAATTTACTAAATGTGCAGTATCAAACCACACTATTAATTTTCAAAGACAATAAAGAAATTTATAGAAGCGTTGGAGAAACAACTAAAAACTTAATTTACGAAGCTATAAAATCTTCAATTTAAATCTAAGCTCCTAGTTTAATATTTCTAGCAACATTGACATCCATCATTTTCGGTTCTGGAAGATTAAGGTTATTCATAATTTCGGCATATTCATTTTCACTGCTAACTTGTAATCTAGGATTAAATTTTTTTTCTTTTCCTATAGAGCTAACTTTTTCACCATTATAATCATGAGCAGGATATAAAAGAGTTTTTTCTGGTAGTTTTAACAGTTTATTAAAAATCGAGTTGTATGCATCTTTAGCACTGCCGTTTTGAAAATCTGTTCTACCAGTTCCATTTATAAGCAACGTGTCTCCAGAAAATAAGTAATCATTCATCAAAAAACTAAAACTGTCAGAAGTATGCCCAGGTGTATATAGTGCTTTTATTTCTATCTGATCAAGTTTAATAATTTCCTCATCTTTTACTTTTAAATCTACTGCGTTGGCTGGAGTTTGTTCACCCATAATAGTTGTACAACTTGTTTGATTTTTTAATTTGCTAGCACCAGTAATATGATCAGCATGAATATGGGTATCAATTACTTTTACTAATTTTAAATCTAATTCGTTTAGTAAACTAATATATTCATTAATATTATCTAAAACAGGATCAATAATAAGCGCCTCTCTACCTATGGATGAGGCAATTAAGTATGTGTAAGTGCTAGTTTTTTTATCAAATACTTGTTTAAATATCATCTATAAATATTACCATAAAAATTCTAATAAAAAATGCTTTCTAATAAAATTAAAGAATATCTTACTGAATATATTAGCCAAGAGGTTTATGTACAAGTTGCAGTAGTTAAAGGAAAAAATAAAATTACAACCAAAGCGGCAATTTTAAAATATTTTGAAAGTAATCACTTTAAAGGATTAGCTGAAGGTAAACCATACAACACTTTTTTAGATGACCTTAAAGACAAGTGTTTAGGAAAATTAATTAACTCTCCAATGAAAAATAGTAAATCAGATGATGAGATTATTATTGAACTTCAAAAAAAACTTAATACTTTAAAAAAAGATGAGCTGGATGACACATACTGGGAAGTTGAAACTGGTGAATTTCTTAGGAGTGAAGATATTAAAGAAGTTGAGACAGAGAGAGATAATTTGATTAATTTTTTAAGATCAAAAGAAGATGCTTATGAAACAGTTTTAACTCTTTGTAAAAAATATGAACATTTATGCAAAAAAAAGTATCCAGAAGCACCACTGCCATTAGAAATTTCAAATACAAAATAATAGACTTATATTTATTTGTCTAAAGCTAAAAGTTTCTTTTTCAACCTAGTTGATAGATTATTAAACCATTTGTTCTCTTGACCAGCTTTTGGAAGGATTTCACCATATTCAATCATTTGTGAAGGTGGTAGCTCATTAATATAAACCCACACTTGAGTTTTATCCAAATTTGACTTTTTAACTAATATATTTCTTAATTCTAGAATTAATTTTTTTTTAATTTTATCATTCCTTCCTGCTCTTATTTGCCCATACAAAAAAATTTGTGGTTCCTTAACTTTTGCACCCCCCATAAAATGATCAGAATTTTTTGTTTTCTTAAAAATTACTTGTGCAAAATAAGTATTAGCTCCAGTAACCTTATTATGCACTTTGGTAATTCCTTTTGCTATTTCACTTTTTTGCTTAATATTTATGTTGAAATTGGAATTTGTAACCGAATAGGTAGGCATAATTCAAAAATTTTACTATGATAAAATATAATTTTCAATTATATTATTTATAAGGGGTGTCGTAACTGACTGAGATTAAACCCTAATAACCTGTCCGGTAATTCAGAAAGGGAGAATAATGGATAAAATAAATTTTTTAAGTCAATCAACATCCTTAACATTAGTTATAATTATAAGTCTAATCTTTACATTAATTGGTTTAGCATATTCTAAAAAATATCAAGGAATTAATAATTATTTAACGGCCAACAGAAATATTGGTTTTTTTTCTTTGAGTACAAGTTTAATAGCCTCAGCACTTGGAGCTTGGATTTTATTCGGTCCAGCTTCTGCTGCTACGTGGGGTGGAATAGGAGCTGTTATTGGTTATTCACTAGGAACAGCCTTTCCAATGATTTTTTTAATTTCACTTGGAAAAAAAATTAGAACTGCCTTTCCTAAAGGCTCTACTCTAATTGAGTTTTTAAGAAAAAGATTTGGCAAGAGTTTATTTAAACTTATTTTATTAATGACAGTATTTTATATGTTCGTTTTTTTATGTGCTGAAGTAACTGCAGTTGCAATACTCATTAATTATATATCAGGAACAGAACTTTGGATTACTTCTTTAATTATTTTAATCGCAACACTTGCCTACACGCTTTATGGAGGTTTAAGAGCATCTATATTTACTGATAATATTCAAATGATAGTAATTATTGCTTTGTTTTTAATTTCAGTTTTTTATCTAACTTCTTTTACAGGTGATCAATTTTCTATTGCATTCATTAAAGAAAAAAACCCACACTTACTTAGTGGAAATTACTTACCAAATTACACTGCTGGATTAACTTTTTTTATAGCTGTTGCAGCAACAAATCTTTTCCATCAAGGAAATTGGCAAAGAGTTTATGCCGCAAAAAATAATGACGTACTAAAGAAAAGTTTAATTGCAGCATTTATCGTAATTATTCCAATTGTTTTTTTTATGGGTTTTAGTGGTTTAGTTGCAATATCAGCTAACCCAAAAATTGTTCCAGATTTAGGTTTTTTCTCTTTATTGTTAAGTGAACAAACAAAACTTTTGTCAATTATTATTGTAATACTTGGATTGTCTTTAACAATCAGTACTGTTGATACTTTAGTAAATGCTATTTCGAGTTTAATTGTAGTTGATGGTAAAGCAACTTTTAATCTTAATAAAAAAACTAACTTTTTAAATTTTTCAAAATATTTTATAGTAGCACTTGCTACTATAGCTTTTGCTATTGCCTCAAAAGGTTTTAGTGTTTTATACTTATTCTTACTTGCAGATTTATTTTGTTGTGCTTTTGTACTAACAGTTTTCTATAGTTTCTATAATAAGAGGCTGAATGAAAAAACAGCATATATCTCAATCATTATTGGGTTAATTGGTGGTTTTTTATTATTTCCAGCACCTGATTTTTCAAAAAGTCTTTTGGTGGGGATAATTTTACCAGCTGAGTTATTTCCTGCATTTGTGTCTCAATCATTGTTGTTTTTGTCTTTTATTATTGCAACTTTTTTACCTGCGATATTTTGGAAAATTAAAGGATCTAATAAATTGTAAAAGGTGTATTAATAACTATATACATTTTTACAATGCCTGAAACTCAAATATCCATTAATAACTTATCTAAAATTTATGATAATGATTTCAAAGCTCTGAAAGATGTTAGTCTTAAAGTAAAACAAGGTGAAATTCTTGCAATGCTTGGTCCTAATGGAGCGGGTAAAACAAGTTTAATAAGTATTATTTGTGGAATTGTTAAACCTTCTTCAGGAACAGTCACTATTGATAATTTTGATATCATAAAAGATTATCGTGAAACAAGATCAAGAATAGGCCTTGTTCCTCAGGAATTAAATTTAGAGTCTTTTGAAACTGTTTTTGATACCGTTTCTTATTCTAGAGGGCTATATGGAAAGCCACCTAAACCAGAACACATTGAAAAAATTTTAAAAGATTTAAGCCTGTGGGATAAAAAAGATCAAAGACTGAGACAATTATCTGGCGGAATGAAAAGAAGAGTTTTAATTGCAAAAGCACTATCACATGAACCTAAAATATTATTTCTAGACGAGCCAACTGCGGGTGTTGATGTGGAACTTAGAAGAGATATGTGGTTAGTTGTTGAAGAGCTAAGAAAAACAGGTGTGACTATTATTTTAACTACTCATTACATTGAAGAAGCAGAAGCAATTGCAGACCGAGTGGCTGTAATTAATCAAGGGGAAATTATCGTTGTAGAAGATAAAAAAGAATTAATTAAAAAAATGGGACACAAAAAGTTAACCATAGAATTGCAAGAAAAAATCACAAAAATTCCTGATGATTTATCCAAGTATAATCTTGAAATAGGAGCTGATCATATCTCGTTAATTTATACTTATAATGTTCAAGCAGAAAAAACTGGTATTACTGATTTGTTGCAAAGTTTAAAAGATGCTGGCTTAAAGTTAAAAGATTTAAAAACAGAACAAAGCACATTGGAAAAAATATTTGTTAATTTAGTAAAGGAGAATAATGAAATTTAATTATTACGGGTTTAAAGCTATTTATGTTCATGAAATGAATAGATTTATAAGAACTTTAGGTCAATCTCTTCTCTCACCAGTAATATCAACATCATTATATTTTGTAGTTTTTGGCTCAGTTATTGGTGGTTATATTCAAAAAATTGATGGTGTAAGTTATGGGTCTTACATTGTACCAGGTCTATTGATGTTAACTTTATTAACTCAATCAATAAGTAACACTTCGTTTGGAATTTTTTTTCCAAAATTTAATGGAACAATTAATGAGATTTTAGCAGCACCTATTTCAACACTTGAAACAGTTCTTGCTTTTGTTGGTGCTGGAGCCACTAAAACATTAGTTGTTGGTGCCGTAATATACATTACAGCTTCTTTTTTTGCAGATGTTACAGTTAAGTATCCAATGTTAATGATATTTTTATTGGTCTTAGTTTCATTTACTTTTGCTTTATTTGGATTTTTAATTGGTGTTGTTAGCAAAAACTTTGAGCAAATGTCTATTATTCCATCCTTAGTGATAACTCCAATGGTATTTTTAGGAGGGAGTTTATATTCTTTAGATATGCTGCCTTCATTTTGGCAAACCGTAAGTTATTTTAATCCTGTAGTTTATTTAATTGATGGACTTAGATTCTCATTTTATGGAGTATCTGATTTTAATATTTGGATAAGTATAAGCTCAATGGTCTTTTTCTTAGTAATTTGTGTGATCTTAGTGACAATATTACTTAAAAAAGGTTACAATATTAAATCTTAGAATTTTTTATCTAGAAAATATTTCAATAAAAAGTATTATTACATTGTTATGCTGTCTTATATTTTACCTTTTATAGTTTTAATTATTGTTGTGGTGTTTATCCATGAGTATGGGCATTATTATTTT
>Ga0209223_10006175_pt1 | contig 10388 bp, 7 predicted proteins | sample COG_06_FD_184750 | JGI IMG/M metagenome (GOLD analysis project Ga0209223, IMG submission 184750) | Pelagic Microbial community sample from North Sea - COGITO 998_met_06 (SPAdes) (version 2) | ecosystem: Environmental > Aquatic > Marine > Neritic zone/Coastal water | place: Helgoland, sampling...
TCTTGAGAGAAGTTTATTTTTTAAATCAATATTATTTTCAATATAAAGTATTTTAATTATCTTATCTAGTGATGGTGTTAAAATAATATTTTTACCCCCCGGTTTTAAAATTCTAAAAGATTCCTTCAAAAAAAAAATAATTTCTTTTCTATGAAGGTGTTCTATTACATGTGTAGAAAATATAATCTCAAAAAGATCATTTTTAAATGGTAGTTTATTTGTGATATTAATAGGATTTTTCCCAATTATTTGTGAGTTGAAAAAACCTTCGATATTATAGGTTGATCCTAAGTGAAGCTTGTTTACTAGGTGCTTTTTTTTATAATCTGAAAAATTTCTATTTCTGAAAACATGCCCATTTAAAAAAAAAGATATTAAGGATCTTACTTTAAAACCTATATAAGCCCTGACATTTAAAATTAAATATATTATTTCATTAGAAACATTTGTCATGGATTTATGATATATATATACTCATTATTATTTTTCAATAAAATTTAAATATTATGAAAGTATTGGTAGTAATTTCAAAATTTTTACCTGAATACTCAGGTCCCAGTGTACGAATTAGCAATTTATATCTAAGGTTGATTAAAAAAAAATATATTACAAAAAAAAATGTATATATTTTATCAGGTGGTGAAGAGCTTAATTCAAATAAATTATTTAGAGTTAAAAGTTTAAAAGTTAAGCGGTTTAAAAATACAAATGTAAACAATAATGGAATTAATTTTATAAATTATGTAAAAAATTTTTTATTAGTTAGAAAAGAAATAAATTATTTTAAACCAGACATAATTCATGTTATTGGTTCAAATATTTTAACTGCATCAGCCATCATTAATGCAAAGGATAAAAACATTCCCTTATGTCTTGAGTTAGTTAATAGCTCAGCAAGACCAAATCAAAATTTTCCAATTTTGAAATATTTTTGGAAACCTAATTTAAATGAAAACTCAAAAATTATTGTTATTTCAAAATTTCTTAAAAAAAAATGTTTGTTAATGGGATATAAAAATATATGGTATCGACCAAATCCGATAAGGTTAGATAAATTTAAAAAAATAAACAACAAAAAAAGTAAAAATAAAATATTACTTAATGTTGGACAGTTTATACCCAGAAAAAATCAAAATTTTTTAATCAAAATAATCAAATTCTTACCCAACAATTTTAAATTAATTTTATGTGGACCTTTAGTCTCCAAAGGAAATAAAAAAAGTAGAGATTTAGAATATTTCAAAAATATTAAAAATTATATAAAGTGTAATAAATTAACAAAAAAAATAATTGTAATTCCAAAATATGTAAACATAATAAAATATTTTAAAAAAACCAACATTTACTTAATGCCAAGTTATGATGAGGGGTTAGGCAACACCTTAATTGAAAGTTTGGCATCAGGGATCCCAGTAATAGCAAATTCATCTGAACACTCATTTAGAGAGATAATAAAAAATAATAAAAATGGTTTTTTAGTAAAAATGCAAGCTAAATTATGGGCAAAATCTATAATTAGGAATATAAATACATTAAGCTCAAAAAAAGTTAGGAGTAATTCAAAAAATATATTAGAGCAGTCAGACGAAATAAAGGTAGACAGTAATTATATTAAGATTTTTAAAAAATTAATTAATTGATGAAAAAAAAAATTTGCATAATTACACCTACATTTCTGCCAAAAACAGGAGGCTCTCAAATAGGAATTTTTAATATTGCTAAAAAATTAGCAGATTTAAAAAAAGAATTTGATATTCATCTGTTCGTGCCTTACTCAAATTACATTAAATTAGATAAATCTAAATTTAATTTTAAAATCCATTCAATGCCACCTAAATTGTGGTGGGTACTTAAATTTAATAATAAAATAGCTTTTACAATTTTTAATATTTATTTTTTAATATATTTTTTTAAGTTTAAATTCGACTTTACAATTGTAAACTTAGCGTATCCAACCGGTGTAATGTTTTCCAATTTTGCCAAAAAATACAAAAAAACACCATTTTTAGTTATTTGTCCTGGAGAAGATATTCAAAAAAATAAAAAAATAAATTATGGATTAAGATTAAATCCAAAAATTGATGATTTGGTTAAAAATCATCTTAGGTTTGCCGATTATTTAATTGCACTAACTAAAGGAATAAAAAAAGAATTCACAAAGATTGGTATGCCTTTAAAAAAAATCAAAGAAATAAACTATGGGATTGATGAAAAAATATATTATATAAAAGATTCTAAAAGTAAAATCAGGAAAAGTCTAAATATAGCTGAAAACAAATTTGTATATTTTTGTTGTGGCAGAAATCATCCAAAAAAAAATTTTAAGATTTTAATTTTAGCTGCAATAGAGTTAAAAAAAAAATACAAAGATTTTATAATTATGATTACTGGTAAAAATACCCAGAAATTAAATCTATTAATAAAAAAAAATAATTTAGAAAATTATTTTATACTTAATGATGAAGTACCATATCTAGACAAAGATTTTAAATTTCCAAACAAGAAATTATTATCACATTTTAAGGCATCAGATGCCTTTGTATTTCCATCTAATTTAGAAACTTTTGGTATTGTTTTAATTGAAGCGATGGCTTGCAATTTACCTATTATTACAAGTAATGCTGAAGGTTGTGTCGATGTTATAGAAAATGGAAAATTTGGCTTAATATTTAATAGAAATGATTCCAAAGAACTTGCATCTAAAATGATTAAAATTAGAAATAATAAAACAAAATTAAAATATATATCAAAATCGAAAGAAAGAATTAAGGATTTTGCTTTAACAAGTATTATTAAGGAATATAGAAAATTAATACTTAATGACTAAAATAACTTTTATTACTTCAAAAAAATTATTTCAAAATTCTATTTTCTTTTTTACACCTTTAATGGTTTGGAAAGGTCTTTTATACCAAGAAAATATTTTAATTGATATTAAATTTTATGAAAATTTAAAGCTAGATCATTCTGATTTTATTTTTATAGATAGTAAAGTTCATAGAGATATCCTTGATAGCAATTTTGAGAAAGTTTCAAATGATTTTGATTTTTTTAGAAAAAAATCAAAATATATCTTTTATTGTGACACAGGAGATTCATCATGTTGGTTAGAAAAAAAAATTTTTCCTTTAGTTGATAAGTATTTAAAATGTCAATTATTAAAAGATAAAAATTTATATAAAACTAAAATGTATGGAAAAAAAATTAACTCTGATTATTATTACAGAAATAATGATATTAAAGATCCTAAAGAAATTTGGTCAGAAGTGCTCAATGATCAAGAAATTAATAAATTAGATTTGTCATGGAATACTTTTTTTTCAAATCATAATTATTTATCACCATTAAATTACTATATGATTAAATATTTCAAGAAAAACTTATTATTTAATCAATTATTTTATTCAAACCCTATGATAAAAAGGCCAAATGATTTTTTTGTAAAATTTTCTGATAAAAATTATTACCCTACGATAGGATGGCAAAGAAAAAAAATATTAAAAATATTCAAAGTTGATAATTCTATTAAATTAAATAAATTTAAATATTTTAATTTAATGAAAAACTCTAAATATTGTATTTCACCGTTTGGTTGGGGTGAAATAGCAATCAGAGACTTTGAATGCTTTGTTAATGGTTGTGTGTTAATCAAACCTGATGTGAGTCACATCAGAACTTGGCCTAATTTATTTATTGCTAACACAACATATATTCCAATTAAATGGGACATATCTGACTTTGAACAAAATATAGAATATTTTAAGGATAACTATTTATCGCTAGTAAATATTGCATGTGAAGCACAAAAAATCTATAAGTCACACACTAATAATTCCAATTCAGGCAAAAACTTTGTTAAAAGACTTAAGGATATAATCTCTTAAAATGGACTATTTACGACCAACTCTTTTTTTTTCTATCAATAAAGATATAAAAAAATTTTCATATGTAATAATTAAAACAGAAAGTGAAAAACCAGATATTGAAAATAAAGATAAAACTTTATCAATTTTTATAAACCCTAAAACGCAGAACTATCAATATTTGGATACTGAGGATTTTTTTTGCTTTGTTGCTGGTTATCCAATTTATAATGATAAAATAAATTTAGATTTAACTTGTAGTGAAATTATTAGAAACAAAAATTCAATTAATGAATTTACAAAAAAATTAAATGGTGCTTTTTTAATTTTATTAATTAATAAAAAAAATCATAGTTTTAAGTTTCTAAATGATAGATTTAATGGAGTCCATTTTTATTGGGCAAATTTAAAAAATTTTTTCTATGGCAGTTGTTTATATTTTGATTTGTTTAAAAAAGTAAGATTAGAAAAAAATTTTAAACTTAATCAAGACTCTTTATTGCAATATTTATGGATGTCCCGTGTCATGGATGATGCAACGCATGATAATTTTTCAAAATATCTTATGCCAGCATCGGTGCTGTCTATAAATGGCAATGGCTCAAATATAGAAAAATATTTTTTACCAAATTTCACAAAAACAAAAAGAACTAAAAAAGAAGCAGGTGAAGAGTACATCAGATTGCTGTCACAATCGATCAAGAGACAAACGACTGATACTGAAAAAAAAAATTATTGTTATTTTTTTTCAAGTGGATTAGATAGTAGAACAGTTTCTTCTGCTATTAATAATAATGGTAAAAAATCAACTGCAATGACAGTTGCATTTTCTGATAATTTAGAAGTAAAATATGCAAAACAAGCAGCATTATGCGCAGGATCACAACACGAATTTTTAAAACTAGATAAAGACCATTTAGAAAAAAATTTTTTACCAAATGTAGAGATTTGTGGAGGTCTTTATGCAACTCATGATGCACTTTTCACGGGACTTTATTCAAAGGTAAAAGACATAGGTAATGTTATCTTTCATGGTCACGCTTTAGATTTTTGGCATTTTGGAAATTATTTACCAACAAAATTTTTGAGAATTTTTAACAATAAAACACATATTAGAAAAATATTAGAATTAAAAAATTTAGAAGAGGATTATCTAACAATGAATCCGTTGAGACTTACATGGCACGGTAAAGGTATGGAATTTAACAAACTTTTTAAAAAAAAAGATTTTAATCAAGGGAAGGAATTAATTTTATCTGGAATAAGAAAAGAAATAGAAAGAGGAAAGAAAATTTGTAAAAATAATTATGATCATTGGGAGCATTTTTTGATTTGTGCTTTTGGTAGGCATTTCACTAATATTAACATTACTAGTAAAATTACAAATGGAATTGTTAGAACACCAGCTTATGATAATGATATATTTGATTTTTATTTATCAATACCAAATAATCAAAGAATTACAGATGAAATACGAATTTACGCTTTAAACAATATTAAAAATTCTCAATTAGGAAAAATACCAACTGCCAATCATGGTTTTCCAGCTGGCTATAGTGATGTTAAAAAAACTATATTTCAAGTATTTAGAAAAATAAAAAGATTAATCACTGGCAATATAGCTTTTTCACAACCTACATTAAAAGATCGTACTTGGCCAAATTTAGACAATTATTTAAGATCCAGTAAGTTTTATTTGAATGAAATTGATGAAGCTCTGCAAAATAAAGAATTAAAAAATACTTTAAAAGTTTTAGATTGGGAATATTTAGAAAATAAAATAAATGATTGGAAAAAAGGAGAGGACTTTGATGCAATCTTTATAATTTGTCTTATTTCATTAAGTAAATTTCTACAATTAACAAAATAAATTAAATGTGTGGTATTTTTGGATTTAAATTAAAAAGATCATTAAATGATAATGATTTAAATAAATCATTAAAATATTTAAATCTCCTAAAACATAGAGGTCCAGATAATCAAGGATATTATTTTGATAAGGAAAATGGAGTATTCTTAGGGCATACAAGACTATCAATCATTGACTTAAGTAAAAAAAGTAATCAACCTTTTATCAAAGATAATTTGGTGATAGCCTATAATGGAGAAGTTTATAACTACAAAGAAATAAAAGATGATTTAGATGATCAAAATTTCTCTACCAATTCAGATACTGAAGTTTTATTGAGTTTATGGAAAGAAAGTAAAATACAAGGATTAAGAAAAATTGATGGCATGTTTGCATTTGCTATTTATGATAATAAAGAATTATTCATTGGCACTGATTATTTTGGAGAAAAACCAATTTATTATGTAAACGATGACAATGGTTTTTATTTTAGCTCAGAGCCAAAAGTATTAGTTGAATTTTTAAACTTAGAAGCATCATTAAGTAATAGTGAGTTAGAGGAATTTATATCACTAGGTTTTATTTTATCACCTGGCACAGGATTTGTTAAACTTAAAGTCCTTGAGAGAAATACTTTAATAAAAGTTGGTCATAAAAATAATTTGGAAAGTTCAAAAATTTTTTTGATTGAAGACATTGCAGATGTGAATAAAAAGATGGTATTGACAGATCAAGATTATAATGATTTTAAAGATATTTTTTTAAGAAGCTTGAAAAGAAGATTGATTTCTGATGTTCCACTTGGAATATTATTATCTTCTGGTCTGGACTCAACTTTAATTGCAGCGTGCATGGTTAAAGAATTTAATTTAAAACCACTTACTTTTACAGCTTCATTTGAAGATGGCGTTGATGAAGCTCCAGCAGTAAAAAAAATTACAGAATATCTGGGGCTAAAAAATATTGAAATAAGTAGTACAGCTAATAATGATTGGAAAGACTTAGATCAAAATACACTTGATTTATACACAGTTTTAAATGACAACATTTCAGGGATCTCCACAAAACAAATTTGTGATGTTGCAAAAAAACATATCAAAGTTGGCCTTACAGGTATAGGGGGGGATGAATTATTTTATGGATATAACACTTATGATTTTGTCAATAAGTATGCTTTTTTATATTCAAATTCTAAAATATTAAAAATAATATCTAGAAAATTAAGTAAATTGTTTAAAAATAAAAAGATTAATAATTTGAACAATGTTATATTCAATAATAATTATCATAATTATATTGCTTCAAAAAATAGAGAGGTTGGAAGATTAATAAATAATGAATATTTATCTCTTAGTAATTATCCAATAGTTTTAGAGGAAAATATAATTAATTACATAAGAAATTTTGATTTTAACCATGCCCTATTTTCCAGTTATCTAACATCAGCCGATAGAGGATCTATGAGCAAAAGTCTAGAGCTTAGAACGCCTTTTTTATCAGTTGAAATGTTAAATTTTTCAAATAAATTTCATCCAAAAATATTTAAGAATAACAAAAAACTATTTATTAAGAGATTATTAAAAGAATATTTACCAGAAGAGTTGATTAATAAGAAAAAAATTGGATTTAATTTTCCTCTTAAAGGATTTCTTAAAAATAAAAAAGTTAATTTTAGAGATAATCTACCAAATAATTTTATAAATGAATTAAATCAGAATATTGAAAAAAAATATTTTGATAAAATTGCTTTTAGATTATTAATGATTGAAAAATTTGAAAAATCATTGTGAAAAATTACTTTAATCTAATTAAATTCTCTGTAAAGATTATAAATTAAATATGAAAAAAAAAAATATTCTAATTACAGGAGGTGCTGGTTATATTGGCTCAACAGTAGCACGTGAATTAGAAAAAAAATTTAACATTTTTATAGTTGATAACCTTGTAACAGGTAGTAAAAAATTATTAAAAAAAAAATATGTTTTCTATAAATTTAATTGTAGTAATAAAAAAAAATTGCAAAAAATAATTGATAAGCATGAAATCAATACATTAATTCATTTAGCAGCCTCATTAAGTGTTGAAGAATCTCAAAAACGAAAAAAATATTATTATAAAAATAATTATTTAACTACAAAAAATATAATAGATGTGTGTAATGAATCTAAGAGTTTAAGCAAAATTATTTTTTCTTCTACATGTGCAGTTTATGGATCGTTAAAAAATTCAAAAATAAATGTAAACGAGAAAACAAAGACTAATCCTATTAGCTATTATGGTTACACAAAGAAAATCTGTGAAGACTATATTGTTAAAAATTCTAAAAAAAAATTCATAATTTTAAGGTATTTTAATGTTGTAGGCTCAGAATCAAAGATTAATTGTGGTATAGTAGATAAAAAATCAAAACAACTTTTTGCCAATATAAACAGGTCAGTAATTAAAAAAGAAAACAAGGTTAGTGTGTATGGGTCAGATTATCCAACTAAAGATGGAACATGTATCAGGGACTATATTCATGTAGGAGATATTGCTTACATACATCAATTATGTATTCAATATTTAACAAAATATAATTCTACAATTTTTAATTGCGGATATAAAAAAGGATATAGTGTTAAAGAAATAATAGATAGATATGAAAAAATTTTCAAAATTAAAATTAATAAATTATTTTTATATCGAAGAAGTGGAGATCCAGCAAAAATTGTATGTGATAATTCTAAAATTAAAAAAAAACTTAAATGGAAACCAAAATATAATAACTTAGATAATATGATTAAAACATCATATAAATGGCATAGAAAATTTTTTTAAAAATAACTTATTTTAAGTTAAAATATTTATTGATCAATTTAATGATAGAGCAAAAAAAAATTTTTATAATAATTCCTAAATATAAAGTTGGTGGTGCTGAAAGAGTAATGGTTAGTATAGCTAATGAATTGATAAAATATAATTTAAAAGTTTTTTTTATAACTTTAACAAAATCACATAAAATTATATTAAATAAAAAAATTCAATTGATAAATTTAGAATCAAAAAAAGTAATAAATTCAGTTTTTAAACTTAAAAATATGATAAATAAACATAAGCCTGATGTTTGTTTTTCAACAATTTCACATACAAATATAGCTTTATATTTGGCATCAAAATTATCAAAACATAAAAGCCAAATCTTTTTGAGAGAAAGTAACAATTTATTTGAAAGTATAAATAATCAAAATTTTTTATATAAATATATTTTTTTGAAATTAATTAAATTTGTCTACAAAAATACAAATTTAATAACACCTTCAATAGAACTTTCTCAGAAAGTAAAAAAAATATTTCAAATTGATAAAAAAATAAATTCTATATCAAATCCGATTTTGATTAAGAAGTTTAAATATAATATAAAAAAAAAATTTGATTTTATCAATATAGGATCATTAACATATCAAAAAGATCATATAACACTATTAAAAGCTTTTAAAATTGCAAATTTAAAAAAAAGAAAATTAAAATTAGTAATTATTGGTGAAGGAAATCTCAAAAAAAAAATTTTAGAATATATTTTAAACAATAAATTAAAGAATGATGTTAAAATTTTAGGAAATACAAAAGATATTAATAAATATTTAAATAACTCAAAATCATTTATTCTTTCGTCAAGATATGAGGGATATCCAAACGTTTTATTGGATGCTGCAATAGCAAAAATACCAATTATTTCAACTAATTGTAAATTTGGTCCATCAGAGATTTTAGAAAAAGGAAAATATGGAAGAATGTTTAAGGTTGGAGATTATCTTAAACTGTCTAAAATAATGCTATTAAATACTAAAATAATTAAAAAGATCCCTAACGCTAAATTAAAAAAAAACAAATTAAACTTAATTACAAAAGAATACTATGAATTATTTTTTAAAAAAAATATTTAATAAACTTAAGGTTTATTATTTTTATCTAATTAATGAAAATTCAAGGCAATTTTTTTTTATTTTAATTTGGAGAAAAATTTCTCATCATTTTATTCAATCTAATAGGTCTAAAGTTTCAAACTATTTTATATTGAAATGGTGTAATAAACAAAAAATTTCAGAAAACCTTTTTTATCAACAAATTGGTTTAAGTAAAAGAAAAAATTTTTTTGAAGAAAAAAAATCATATTATCTATTTGCTCAATCAAGAGAAAAAAATTTAAAATATAAAATGGGTGGTATGGCACATTTAAATCTAATTTATAACCTTACCAAACATTTGAAACCAATAAAAATACTTGAAACAGGAGTGGCCTTTGGTTGGTCTACATTAGTGTTTATTCTTTCTAAAACTAAAAAAACAAGTTTAACAAGTATAGATTTGAGCTACCCAGCAATGTCTTCTTACAAATATGTTGCAATGGCAGTTCCACTAAATTTAAAAAAAAATTTTAAATTGTGTCGTGGTATCGATACTAATTTTCTTAAACTTTTTAATAAGGATAAAAAATATTTTAATTTAATACATTATGACAGTGACAAGAGTTATATTGGAAGAAAAAAAAATTATGATTTAATTTGGAAAATTCTAAAAAAAAATGGATGTTTTATATCTGATGATATATCTGATAATTCAGCATTTTATGAATTTGTTAAATTAAAGAAAACAAATTATCATATTTTAAAAATAGGCAGCAAATATGTTGGGGTAGT
>Ga0209223_10006184_pt1 | contig 10379 bp, 10 predicted proteins | sample COG_06_FD_184750 | JGI IMG/M metagenome (GOLD analysis project Ga0209223, IMG submission 184750) | Pelagic Microbial community sample from North Sea - COGITO 998_met_06 (SPAdes) (version 2) | ecosystem: Environmental > Aquatic > Marine > Neritic zone/Coastal water | place: Helgoland, sampling...
TAACAACCACCATCTTAACCCTAATTGTAATTCCTGTAATTTATTTCCTGTGGGAAGGTAGAAATTATCAAGGAGGAGAATTATCCATAAAAATATTAAAACATGAGGCAATAAAATTTTTAGAAAATTTTAAGGGATCTGTAAGAAAAAGTCGTATTAGCAATATTAAGTTACCAATTAAATTTAAAAAATAGAGAAATTATGAAAAAAATATTTTTAGCAATATTGCTTGGATTTGTAATACAAACAACTAGTGCCTTAGCATCAAGCACAGGACACAATCACGATACAAATCATCACGACACAGAGAATTCTCAACGACATCATCAAGGAACCGGAATTGTTAATAGTGTCAGCAGAATGAATCGTACCATCAACATAACTCATGATCCAATTTCTTCTCTAAATTGGCCAAAAATGACAATGGATTTAGCTGTATCTAAAGATATAGATTTAAAATCAATTGAACTGGGTAAAAAAATCAAGCTTCACATCATGCTTGGTAAAGACAAAATATATCGAATTATAAAAATTGAAAATCATCACCAAGCAGATAATCATATGAATCACAAAGAAAAACATCATCATGACTAAGATTGAAATAATACCAAATTTACATCCAATATTTGTTCATTTTACAGTTGCTTTGCTTCTTGTATCGACAGCTTTATTTATAATCAATATTTTACTGAAAAATAAGCCCTACAACAAATTAATTATAAACTCAGCCTATGTAAATTTATGGCTAGGAACCTTGTTAACAATATTAACAATAATAATGGGTTTTTATGCTTATTATACAGTTGCACATGATGCGCCTTCTCATGCGGCCATGTCAGATCACCGCAATTGGGCATTAATAACATTCACAATTTTTATTATCCCCTTTATTTGGTCAATCATCAATTATCGCAAAAATTCACACAACAATATAGCTTTTGTATTTGTATTAATTATTGCCAGTGGGTTTTTGGCAGCCACTGCGTATAAGGGCGGCGATGTAGTTTATAGATATGGCATAGGCGTAAAATCATTACCAGAAATACATGATGATGGTGGACATGGTAGTCACTCTCATGACAAGAAGGGAAGTTTAGAAACAGAGGTTAAAAAAGAACCTAATGATCATAGTAAACATAACCATTAAATAATATGGAAAATAAACATATACCGAGCTGTCATAGTAAGAAGAAATTTGACTATCTTTTGTGGGGGTCAATTTTTATATCCTCTGTGCTTTATATTGGATTTTGGAAATATTCTGAAAATTTCTCAAATATTGAGTGGTTCAGTATTTTATCTGGCTCGGTATTTGAGTTGATAAATACTATTTGGTGGGGAGTTTTAATAGGAATTGTATTTGTAGCAATTTTATCAAAAGTTCCAAAGGAGTTTGTTATCAGTATATTGGGTAACAGCAAAGGAATAAAGGGTAAAATAAGAGCTACAATTGGAGGAGTATTACTAGATTTATGCTCACATGGAATCTTGATGGTGGGAAGTCAGCTTTATAGAAGAGGAGCTTCATCTGGTCAGGTTATGGCTTTTTTAATTGCAAGTCCTTGGAATTCATTATCACTTACAATTGTCTTAATTTCTTTAATTGGAATATTTTGGACTTTATCCTTTATATTTTTATCACTCGTAATTGCAATAATCACAGGAGTTATATTTGATAGATTTGTTGATAAGGGAATTTTGCCTGACAATCCAAATAAAATTGACTTACCACAAAATTTTGAGTTTTTAAAAGAAGCAAAGAAGGGTTTAATAAGTGCTAATTATAATTTTCGTTCCTTGCCCGATATGCTAATAGACGGCGTAAAAGAATCACGCATGGTAATTAAATGGATTTTATTTGGCACAATATTAGCTGGACTGGTTAGAGCTTTTATAGATGCTGATAGTTTCCAAACATTTTTTGGCCCAACATTGGCGGGCTTGGGGCTAACAGTTCTTGTTGCTACAATATTAGAAGTATGCTCTGAAGGTTCAACTCCAGTTGCAGCAGATATCTTAACTAGAGCCAAAGCGCCAGGAAATAGCTTTGCATTTCTGATGACTGGGGTTTCTACTGATTACACAGAAATTATGATTTTGAAAGATACTACTAAATCTTGGAAAATAGCTCTTTTCTTACCACTACTTACAGTGCCACAAGTTATATTGATTTCTTGGCTAATTAATCACTTTTCTAACTTCTAATTCTTTTTTAGCCTTCTTAATAATATGATAAGCACCACTTAAAGAAATAGAAGCAATAATAAATGCTACTGCTAAATCTGGCCATTTGGTATTTGTAACCCAAACTCCTAAACCTGCAAAAATAACTGCAATATTTGCAATTGCATCATTTCTGCTGCAAATCCAAACGGAAGCTCTATTGCTGTCTCCTTTACGATATTTATATAAAAGAAAAGCGCTAAAAACATTAGCAGCTAAGGCTAAAAAACCTACCGCCCCTATAATCTCAGCTTTAGGTGTAACAGCAAAAAATACTTTATAAACTGTACTTACAGCAACAAAAACTCCAAATACACCCATTGTATAACCTTTTATTAAAGAGGCCTTAGCACGCAATGTAATAGATTTACTTAACACATATAAAGATATCCCATAATTTGCTGCATCGGCAAAGAAGTCTAAAGAGTCAGCAAGTAAAGATTGTGATCCAGATATAAGACCAGAGAAAATTTCTAAAATAAACATTCCTAAATTTATGACCAAAACAACCCATAAAATTATCCTATATTTACAATCCCAATTATGTTCATTTGAGTCACAGCAATTATTTGGCATAGTTTCCTTTCTTAAATTTCTTAATATGAAAAAACCTATATAAAGAAGGAAGAACCAACAAGGTAAGGATAGTGGACGATATAATCCCTCCAATCACCACGGTTGCAAGTGGTCTTTGTACTTCGGCTCCTGTTCCTGTATTGAGCGCCATGGGAACAAAACCAAGACTTGCAACTAATGCTGTCATAAGAATTGGACGAAGTCTAGTTAGCGCGCCTTTTATTATCGCCTCATCAAGCTTTACACCGCTTTTTTGTAAATTACGAATAAACTCAACCATCACCATTCCATTTAGAACAGCAACACCAGAAAGAGCTATAAATCCTACTCCAGCAGAAATAGAGAATGGAATTCCTCTAAGCCATAAAGCAGCTATTCCTCCGGTTAAAGCCAAAGGAACTCCGGTAAAGATTAACAATGCTGCTCTAGCTGAATCAAAAGCCATAAATAGCAATCCAAAAATTAGAAGAAGTGCAATCGGCACAACAATCATCAATCTTGATTTAGCTGAAATAAGCTGTTCAAATGTTCCTCCGTAATCTAGCCAATATCCAGAAGGTAATTTTACTTCCTCGCCTAAACTTTTTTGTATTTGAGTTACAAAACTTCCTAAATCACGCCCCCTTACATTTGCGGTAACAACAATTCTTCGTTTAGCATTTTCACGGCTAATTTGATTAGGGCCATAAATAATACTAATATTTGCCACTTCTTTTAGTGGAACATAGTTGGGGTGATTTTTAGACTTTGATATTTGCTTTAAAGGAATAGGTAATCTTTCCAAAGTTTTAATATCTGTGCGCAAATGTTCCGGCAATCTTACAACAATATCAAAGCGTTGATCTCCATTAAAGAGTTGCCCAACCTCTTTGCCGCCCATTGCAACCTCTACTACTTCTTGCACATCAGAAATATTTAATCCAAAACGATCCAAAGATTCTCTATCTGGAATAATGCTTAAAACTGGCAATCCTGAAACTTGTTCTACCTTGACATCAGAAGCACCTTTTACTTTTTGTATCACAGTAGAAATCTCAGTTGCAGATTTAAGTAGCTGATCCAAATCATCACCATAAATTTTAACAGCCAAATCACTTCTAACTCCAGAAATTAACTCATTAAATCGTAGCTCAATAGGCTGAGAAAACTCATAATTATTACCCGGCAAAGTTTCTAATGCTATTTCCATTTTTTCTATTAATTCCTCTTTAGTTTTGCGAGGTTTTGGCCATTGTTTTTTTGGTTTTAACAGCACATAGGTATCGGCAATATTTGGCGGCATTGCATCTGTTGCCACTTCTGCTGTACCGATACGAGAAATTACAGTATTTACCTCTGGAAAAGTTTTTAATAATTTCTCTACATCTTTTTGCATTTCAACTGATTGACTAAGAGAAGTTCCGGGCGCTCTTAATGCTTGAATAGCAATATCACCCTCATCAAGAGATGGAACAAATTCCGAACCCAATCTACTTAAAATAAATAGGCTTACTATTACCAAAGAAATTGATCCTATGATTATTTCCTTTGGTCGCTTTATGCTCCAATGCAGCATTGGCTCATACCAATTTTTAGCTTTGATTATTATTTTGCTTTCCTTTTCTTCTACTTTACCAGTTACAAACAAGGCAACGGCAGCAGGAACTAAAGTTAAAGATAAGATAAGGGCTGAGACTAGAGCTAAAACCACGGTAAATGCCATAGGATGGAACATTTTTCCTTCTACTCCAGTTAAAGAGAAAATCGGCAAATATACGACTGTAATAATTATCACCCCAAATACACTTGGTTTAATAACCTCAACTGTTGCATCAGAAGTTAGCTGAAATCTCTCCTCTTTGGTTAATAACCTGCCTAAATCTTTTTGAGCTAAGCCAAAACGGCGAATACAATTTTCAATAATTATGACTGCGCCATCAACAATTAAGCCAAAGTCTAAGGCTCCAAGACTCATTAGATTTCCTGAAACATTTTGTTTTACCATTCCAGTAATTGTCATGAGCATAGATACTGGAATAACGGCGGCGGTAATTAGAGCGGCACGAATATTTCCCAGAAGAAGGAAGAGAATTATAATTACCAATAGAGCTCCCTCAAAAAGGTTTTTCTCAACAGTTGCAATTGCTCTATCAACTAATTGCGTACGATCATAAATTGCTTTTGCAACTACGCCTTTTGGCAAAGTTTTATTAATTTCAATTAATTTTGCAGCCACTCTTTTTGATACATCTTGGCTATTTTCACCCATTAACATCATAGCTGTTCCAAGAACCGTTTCCTTACCATCTCTAGTTGCTGCGCCACTTCGTAGTGGTGAACCTAATTTAACATCAGCAATATCTCTAATGCGGATCGTAAGATCATCTTTCTTTGATACAATAATATGATGAATATCATCAATATCTTTGACCTGTCCTGGGATGCGGATTAAATATTGTTCACCATTTTTCTCAATATATCCTGCCCCAACATTACTATTATTTTGCTCTAGAGAATTAACTACATCTTGAATAGTTATACCGTAAGACAGTAATCTTTGAGGATATGGCTTAACATGGTACTGCTTCTCTAATCCTCCAATAGTGTTGATTTCAACAACACCTTTTAGGTTTCTTAATTGAGGAACGATAACCCACTCTTGTATAGTTAATAAATCCATTAAATTATACGGAGTATCATCTTCTTTTAACGCTCCATCTTCTGCTTCTACTGTATAGAAATATATTTCACCAAGACCTGTGCTAATTGGGCCCATAGTAGGTTCTACTTTTGGCGGTAAGGTATTTTTAATTTGCTGTAATCTTTCAGATATTAACTGACGAGCAAAATAAATATCTGTACCATCTTCAAATATGGCTGTAATTTGAGATAGGCCGTATCGAGATAGAGATCTGGTATAATCCATTTTAGGAATTCCAGCTAATGCGGATTCAATAGGAAAAGTTACCCTTTGCTCTACTTCCAATGGAGAATATCCCTCAGCCTGCGTATTAATTTGAACCTGAACATTTGTGATATCCGGCACTGCATCTATTGGCAGACGAGTAAAATTATATAGACCCAAAACCATCAATGATACGACAGCTATAAGAACAATAAAACGATGGTGAATAGAAAAATTAATTAACTTTAACATGATATTTCCCTTTAATGTGAATGTGATGCTGTTGACTTAAGAATGTCAGCTTTAATTATGAAGCTACCTTGAGAGACATACTCTTCTCCTTCTTTTAGACCTTCAATAACCTCTATATACTCACCATCACCTTTGCCTAATTTAACATGACGAGCTTCATATTTGTTATTTTCTTCTTTCACAAAAATAACAGTCTCATTTTCCATGCGCTGTATAGCGGATTTGTTAATGGCTATTGGTGCCTTCTTTTCTAAGATCTGCACTTTTCCTGACACGCTCATTCCAGGCCTCCATTTCGACTCATTATTAGATAAGGAAACAATAGCGATTACTGTTTGGCTTTCAGAGTCGGCAGTGGGTAACATCATAGTTATTTCGCCTTCGTCCTTAGTGCCATTTTCTAAAGTTCTTACAGAGACTTTTTGACCCTCTTCTACTATATGAATATCTCGTGGAAATACGTGAAATTCTGCCCAAACGCTAGAAAGATCAGCAATAGTAAAAAGAGGTTCATCACTTGCAACATTACCAATATTGGTATTGCGCTTAAGAACCACACCTTTTCTTGGGGATTTAACGGAATAAAGCTTTAAACTATCATTGCTTTCAATCGTTGCCAAAACCTGACCTTGGCTTACTTTCTGCCCCCATTTAACTTTAACACTTCTAACAATACCTGGAAAGCGAGCCTTAATATCATAAGTATTGTCTTGGTTTAAGATAATTTTTCCAGTGAGAGTGACAGAGCTGTAAATTATTTGAGATCCAGATTTTTGAGTTTCAATACCAGACTTTTTAGCTGATTCATCAGAAATAGTAGTGGAGCTTTCCTCGTGCTCCTCTCCATGTTCTTCATGCTCGTCAACCTCATTATCGTGTTTAGCAGACTCCACTTCCTCAGAAATGGTAGTGGAACCACCTTCATGCTCATCATGATTATCTTCTTCTTCATGCTTGCCATCCTCCTCCGCTTCATCGTGACCATGATCATGTTCACCCTGGGCATGCGATTGTGAAATAAAAATATTTGCTGATGAAAATGCTAAAAATAACAATAATGCTAATTTTGAAAAATATTTATTCATTGTCTGTACCTTTTAAATTATTGTAAATAGGAGTTGTGATTAGTTCTATATTTGCTCTTGCGATGTGGTATTGCTTTAAGGCTGTGTGATATTTTGCTCTAGCATCAAATAAAGTGCGCTGAGCATCCAAAACCTCTAGATAAGGGAATTTACCTTTTTCATAGCCTGATGTTGCAACTCTAAATGCTTTTTGAGCTGTTGGTAATATTTTGTTTCTTAGTTTATCAGCAGTTTGGTAGGATATTTGCCAATTTCTCCATTCTTCAATTAAGCTCTGCTCAAGAGACAATTTGGCTTGCAATTCATTATTTCTTGCTTGGCTTAATTTAGCTCGTGCATGAGATGTATTGCCTTGATTCCAATTAAAGATTGGAAGAGGAATAGATAGGCCTGCGACTAACGCTTGCTCATCTGAACCTCTGAACTCTCTAATTCCTATTTTTACTGTTGGGTCTGAAATTTTACTGGCATTTTCAAGATCAAAAGCAAATTTTTTCTCTTTGCTCAAATAATAAAACTTTCTTAAAATAGGAGAATCATTAAGTTTAGTTTGATATGTTGTAATAGGATCAGGAGCGGTTAAATCAAAAAAATGAGAATGATCTAAAGATACATCTAATGAATTTTTACCTAATAATTTAGCAAGATTTTGCTTAGCTGAGTTAAATTGCTGCTTTTCTTGACTAGTTGCAATAACTGCACTTTCATAAGCAACAGTTGCCTTAATTTTCTGAATTTCTGATTCTCTCGCTGCGTTAACTCTTTTGGAAACAGTTTTTAATATCTGCTTAGCTAATAATTCTTGCTCTTTTGCAAGTTTTAATGCCTCTGCCTCTGCTAAAACACTAGCATATGCAACATGAATATTGCGCATTATACTTAGTTTAGCAGCAGTAAAATTACTATTAGCTGCATTTTTTGCTTGAGTTGCAGCATTTTTGCGAGCAGATCTTTTGCCACTTACATCAATAGATTTAGATAGACTATAAGTATATTCGGCAGAATCAGATCCTGTATATGGGCCAGTTCCAGCTATATTTTCTGCTTCAATTTCAAGATTAGGATTTTTCCAATATCCAGCTTGCTTTTCCAAGCCTTTAGCCGCTGCTATTCCATCTTTTGAAGATTTAACTTCTGGCGAAAATTCCAACCCTAGATTAATAGCTTCTTGTAGAGTTATAACTTTGCTATTTTGATAAATTGACTCTTCATATTTATGGTCCTTAGGATTATGAGGCTCATAAGCATAAGATTTAGCCACAAAGAAAAGGCCTATAAATGCAGCGCAACTGCACAGTAATTTTTTGAATAAATTCATGAATTTCCCATTGATTAACAATTAATATAAACAAGGCGCAAGCCTAAATTAATTGTTATGCTTTGGGAGGTTTAGAAGGGAGGGATACGTAATTTAGAGGAAGGGAATAATTGTAAGAATCAACAAGATTTTTTTCAGCAAAACCAGAAATCTCAGAAGATAAATTTTGACCAAGGCTAAAAAGGTGATTACAATTATGATGACAAGAAGACTCACAACAATCAAAAGCTATATCAGAAGAGGAATCATCAGATTGATCAGATATAAGTGATGCAGAAGCATTATTTTGCTCACCATCATCCATACATATATGAGCAGAAGCAATGCCAGTAAATAGCATTGATATTATAATTAAAAAATGTATTGCAAATTTATGTTTAGACATGACTCAAGATTTTACATTGTAAATTGCAAAATTCAATCTTTTATTGTAAAAACCAAACTAGTCTGATAATTTTTTAATTATTTTTCTACAATAATTAGTGCTTATGAAAAACAGGCTGGATCGTCTAAAGAAAATTAGTTTGAAAGAAATTTGGGATAATGAAGCCCAAGATTTTACGCCTTGGCTTGCTGAGGAAAAAAACCTAGAACTGCTTTCTGAAACTATTAGAACTCCACTAGAATTAGAAGCTCAAGAAAAAGATGTAGGGCCATTTAGGGCCGATATTTTATGCAAAAACACGGAAGATGATTCTTGGGTATTAATTGAAAATCAAATTGATAAAACAGACCACAAGCACCTTGGTCAATTGCTCACTTATGCTTCTGGTCTTCAAGCGGTTACGATAGTTTGGATTTCAGCAAAATTTACAGAAGAGCATCGAGCAGCACTTGATTGGCTCAATAAGATTACTGATGATGATTTTAGATTTTTTGGATTAGAAATTGAGTTGTGGACAATAGGAGATTCTCCTGCTGCACCTAAATTCAATATTGTTAGCAAGCCAAATAATTGGAGCAAAACAATATCACAAGCAGCAAAAAATATTAGCGAAGGAATAGAGTCAGAAACTAAAGCGATGCAATATCGCTATTGGCAGGGATTAATTGATTATCTAGAAAATAACGGATCAAAACTTCGCACTCAAGATCCAAGACCAAGACATTGGCAAACTTTTGCTGTTGGTCGTAGCCACTTTTATATTGATGCAACAGTAAATACTCGTGATAGTAGACTTGGAATAGGTTTAAAAATAGCAGATAAAAATCATGCTAAAAATTTTTATAATCTTTTAGTATTAGATAAAGAAGAAATTGAGGCAGAAATACAAGAAAAGCTAGAATGGAGAGAGCTTCCTGATAATACAAAATCAGAAATTATTTTGTTTAAAAATAATGTAAATTTATCTGATGATAAAGATTGGAATGCTCAATATGGTTGGTTTAAAACCAATATAGAAAAATTTGATAAGGTTTTTAGGAAGAGAATTAAAAAATTAAATGCTGAAGATTGGACAGGTTAATCACTAGATTTGGCAAATATTCTTAGATTTTTAGTATCTGCTTTAAATTCGCCGACATATTGAAAAACTGAACCTTTAGGCTTTTTATGAATTTTAAGGCTAAAGTTGGAAATTTCCGATTTATTTGAATCAAAAAAATCATTTAAATTTCCCCAATATTTCTCAGATAAATCATCTGTAAAATAGCCAATTGCTATTGTAAAAACTTCTAATAATTGCTCAATTTCACTATCGGAACATTTATCATCTCTAATATCTTCAACAATTCCTTGGTAAATTAAATTATTCATATTTTTAGTTTAAAAGCTTAATAAATCTAATGAACCCTTGGGTAAAGACATTAATCAAGTGGAATGATTTAATATTTACTAACTTCCACATCTTTCCTCAAATTCCTGATTAAAATTATCAATTTGACGAAGCGTTTCTTCACTTAAAAAATTTAATTCCGACTCGGTAATTGTGATTGGATTTGCCCAAAGGCAGAGGTTATTTACGGACGTACTTTTGCATCCGGCGTTTAACAGTAGAAATATTATCATTCCTACGATTAGACTGCCTTTTCTTAGATTCTG
>Ga0209223_10006190_pt1 | contig 10370 bp, 9 predicted proteins | sample COG_06_FD_184750 | JGI IMG/M metagenome (GOLD analysis project Ga0209223, IMG submission 184750) | Pelagic Microbial community sample from North Sea - COGITO 998_met_06 (SPAdes) (version 2) | ecosystem: Environmental > Aquatic > Marine > Neritic zone/Coastal water | place: Helgoland, sampling...
GTTTTTGTAAGAAATGGTAATTCAATTACTGAACTTAAAGGAAATTGACCTCCAATATATCCTAATACAGTCCATGAAATATCTGCAACACCTGATGTTACAATATCATACTGTTTAGGAGGACTTCCTAAAACTCCACCAGCATACATTTTTATATTTAATGCACCAGCTGAACATTGATTTACTTTTGTTGCCCAGCCAGCAAGAATTTTACTTGCGATAAATGCCTTAGGTGGTTCAAAAGTAGCCAACTTAAGTTCTGTTGCTGAAGATGCACTAACTATACTGAATGAAAATATTCCAATAATTAATCCAATTAATTTTTTATTCATAAAATTATCCCCTTGTTGTTTATAATTATTCTAAAAGTTTAGCTTGAAATTTAAACTATTTCATCCTTAATTGTATTAGATAAAACCCCGATATGGGTCACCTCTATCTCAACTTTATCGCCTGGTTTCATAAAAATTGGCGGATTTCTTTTAAATCCAACCCCTCCAGGAGTACCAGTAACTAGTACATCTCCTGCTCTCCAGGCCATTGCTTTAGAAACATAAGAAATCAATATTGGGATATCAAAAATTAATTGGCTCAATTTAGCATTTTGCATTACTTCACCATTTAATCTTGTCTCAAGAGTGAGTTCTTTATAATCTTTTATGTCTTCTGCTAGAACCATGTGAGGCCCAAAGCTTCCAGTTTTTTCAAAATTTTTTCCCATTCCGAATTGTCTTGTATGCCTTTGCCAATCTCTAATTGTACTTTCGTTATAGCAAGAATAACCAACTATATGTTTTAAAGCATCTTCAGGTTTAACATGTTTTCCTGCTTCACCCATAATTACTGCCATCTCTCCTTCAAAATCTAAATTATCAGAAACAATCGGTCTTTGAATTGGTTGCATGTGAGCAGTTTGACTTTCTGGAAAACGATGAAAAATAACAGGATTTTCTTCAACTGTTCTATTGGTTTCTTTGACGTGTTCACTGTAATTTAAACCCACACATATAATTTTTCCAGGATTAGGGATTAGCGGTAAATACTCAATATCATCTACACTTAAGTTGCCTGGATTTGCGCTTACATAAGTTTTTGCCTCTGAAATACCATTTTTAGAAATAAGATCTTTTAAAGTGTTAGCTCCTGATATTTTACCAGTAAGATCTGTAATTAAATCATTGTCTATAATACCAAATTTTGGTTCTGAATTATGTTTGTAGGAAATAAATTTCATAATTAATACTTTCTGTTTAAAACAAACCTTATATGCTAATGTTTGATAAAATTGAAGAGACATTTTTAAAAAAAATAGAAAATGAATAAAATATTTGATTATTCAGCAATCGCTTCTGGGATAATACTTTTATTATTATCTGTATTAACTTTTTGTGATGTCTTTGGACGAAGATTTTTGAATTCACCAGTTACAGGTACAATCGAATTAGTAGAAATCGGAATGGCTTTAGTAGCTTTTCTTGCAATGCCAAGAGCCTTCTTTTTAAACGCAAATGTTTCTGCTGATTTTATAAATAATTTAAATCTAGGGAAATTCAAAACTTATCTAATAATTCTTAAATTTATTTTAATGATGATAATCATGTCTTTAATGGCTTATGCTACCACTAAGACCTCAATAAAATTTATGGGAAATGAAAGAGTTACTCTTGACTTAGAGTTATATTTTTATCCATTTTATTTTATCTCTTCATTAGGAATGTGGTTAAGTGTACTTGCAATTGTTGTTTGGTTTATAAAAGCTTTATCTGAAACATCCACAAAACTGAAGGATATATAATGGATATGGATCCAATTATTAATGGTGGAATAGCTTTTGCAGCTGTCTTAATACTAATGGTATTAAATATCCCAATTGGAATAGCAATGTTACTAGTTGGATTTACTGGTTTTGCATTAATTTCTGGATTTGATCCTGCAATTTTTGTATTGGGTACCGCTCCTTTTGATGCGGTTTCAAAATATACATTATCGGTGCTTCCTCTTTTCGTGTTAATGGGAAATCTTGCAAATAGCGCCAATTTATCAAGGAATTTATATGATGCTGCTTACGCCGTAGTTGGTCATTATAAAGGTGGATTAGCAATGTCAACTGTTGGGGCGTGTGCTGGATTTGGAATGATATGTGGTTCTTCAATTGCAACAGCAGCTACCATGTCACAAATGGCAGGACCAGAAATGAAAAGACATGGTTACAGTGATGCTTTGATAAGTGGTTCAATTGCATCTGGAGGAACATTAGGAATTATTATTCCACCAAGTGTCATTTTAGTAATTTATGCATATTTAACAGAACAATCTGTTCAAGAACTTTTCTTTGCAGCATTAATACCAGGGTTGATAGCTGTGGTTTTGTATATGATTGCAATAAGAGTTTATCTTATAATTTATCCTTCACATGGTGGTCATGGAAATAAAATGCCACTCAAAGAAAGAATTGCAGCGATTACAAAAGTATTTCCAATTTTTTTAATTTTTGCAATAATTATGGGAGGTCTTTACCTTGGCTTCTTTACCGCAACAGAAAGTGCTGCTGTTGGAGTTGTATTAGTATTATTATTTATTTTAGTTAGAGGCCAACTGACATTAAGTTTATTAAAAGAGGCTTTATGGACAACAATTAAAACAGTTGGCTCTTTATATTTAATTGTAATCGGTGCTAGTATTTTTAATTATTTAATTACAGTAACTCAATTACCTTTTGCAGTAGTTGATTTTATAAATCATTTAGAACTTACACCTTTAGGAATTATTTTAGTTATTTGTGTTATTTATTTAGTACTTGGAACCGTAATGGATTCTCTTGCAATGTTATTCCTAACTATTCCTGTTTTTTATCCTGTAATAGTTGATGCTGGAATTGATCCTGTTTGGTTTGGTATTTTTGCAGTGATAGTTGTAGAATTTGGTTTAATTTCACCTCCGGTTGGAATGAATTTGTTTGTTATTAAAGGAGTTATGCAAAATACTCCTCTTCAAACTATCTGGTTTGGAACTGTTCCTTTTTTAATTACTGATGTAATCAGACTTGGTTTGATTATTGCATTTCCTGCAATATGTTTATATTTGCCAAGTTTAATGACTCCTTAGCGATTACCACACGCCGATCATTATACCATCATCTTTAGTATAATCTCTCTCTTTAGTTACAAACTCATCAGTTGCTGCAACTCTATTCTTTCTATCTATTATTCTTTTAAGAAGAAGCTCTTTCATTTCCTCTCTAATTTTTGAATGATCTTTTGATCTACCTAAATCATTAAACTCATCTGGGTCATTTTTTAAATCAAATAGTTGAGGCTCAAATCCTTTATAATAAATATATTTCCATTCATCATTTCTAATCATGAAAGCTCTAGCATCAGATGCTCCTAAATTAAGAATTTTTCGAGCTTCATTAAACGAATAATCAATTTCACTAAATACAAAATCTTTCCAATTCTTTGGATCCTCTCCTTTTATTATAGGTATTAAAGAATTTCCTTCTAATCTGTGTTTGCTTACTGGACTTTCTACTGCATCTAAAATAGTTGGAAGTAAATCTATTGCTTCAATAAATCTTTTTTCTTTAGTACCTCTAGTTTTATCTGCATGTTCACTTGGATCATAGATTATCATTGGTACTCTTACAGATTGCTCGTGAAATAATTCTTTTTCACCTAACCAATGATCACCTTGGTAATCTCCATGATCTGAGGTAAATATGATCATCGTATCATCCATATGACCCGCATCTTCTAAAAACTTAAATAATCTTCCCAAATTATCATCAATTTGTTTAATCAAACCCATGTATCCAGATAGAACTGTGTTTCTGACTTCGTCTTTTGAAAAAGTTTTGGAAATATTATTTTCCATAAATGCTTTATAAACTGGATGATCATTATTTCGTTCTGCTTCATTTCTGTGAACAGGATAAAATTCATTTTGAGAATACATATTATGATAAGGAGCTGGTGCCATATAAGGCCAATGCGGTTTTATATAAGATAAATGTAAAAACCATGGTTTATCTTTACTCTCTTCAATAAATTCCATTGCACGATTAGTCATGAAAGCTGTTTCAGAATGCTTTTCTGAAATTCTAGCAGGCTTATTAGAATTTCTTAATCTCCAACCACTTAAAATTTCTCCATTTTCACCTTCAGCAGAATTGGCCCAATCATTCCAAGGATTTGGTCCATCATATCCAAGTTTATTTAACCATTCGTTGTAAGATAAAGTTTTTTTTGAGTTTTTAATTTGATTATTTGGATGAAGTCCATCATCTCTTTCATAAGGATCAAAACCTGGCTCACTAACAATCAATCCTATTTCAGTATCTTTAGTAATACCAAGTCTACTCATACCCTCTAAATCTGGTCTCATATGTGTTTTACCAACAACTCCAGTTCTTATTCCTGATTGACGTAGATAATCCCCAATAGTTAATTCTCCTATTGGAAGTGGAACTTGGTTCCAAGTTGAACCGTGGCTAAAAACTGTTCTTCCAGTATAATAAGATGCTCTAGAAGGCCCACATACAGGTGATTGCACAAAAGCAGATTCAAACTGTACACCCTTTTTAGCTAAACCATCGATATGAGGAGTTTTTAAATGTGGATGACCATAGCAAGATAAATAATCCCACCTTAACTGATCAGCCATTATAAAAAGAATATTGTTAACTTTTCTCATAAAAAAAGAATAATACTTAATAAGAATTAAATCTAATCAAAAAGGTGCTGGAGTTCCTTTTCTATAACTAAAAATTTTTTCGTTAAGCTTTAAAAAGCTTATCTGAGAGATTTTGTAAATCTTCTCCCCAGAAAACATCTTTTTGGATACGTTTGAAATCTAAATCAAATACGGTCGACATTGCTGATGCATAAACAGATCTTGCATCAATTGTTGCATTTAGATCTCTTCCATCATAAAGCTCTTTTCTCTTTAAACCTGGCCAATCTGTATGAACTTGGCTTTTCTTTAACAAACCACCTGCCATAAATATTGCCGTTCCATAGCCATGCTCAGTTCCATTTCCACCGTTTTGTTTTATGGTTCTTCCAAATTCTGTAACCGTTAAAATGATTGTATCTTTATAAGCTTCTTGAAGATTATCTTTCAAATTATTAATAATTTCATCCATTTCTACTAAAGATTTTGTATGAGATCCATCTACTCCACCTTGTGCAGCGTGAGTATCAAAACCATTCACTTCAAATACAGCAACTCTTGGGCCATCTGATTTTCTTAAATATGAAGCAGCTTGTCTTGCAAGATTTTTGTTTTTTCTTTTACCCCAACCTCCAGTACCACCCATCATTTCTTCATTTTTTCTTTTTTTAATATAATTCATCATTTCTAAAAGCTCGTCTTCAGAACTTTCAGCATAAACAGATCTTAAAAGTTCCAATGTTCGTTCTCGAGGTAGTTTACCTCTGCCAGGGAAATAATTATTATTTTTTGGAATACCTCTTAGTAATAATGGCATTGGTAAAGATAAAGCTAACCCATCTCCTTGAAGATTAGCAAGCTTCATAGCTCTTCCAACCCATCCTGTTTTTTCTTGATAAGGTGTTCTTCCACCCGACTCCATTAAATTTTGACCTTCAAAATGTGACCTTTGTGTATAAGGGATACTAGCTGCATGAACTATTGTTCCTGTATTATCATTCCAACACTTATTAAATCCTATCAATCTTGGATGTAATGCAAAATCAGAATTAAGTTTTATGGTATCTTCAATTAAAATACTTTTTCTTCTTTTTTCGAAATTTTTATCTCCAATTACAGGTACCGCACAAAGACCATCCATACCTCCACGCAACATGATTACTACTAAGTTCTTTTTTTTAGAAGTGGCTGCTAATGCTGGAAGATTAAATCCAGCTAAAAATAAAGTTGTAGCTGTACCTTTTAAAAAATCTCTTCTTGTTATCTTCATGCTCTTAGTACCTCAGGTAGGTTGAATAAAATCATATGCTTTTCTTCATTACTTAAAGCTTTTGATAATATTTTAAGAATTTTATCAGGGTTATCAAAATTATTACGAACTATTTTTTCATGAATATTGTCATCTATTTGATCTTCTAAATTGTATCTATGAAAAGCCTTTTTGGCATACATTAATCTTCTAATGATTAATTCAGTAGACATCCAATCACTTGAAAAATCTGAATATCCATTTGGTTGTTGAGATCGATATGGATGATATCCTAGATCTTCTAACATCCAATTAGGTTCTTGTATATCATCGCTAACAAGAACTCCTAGTTTAAACCTATCCATTTTTTTTTCAGGCATTGGATAAGAATAAGTAGCTCCTGACATGTTAATTGTTTGTAACCACCAATTCTCAGGATTTTGAAATTTTTGATACTTATCATTATATTCAAACGCAACTTTAATTGCAGCTTTATGAACCTCTGGCAAATATCCATCTGACTGTTCCCATGCTTTTATAATTGGAGCAATCATTTGTTTTGTTGGATTGTCGGTTATAAAATATCTACAAAGCTTTGTTGCAATAAACTCTCTACAAGATGGATGGTTTACTAAATCTTTGATAACGATTTTTAAACTTTTTCTTCCATTCTTATATTTTTTTCCAAGGACATTTTTTTTTCCAGGTTCATGACGATCAGACATAAATCTTATATCTGTTCCTTGATCTGATTTTTTGGTCCACTTAGGTCTCCACCCAGTCATTATTTTAGCTAGTTCTTGAACATCTTCTTGGGTATATCCTCCCTTTGGAGATATCGTGTGAAGTTCCATTAATTCTCTTGCATGATTTTCATTAAGCGTTGCTGGTTCTTTTTCTCTTCTTCTCCATTCTTGTCTTCCACTTTCAGATTTTGGACCAATATTATCTTTATTATCTAGGTGCATTATCATTGGCCATGCGATTGTTCCTTCATGCACCATAGCTTCGAAAGTTTTATCCATGTTAGCTCTGATAAACTCTCTTTGATAAGCTCCAGTTGAATATTGATGCAGTCTTTGTGTCTTACTTATTGTGAAATGATTACCCCAAAAATACCAAAGTTTAGCAAGTACAGGGTTATTGCCTCTAACTCCTTCAGCATGTCTTATACAAATTTCGTTGTTGGGCCAAAATTTTCCTCCTGTGTCATACTCTAGTTGACTCTCCGCTCTCTCAAGACCTTTTGGGTCGTTTTTATATTTTTTTCTTAAAGTTGTGTTTTCTTCAACTCTTTGAGTAATCCAATATTTTCTCATTTCTTTTTCTGAGTAAATATATTTTCCCTTCCAATTTAATTCAGGAATCGTCTCAACTTGTTTTTGAGCCCAAGCCAATGGATCTGAAGGAGCTTTTTCTTCTGGCTTTAAACCAAAAGCTACTTTTCTAAAAAAGTTTTTCATCGTTATTTAATATTATCTATATTATGAATATTTTCCAAGGATTTATCAAATTCTTCTAAATTTTCTCTTAATGCTAAATTTGAAATCGAATAAATCATTATTAATAATAAAACCAGAGGTAGTGAAGTTACAATAGAGGCATTGCTTTTTATTAAAAGAATGTAAAAAACTATAAATAAAGCTGAACGAATTAAAACTGTTTTTCTAAATACACTAATTATAGAAAGAGAGTGCTTTAATAAATTAAAAAAACTCATTTTTGAGGGACCAAAATATCTTCTTCCTCTAATTGACGGCATTATTAAAAAGTCTTTTTCTATTTTTTTTAAAGAACCAGAAAAACTATTCCAGGTTGCTTTTTCATTAAGCATTTTTTCAACAGTTAATTTTGGTAAACAAGTAAAGTTACCAAACTTAATTGATTGACCTGTAAATCCCAAGGTTAGAAGTTTATGGAGCTGATAACAAACTTTAAAAAATAAACTTTCCAATCTTTTAGTTCGTTCACCTACTATAGTTTTATTTTCAGATTGTTCAGCTAGTTGAATAAAGTTTTTAATTTCTTTAGGTCTATCTTCTCCATCTCCATCCATTGGTATTACATAATCAAATTCTTTTTTTTCATAAATATATTTAAGTCCTGAAGCGATACATCTTGCGTGACCCCTATTTTGTTTCATATTGATGATTTCAATAGATTTTATATTTTCTGTATTTGGATAATTATCCATAATTTGTTCTGATGAAGCATCATTTACTACTATTATTGATACATATGAGTTTAAATCTTTTAATTCTGAATTTATATTTTCAATTAATTTAGTTAACGACTGCCTATCATTATAAATTGGAATTAAAATTATAAATTTTTTCATAGATTACTTAGATCCAACACATACACTATCAAGACACATATAATCTTTCAATTGATCAAGTTTTTTTCTTTCTATAAAACCCTCCCAAACTGGTCTAGATTTAAGATGATAAGATAAATTTCCAGCATTCCATTCATTTCCATAAACTACATTAATTTTTGATTTAAATTGCTGATCCCAAGCATATTGAGTTTTAATAGCAATTCCTTTTCCAGGATAATCAGTTCTTTTATCTTCTTTTGTAATTGAAATATATGCATACAGACTTGGTGATAAAAAGAATAAAAAGATAAATCCAACCATAAATGGTTTTAACTTCTTAATGTTAATTTGATCTTTCAGTAAATAAACAAAAAAAGTTCCAAAAAATAAATAAAATGGTGTCATCCACATAGTTCGAATTTTTGAACCAGTAATTATTGAAGTTAAAAGCATTAAAATGATAGGTAAAAAATTTATTGCAATTAAAAAAAGTAGTTTTTTATCTTTTAGGTTAAATTTTGTATTTACTTTTTTGGCTAATAGAAAAATTAAAAAAATAAATGGGATTAATATTCCAATTTGTTTAGCAAGAAAAATTAATGGAAATTTTATGTGATCAATTAAACCTGATTGCTCTAATCCAGTTCTTGCTAGTCCATAAGTTATAGTAATAAATTCATTATTATTTAACCAAATTAGATGGGGAACCAAAACAATTAAAAATACTTCGATAGTTATTAAATATTTAAAATCAAACTTTCTTTCTTTTTTAAAAAAAATTAAATATATAAATAGAAGGTCTATTGAGGCCAATAGATAAACAAATAAATATTTTGATAAAAAACCAATTGCTGCAAATAATCCAACTAAAAAACAGTCAATAAATTTAATATCTTTACCACTATAAATTTTCCACGAAAAATAAACTGTTAATGTCCAAAATGGTAACTGACATACATTTACGTTAAATTCTGGTGTGGTAAAATTATAAAAATAAATACTTTCAATTAGCAAGACTGAAATTAAACTTAATAAATCATTTTTTAAAATTTCATTTGAAAATTTAAATACATAATAAAAAGAAATAATTACAAAAATTTGACTTAGTAAATAGTATGCCCAATCGTTTGCTCCAAAGATTTGAAAAAAAACTTCTGGAAAAAAAGCACTCATTGGAGGATGTTTATTAAAGCCCCAATCAAGATTACTTCCCCATGCTAGTGCTTCAATAGTATCTAGTGGCAAATTATTATTTGTTAAAGATGGAACTAGAGTCCAAAATATAAGATGAGCAGTAATAAAGATGTAGAAAATGTTATTTATATTCTTCGTATAACTAGACATTTATAAATATTTATATTAATTAAGCTTGCTTGACACCCAAAATTTGCTGAATATACTGCGGAAATTCAAAATTAAACTATGCCAAAGACTACTAAAGCAAAAAAAAAAGTTACAAAGCCAAAAGCTAAGGTTACAAAAACAAAAGCAAAGACCGTCAGCAAGCCAAAAGTTGTCGTAAAAGCTCCTATAAAAATTTCTAAAAATTATGTACCCAAAGATACTGAAAAATATATGTGTGAAAAACATAGGGTATTTTTTAGAATAAGATTAACAGAATGGAAGAAAGATTTGGTTAAGGCTAATAATGAGGCGCTTTACCATGGTAGCATGGATGACAATAGTGTTTCAGCAGATGTTGTTGATCAAGCAAGTTCTTACACTGATAAAAATGTTGAAATGAAAGCTATTAATAGACAAATAAAACTAATTTCTGAGATTGATAAAGCACTAGCTAGAATTAGAGAAGATATTTACGGTTATTGTTTAGACACAGCTGAACCAATTGGATTAAAAAGATTAATGGCAAGACCTATTGCAAAATATACTATCGCTGCTCAAGAAAAGCATGAAAAGAATGAAAAAGTTCATGCAGATGATTAATTTTAAATTAATCTAAGACCTTTATTTGATCGCCTATTTTAATACTAATTATATTAATGATTATATATTAATGGAGTTTCCAATATTTATTTCACCATCATCTAGTGCTGTTAAATAAATCCCCATATCAAAGTGATTATAAGTTTTTTTTAATGACTGAAGTAAATTAAAAGAATTATCATCAGT
>Ga0209223_10006220_pt1 | contig 10324 bp, 10 predicted proteins | sample COG_06_FD_184750 | JGI IMG/M metagenome (GOLD analysis project Ga0209223, IMG submission 184750) | Pelagic Microbial community sample from North Sea - COGITO 998_met_06 (SPAdes) (version 2) | ecosystem: Environmental > Aquatic > Marine > Neritic zone/Coastal water | place: Helgoland, sampling...
GAATGTGAGTTTAGATTTAATAATAGAAAATTAGATTTATATACTATAATATTAAAAATGTTGAGGGATTTTCCTCTCTAAAGTTGTCTAGACCCTTAGCATTTATTAAACTGCAATCAAAGCTATTGCCTGACAGCCAATTCCCTCATTTCTACCTAAAAAACCTAAGCCCTCAGTAGTTGTAGCCTTGATATTTATTCTATTTTTATCGATTTCAAGAGCTTTGCTCAATGTCTCTTTCATTTTTTCTTTATGAGGTGATATTTTTGGCAACTGGCAGATTATTGTAGCATCAATATTAACTATCTTAGTATATTTTTTGTTAATGATTTCATTTACCTCTCTAAGCATATTCAGTGAATTAGCATTTTGCCATTTTATATCATTGTCAGGAAAATGATCGCCAATATCTCCCATAGATAATGCGCCAAGTAGAGCGTCAATTATGGCGTGAATAACAACATCACCATCAGAATGGGCAATTATTTCTTTTTCAAAATCTATATCAACTCCACCAAGGCGAATCTTATTATCTTTTTTATCTGATTTATTAAATTTATGCACATCAAAACCAGTGCCGCTACGAAATTCATAATCTGGTAATTTCTGTGATAGTGATTTGGCTAAAATCTGCGCTCTTTCATAATCCTCTATAGTGGTGATTTTGAAATTATTTTGCGATCCCGGAACTATTGCTACTGGAATTCCAGCATATTCATTTATTGCAGCATCATCAGTAAAGTTTAAATCTTTAAAATCTTGATGCAGATTATAGATATCATCAAAAATAAATCCCTGAGGGGTTTGCGCTCGCCATAAATCTTGGCGTTCTAAGGTCCATTTAATAGTATCTTCAGATACTTTTTTAATGGTATCCTCAACAGCAACAGCTGGAATAACGGCGGGATGAGTTTTTAGTTTATCAATAACGCCATCAATCAGTTTTTTAGAAACAAAAGGCCTAACGGCGTCATGAATTAGAACAATATCTGGCTTATTTTCAAAGCTCAGGGCCTGCAAGCCCAATAAAATAGATTCTTGCCTTGTGTTGCCGCCATAAGTTGGGTTTAAAATGTCAATACCTTCGATTGCCTTATTATATAACTCATTATCATCGGGATGTATTATACATAAAATATCGTCAATTTGCGGATTATAAAGAAAGTTAAGAATAGTATAGCGCAAAATAGAGATGTGATTAATTTTTAAATATTGCTTAGGAATTCCTTCATTATTTCCCATTCTCTCGCCTCTACCACAAGCTGTTATAATAGCTGTTATTTTTGGTTTTTTAGTCATCACTGATAATCTTCAATATTAATTTTTGGTCCTAATTTATCAAAAAAATCATCATGGCAGGTTAAAATAACTAAGCCATTTTCTTTTATGCGGGTTTTTATTAATCCTAATAACTTTTCCTTACCCTCTTTATCTAAATTAGCTGTCGGCTCATCTAAAAGCCAAATTGTAGCTGGACAGGCCAATAGCTTGGCTAGCATAACTCTTTTTTGCCAGCCAGCAGATAGATCTTTGATTTTTTTATTATTTATTTCTTCTAAATTAAAAAAATTAAGAGCTGAGGGCAGGGCTAATTGACTATCATGTAATTTAGCAAAAAATTCAAGATTTTGCTTGATTGTTAACTGTTGGTTTAAAAAATTTTTATGGCCGATAAATTGTAAATCACCATTAAAATCATCACGAAAATCATCAATATTATTGCCACCCCATAATATTTGACCATTGCCAAGCTTAGTAATACCAGCGATAATTTTTAGTAAACTAGTTTTGCCAGAGCCATTTTTTCCTTGAATTATTAGCGCTGATGATGTGCTTAAAGAAAATCCTAGATTGCTAAAAATTTTCTTATTATTTCTAGTTAGCTCTATATTGTTAAGAGTTAGCATTTGGCTAGTAATTTGATAAAAAAAACAAAAAATTATATAAATTAATAAAAATGAGCGAGTTGAAATTCTTTGAACATACTACCAGTAAAAATCCGCAAAATCTAGTAGTTTTTTTGCATGGCTACGGTGCAAATGGTGAAAATTTGATAAATTTAGCTAATGAGTTTAAAATTGTTTTACCTAAAGCCAATTTTATTTCACCTAATGCTGTTGAAAAATGGGAGGGAGGTTTTCCGAATTGCTATCAATGGTTTTCTCTTTATGGTGAAAATACAGAAAGAAAAGCTTTTGAGCAAACTGTTGAAAATATCAAAAAATCCAATGAAAAATTAACCACCTTTATTGACGATCAGCTAAAAAGGTTCAATTTAACTCCCAAAGATCTAATTTTAGTTGGCTTTTCTCAAGGAGCGATGATGGCAATTTATAACGGATTAGCTAGACAGCAAAAAATTAAGTCTATTGTGGCCTATTCTGGTAGGGTCATTTTGCCAAATATTGTTGGTGAAAAAATATTGTCAAAACCAGAAATTTGTTTAATCCATGGCGAAGATGATGCGGTAGTTCCCTTTGATCATTTTATTGAGGGAAAAAAAATATTAGCTAACGAAAATATACCATTTGACTCTTGTTCTGTAAAAGGCTTGGATCACTCAATTGATATTTCGGGTATTAGATATGCTATGGAGTTTTTAAAGAAAGTTGGGAAGTAGGACGTGAGTAAAAGAAGTGAAATAATTAATCTACAAGATGAAACTAGTAAAATCAAACAGAGTTTAAAATGGCTTCCCCAAGGTTCAGCAGTAGATCAGCAGTCAGTAATGACAAATTTAGAATCTAAACAACAACAGCTAAAAGATTTAATGGAGCGTTGGCAAAGAGAATCGCAAGAGCCTTCAAGAACTATTACATCAGGAGATTTTGGTATTTTTGGGAGCGATATATCTAGCTACCCTGGAAAAAGAAGAAGCTCACAACAACATACATCTGATTATGTATATGATAATAACCAATTATCGACTAATTTAAAGCCAAGAGATAAGAATTCAGCAGAAATAATTGAAGTAGCAAGTAAGGTTGGTAATTTAATCGATATAGTAACTAAAGTTGGTAGCAATAAACAAGATGCATTAAAACTTGATGTTATATTAGAAGCCAATATTGCTAAAGTAAAACAAGAAAATAACGGCTTGTCTGAACCTAAAGCAAGGGTTAAAGCTCTCGATGAAGCACAAGATTTACTGGGGAAAAAAGAGTTTATTGATGGTGCTATCAAGCTTATCATGCTAGAGGAATGGATTTCGCTGATTTAGAAATTAGACCTGAATTTAGAGATTTAAATAAACCGGATATTCACCATAAAGACGAAAATGAGCTTACAGCTTTGAAAGCTTTGGCTGCAGATGTAAAATATTATTTTGATATAGATTTAGATAAGAAGATGTCCTATGACGATAAGATTCAGGCTAAAAAACAATTTATAGAGCATGCTTTTAATAATGAGCTTGATAATGCTAAAGCTGAAGATGATTTTAAAGGAGGGCATTTAGCTACCTATGAAAGCGATGTGAAAGCAATTGATTCAGCAAGATATTTTTTAATTAATAACTTGCATGACAATAGAAGTCAGATTTCCCAAGAAATAATATCATATGCCCAAAAAGTAGAAGAGCGTCTTGCTCGCGAAGGTCAACAAGCAATAATTAAGCCTAAAGATGTTGAGGTGCAAAGAGATTATTTGTCAGATGACATACGGGAACGTGTTAGTGAAGAGGTTGCGCGTCAAAGATTGGAAGGCATACGTGACGAAAGTGATGTTGATATTGCTCTAAAAGCTTTAGGAATAGATCATGATGAAGAATATAGGGATGGCGATGAATCAGAAAAAACAAATAAAATCAAAAAAGCCTATATTGATAAAATAAGGAAATCTACAAGTGGAGAAGAGAAGGCAATTCTTGGTGCAGTTAGAGACTTTATGACAGGTAAGCGTGAGGATTTGGATAGCTCTGTTAAAGTATATGTAAGAAATCAAACTCCTAGCGCATCTATTAGCGTAACATCTACTTCTAATGTTGTTGAAAGTTCTTGTCAGATTGGTTAAAATTTCTTTTATTTTTGGTTTTACAATCTTAATATTAGCTACTTTGCAACTGACATCCTAACCAAAAATATCTTTAATGTATCTTTCACAATATTTTTTGCCGACTCTTAAGGAAAATCCCTTAGATGCTAAAATTGCCTCGCATCAGCTAATGATTCGTGCTGGGATGATTCGTCAAACTGCTTCGGGAATTTATAGTTGGTTGCCTTTGGGTCTTAAGGTGCTGCGAAAAGTTGAAAATATTATTCGTCAAGAAATGAATAATTCCGGCGCTTTGGAAATATTGATGCCAACAATTCAGCCTGCAGAATTATGGCAAGAATCCAAGCGCTATGATGCTTATGGCAAGGAAATGCTCAGAATCAAAGATCGTCACAATAGGGATTTACTTTATGGGCCAACTCATGAAGAGGTTGTAACTGATATTTTTCGTAAAAATATAAAATCCTACAAGGATTTACCAAAAAATCTTTATCAAATTCATTGGAAGTTTCGTGACGAGATTCGTCCAAGATTTGGCTTGATGAGAGGTCGTGAGTTTTTGATGAAGGATTGCTATTCTTTTGATGTTGATCAAGATTCTGCTAAAAAAACCTATTATACGATATATGAAACCTATTTCAAAATATTTAGAAAATTAGGTCTTAATGCAATTGCGCTTAAAGCCGATACAGGAGCTATTGGCGGTGATTTATCGCATGAATTTCATATTCTGGCTGACACCGGAGAAAGTGCAATTTATTACGATAAAAAGCTTGATGATATTTTGGCGCAAGATGATTTTACACTAGAAGACGCCAAAGATATTTATGCTATGGCTGACGAGTTGCACGATCCTAAAAACTGCCTTGTGGCGCCAGAAAATCTAGCTGTAAAAAGAGGAATTGAAGTGGGTCATATTTTTAATTTTGGTGACAAATATTCCAAAGCTATGAATGCAGCACTTTTAGGTAGTGATGGTAAAGAATTTTATCCAAATATGGGATCTTACGGCATTGGTGTATCACGAGTTATAGCGGCAGCAGTTGAAGCTAATCACGATGAAAAAGGCATAATATGGCCTAAAGAAATAGCACCATTTGATGTGATCATAATAAATATCCGCCCCGACGATGCCGAATGCAGAAAGCTATGTTTAGAAATTAAGGCGCAATACGCACAAAAAGGTCAAGAAGTATTAATTGACGATACAAATAATAGTTTAGGGCAGAAATTTGCTAATGCTGATTTAATAGGCATTCCAAAGCAAATAATCATAGGTCCAAAATCAATCGCTAACGGCAAATATGAAATTAAAGATCGATCTAGTGGCGATAGATATGAAGAATTGATTAGTTAAACATTTAAGGTCCTTTGAATCGATATGGAAATATAGGTGATATTTTGGCATTATACAAATTATAGCAGGAATTAGTAGTAATGTTTAAAGTCAAGATTGGTCGCTGTTGGGGCAATAAAAAAAAAGATACGACAAAAGATAAAAAAAATTTGCTTTATAAAGTTTTGCCTCAATGAATTAGTTCATCTCTTAATCTTTAGAATTAAAATATCATCAAATGTCAAATATACAAAAAACAGATATTATTAAACAAGTCGCCAGCAATACTGGCAATTCAATCAAAGATTGTGAGGTTATCATCAATAGCTTCCTTAATAGCATTCAAAGTAATCTAAAAAATAATGACAAAATAAGCTTTATCGGCTTCGGAGCTTTTAATGCTAAAAATATTCCAGAAAGTAAAGGTCGAAATCCTGCCACAGGCAAAGAAATCACTATCGCTGCTAGAAGAAGAGTTTCTTTTAGCGTGGGTAAGGGGTTTAAGGATAAAGTTAATTAATGGGTAGTCATCCTCCCGTAACACAGAGTGTAATTTAAAATTATGCCTTAAACTGATGCGGTTTAAGTTGATATAATGCTACTTTACAAAAGTATTGGCAATATTTTTGGGCCATAGTTATGATAAATAAATAGATTATTATGTTGCCAATTACCTTAGAAAAAGATTTTGTTGATAAATCTAAATCTCGCAATGATATTATTGAGTTTAGTTCTAGACTTGACGAATATGATTCTCTTCATAAAGAGATTAAGCTTATCATGCTCAATCCTATTAGTGATTGTGAAAATGTTAATGTTTCAAGTCTACTAGATAGAATATGCGTTTCTAGGCCTTATTTTGCTTTTCGTAACATATATCATTATAATGATATATTGTTTTCAAAAATTGATCCCGAACAACTGTTGCTAGATTTTGAATCAACTCAAATAAATTCTGCTGAGTCGAGTCGGCATATGGCGATATTCGGTAGCTGTATAGTTTCAGAGAGTGCTCTAGGGTCAAAAAAATACTATCTTGCTACCAAGGCTAGGATGAGAAAAGGTGCGGATATTAGTAAAGCTATTAGTCATCCTGTTTTAAGGTCAGAAGTTTTTATATTTGCAAAAACTATTTTTAATAACTCAAAAAATGCTTGTGCCATCACATCTATCGCCGACGGTGCCGGCAATATCATATTTGATCTGACTATAGAATATCAAATATTTGAGCCCAAGACTTTTAATAGAATTTTTAAAAATCATAGAAAAGAATTCCATAGCTTGAATTATAAAAATCCTTATCGCGATAATATTCCAAAATTATATGATTACAAATATTCATCTAATTGCTTGATTGCTAGGCTGCCCAAAATAGAGCCAGGTAAATGTGCTGGTCATTTTGATAATTTTCCTATGTTACCAGTTGGGGTTATGTCTTATATTTGCACTGAGGCAATAGGAGAGTTTTTGCCTAAGATTGTTGGAAATAGAAACTCAAAATATCACCTTTATTCAGCAAGACTTGAAGTTAACCAGCCAACTTTAATTGATGAAGAGTCTCGCTTCATATTGATATATAATGGTAGGAAAGAAGAAATTTTTAGTTTTTCTTGGATTATAACCGACTTTAACAACTCTATAGTATACAATACTATGTCTATTGACTACGAAATATCTAAATTTCTTTAAAATCCTATAAAGGGGCATTGCTATATACTATAAATCAATCCAGGGCTGGTAATAATGGATAATTAAAAAAATGTCACTTTATGTATTTTAAAAGTTTATCAAACTTTTTTTCTGCTCAAGAAAAAGATAATAAGTACAACTATTTTGCTCTTGCAATTGCTTCTGTACTTGGTCACATTTTTTTCCATATACAATGGACCTATATTGATCCACAGCCTTATGAAGAATCTAATTTAAGAATAATCGGAGTAGTTGGATCTATTATTTTATTATGGGCTATTTTATCAAATAGCTTTAGTAAAAAGCTCATAGATATTTACTGGTTTTTTCTCGCACTATATAACTTGCCCTTCTTTTTTACGGTTAGCTTAATAATGAATGATTTTTCAGATATTTGGCTTGTAGCTTATCCTCCTATGATTTTTATTGTAATAATGTTTTTTTCTGGATTCATATTGCCATTTCTAGTTTTAATAACGGGCATTGTATTTGCAGCTATATTTTGCAGTTTGTTAAACGCAAATAAAGCTCTCTTCGATCAAGATATACTGCGGCATATACCTATAATTATTTTTACAATTTGTAGTGCGCATGTATTTACCATCAGCAATAATTTAGGGTTTTCTTTGGCTAGAGAGGTAAAATTTTCAAGTATTAAAAAGCGTTTAATTAGCCTAGCCGGCTCCATCGCCCACGAGCTACGCAATCCATTATCCGCTATTCGCTCTTCAGCTTCAATAATTGATATAAATCCAAAAAATGCCGATGTTAATGAGTTAAACAAAATGTCAAAAGAGCAGTTGGTAAAATTATTATCAAATGATACTAAAGAAATATTAGAACATAAATCTCACCTAAATAAATCAGTAAATCTAGCCAACGCTATTATTGACATGACCTTAGCTGATTTAAGTGGCAAAAAAATATCCGAGTCTGATTTTACTTATATTAACTCAAGCAAGATCATTAATGAGGCAATTGATTTATATGCTTTTAAGTCTGTCAGCGAAAGAGAGCGTGTTAAAATTAATAGTGATATTAAAAACATTAATGATTCCAAAAATAATTCTATTTTTATTTTCAAAGGCATAGAAACAGCCTTGTACTATATCTTTTTCAATCTCATCAAAAATGCTCTTTATTATGTTCAAGATAGACCCGATCTAGCAATCACTATCAGCAGCTCTAATGCTTTAGGTAAGGGTATCTTATATAAGGCTAAAAATAATATTAATATCAGCAATCATTTAAAACTAAAGCCAGAAATTAATTATAACATTATTCATATTCATGATACTGGACCTGGAATTGCTCCTGATATAATTCACAATCTCTTCGGCAGCTTTGTGACATCGGGTAAAGAAGAAGGCACTGGTCTTGGCTTAGAATTTTGCAAAAGAACCATGATTGACTTTGGTGGCGATATTAATTGTGAATCTGAGCTTGGATCTTGGACTAGATTCAATCTATATTTTCCACAGCTTAGTGATGATGAATTGGTTAAGGCAAAAAAATATTTTAAGAATCTAGGTTTGGATCAAGAAAAGTTAAATAATTCAGGCTCTAATAATATTAATATTCATAAAGCGCAAAATAATGTTATCAATAACACCAATAAATTATCTCAAAAAATACTAATAGCAGATGATCAAGCAATTAATCTACTAATTAGTAAGAAGTTGATTCATAAATTGCTGCCAAACGCTATAATAGATTTAGCTTATGACGGTAAAGAAGCTCTGGAGTTGGTAAAGAAAAATATCTCAGAAGATAAGGAGTCACTATCTGCTAAATATAGTTTAATAATCACCGACATCCAAATGCCCGCAATGGATGGCTTTGAACTTGCTAAAGCGATAAGAGGGCTTGATAAATACACTCCAATTGCCGCCTATACCTCAAGAACATCATATAAGATAAAGCAAGAGGCTTTGGATATTGGTATCGATGATTATATTATAAAACCAATTCCTAATAACGGCTTATTAAAAGCAATTTATAAATGGCTCATCAATAAACATAATTACAATTACGATATAGAAAAGATAAAAGATAGATTCAGCGGACTAAAGATCTTGATAGCCGATGATGAAATGATCAATCTCATGGTTATGAAAAAATTTCTATCTAAATATAATATCATGGTAGAGACGGCATCTGATGGTGCTGAGTTGGTTGATAAATATAAAGATCAATTTTTGCAAGAGGATTTGCGTCGATTTATTGATGATGATAATTATGATTATGCTTATCCAAGCCTGACTAATAAATATGACGTTATTATAGCTGATATCAATATGCCAAATAAAAAGGGTGATCAAGCTGTAAAAGAAATAAGAAACTTTGAACTTATTTACAATATAAGTCACAAAGCTATTATAATAGCTAACTCTGGTGATAGCGCAGAACAAAAAATAAAATCAATGCTTAAGAGCGGCATGGATGATTATTTTATCAAAGGCCAAGATAATAAACATCTTCTACAAATAATATATTTCTGGCTTAGCTATAACAATAATAAAAAAGATTCAAGCTATCTCGATATCGATAATAAAAGCTATATGGAAGAGGAAGATGAAGATGAAGATCTAAAAGTTCAAATATTTAACGATAAACTAACAAAGGAAGATTTGCTAGAATTTAGGGATCTGTTTATAAAAAGTAGTAAAGATTTACTAAAAAAAATAAAAAAAGCTCAAAAAAACAAAGATATTGAAGACGTAGCTTTTCAATCTCACGCTCTCAAGGGTATATCAGGAAATGTAGGAGCTGAAAAATTATTCATCTACATTTCAATGATAAATAATTATGCTAAGAAAGATAAGTGGCCAGAAGAAGAGGGTTGGCTAGAAAAATTGCAAGATATTATAGATGAGTCTTTTAAAGCATTAAAAGAAATATAGCTAATACCTAGATATGAAATCTGGTATAACGCCGTCGAGTCTTTTGATCTTTAACTATAAGTTAAAAATAGGATTTATTACTGGCGAGTATTTTTAATTTTAATTAACAAAATTATAAGAGTTAAAGGCAAAGTAATAATATTTGCCAAAATTATAACAAAATTACTTATAACAACCCCGTAAATTAACCAACAAGCAACGCCGATGGTAAAGGTTATATACATTGCTAATGAGATGCCATCAGTATTTTTAGTTCTGATTGACATTAAAGCTTGCGGTAAAAAGCTAATTGTTGTCAATAAAGCCGCAATATATCCTATTAAGTCCATTAAAAACAGCAACCAATTAACGTAAATTATTAAAGCAAAATCAATCTAAATATATTAAGCATGGGTCTAGACAA
>Ga0209223_10006225_pt1 | contig 10319 bp, 10 predicted proteins | sample COG_06_FD_184750 | JGI IMG/M metagenome (GOLD analysis project Ga0209223, IMG submission 184750) | Pelagic Microbial community sample from North Sea - COGITO 998_met_06 (SPAdes) (version 2) | ecosystem: Environmental > Aquatic > Marine > Neritic zone/Coastal water | place: Helgoland, sampling...
AGAATTTTTCATTTTTTCGGAGCTGCCTGACAGAGCTCATCTAAGAATTTTTCATTTTTTCGGAGCTGCCTGACAGAGCTCATCTAAGAATTTTTCATTGTTTTCGGAGCTCAATTGGCATATTAACTAATGATCTAGAATCTCTATTGTACGGTCATTCAGAGGCGGATTTCTATATGTCATATTATACTCTCGCGTCTATAATCCTATTTGCAGGGTCAAATAGGAATTCTGGGCTGCTCTAATAGTGAGATCTTTTTATATGGTGATATAGGAATATTTATTACAAAAAGTTGCTACATGCGGGGCTCGAACCCGCGACCTTTGGCTCATAAGACCAACACTCTACCGACTGAGTTAATGTAGCTGTTCTGTATGAATGTTTCTGATATATTGTCCACGCGGTATCGTTTTTTCCATGCATTATTTTTTTGTAGCGAAATGCATGTTCCCGGCCTACTATATCTTTTGTCTGCACATAAATAATAAAAAAGAACACCAAAATTTGTTACCACATTTTCCACTTTGGAAAATCTTCATCTATCTCTCAGCTCGTGGGCTGCGAACAAACAATTGGAAATTGTATTTCTACTCACTCATAACAACATGTGTCACAACTGTTATAGAAAAACAGACATGCGTTTTTTTACCACATTTTTACCGTTTGAAAAATATTAATCTATGTCATTATTATACGAGTTCAGAAAGCATATGATAGTCAGTTGTTTTGTTACTTTTTTCATTCATGTGAAGTACCATCACATATACAATAATATTACTAATGGCTGTTTACTGTGTTTGTAGGAAACACTATGATGTCATTCGAAATGATCGCGGATGCTGCTGTCCCTACCACTGGTATATTTGCATATTTTGTTGTTTTTTTAACATTTGGTGTGCCCGCCAAACTGCCTCTATACGATATGGCTATTAATAAGAAAACACACACTTACTCTCAGATATGTCAACAACAACAATGCCATTATCTCAAGTCAAGGCCTCCGCCACCGGAGGAGTTCCTGCAAAAAATGCATCTGACCGGATCGTGCAAGTGGCGAATTTGAATTTAGCCGAGGTCGCAACGTTTTCGAAGACGGCAGGATCAACTGATTCACAATTTTCAACGGTTCAAGTACAGCACTCCAATGGAAGTGGAAGCATAGTGCTTCAATTTTCGGGTGGAGGTGTCATGCCCGCGTTTGCGCACGACACCTCCAAGCACGGCACATCGGTCGTGTTTTCTCTGGATGACGAAGAGGAAGTTCAAGCACTGGCTCGTGCACAGGCGTACGTGTCCAAGGCTGTGGTGTGCAACAAAACGACATGGAGCAATTCTATTTCCGAGAGAAGTGACGAAAGCATTACAAATTCGGCTGTGAATCTGGTCGCCATCGGAAAGACCAATGACCAGGGATATACTTACAAATCTCAATCTCGTGCGATGGTCAATGTGGAAGACATGGTCGTTGCGCCTGGCAAGAAACGCGCCAAAGTGCGAATTGTCGACGAGAAAGGTCGCGACGTTGCACTGTCTGACCTAGCTGGTCGAAGATGGTTGAAAATGTTGGTTATTATCAAGAATCTGTACATCCAGGGGAGTGGAGTTCATGGCTTGTCTCGAAGGCTATCCTATCTTCAAGTGTCGTCTGACATTGTTGCAAGTACCGGAATTTCCCGTGCTGAAGCAATTTCGATCTCAGAATTTGATCTGGCCCGTGATGCTGCTGTTGGGACAACATGTTTGACGAAATCCAGTCGCAAAATTATCGATATTCTCAGCGGCGACGGCAAGAAAATCTGCTTGAAGCTCTCCGGTGGAGGGAAAATACCGTCGTTCGGTTTGAAACAAGATTCGTACGAAAATACTAGTTTTGCATGTAATATCGAATGCGATGTTGAAGCTGCGGCGCTGCAGAAGCTCTACGAGAATTTCACAGCTCATCTGGTGAAGCACCGTTCTACTCTGGATCCGAGTAACACAGCCAGTGACGCAGCGTTAGTTGAAAGCTGTTATCAGTTGATCCATACAGGAACCAACAAAAAGACCGGAGAAATGTATGCGCCGGTGTTCAAAGGCAAAGTGATCTTGGGCAACAGATTCACTCTCGATGGCGTGCCAAAGACCGATTCTGAAATGGAAGCTATTGCGGAAGCGGAAAAAGAATTGCTGGCTGAAATCGTCGCGACGGATGACAAGGAGAAAAAAACTGCTCTCAGGAAGTCATACCAAGCTATGTTCAACATGAAGACTGTGGTCATTATGGATGTGGATGGCTTAGAGGTTGCACCGTTGGATATCGTCAACCGCAGATGGACGGAGGTTGAATTCGTGTTGAATTGCTGTTACAAGCAGGCGAAAAATTTTGGATTTTCGCGTACCATCACAAAGATCATCGTCGAGAGCGTCGATGCGGACGAGGATCTGGAGCCGCTGGAAGAGCAAATCAGCACCAAACGCCAGAAGATTGAGTAGACGTGTGTGTTTGAATAAGTTGTATTTCTATATTTTCATTTATTGTAATAAAGTCAGTATTATTTAATATATACAATTGGGTGGTTTGAGGAAAACTCATCTAAGAAGCTACTGAGGTTTGGGCAAGGTTAACAGCTGCTGGTGTGTAATGTCAAATCTCACAAGATAATAATGGCTCTGCAACAAATGATGAACCTGGCACAAGATAATCGGCTGACAGGGACAGAAGTAAATTCCAGAATAATTTCTCAGATGGTGGGCCAAGCTCAGACGTGCGGTCAATCTGCTTATTATTACGTTCGATGTCCAAATCACAGGTTCGAACACCTTCTGGTGGCGAAAAATGATGGGAAGTGTTTTCCAACGCTGTTCAGCCCCTACACGCGTGTACGTTTCGAGTCATGGGACAGTTTCTGTGGAGCAACCGATGTGCAGTGCAATTCTACCTGTCGTGCTCGGCTCGAGGTCTCAGTAGCAAGAGAGAATATGTGGCCCTGTCAGCTATTTCGAGACTGGCAATTTGCTCAGCTGGTGCTGCCGGGTCTCTGCAGCGATCACGCGCGTATTCGGGTGTTGGAGGCTGGCATTCTTGGGCGCAGCTTCGTGTCGGCGAGCGACGGTCTTCGTGCGGATGAGCTACACAATCTGACGGCGCTTCGACTACCGAAATCCCAGTTCGAGGATTTGTTCACTGAACGGCTGTGTCACTTTAATAATTCACATCCTGTGCTGTGGCCGCATTCGCGTATTGATTAATACTTATAAATTTTCTTTTGTTTGAACAACTTGCCGTAGTGGGTGGATTTTGTTTTCGCACGGTCGTTTTTCCAGTCGCTGTATTTAATTTTCATGACATGTTTGTTAACGTCAGGTAGTCGGATATGTGCCCGTGACTGCATACGCATTTTCTTGTCGAGATAACCCATATAAATTTGACCGTCTGCGCTGTGTGGACCAATTAATATAGGTGCGTCTGGTGATGATTTAAAAAAGGTATTAAAAAATACCCTGCAAGCTACAGGTCCCGTGATGGCGAGATTGTCTGCACATTTATTTTTTGTGCTAGGGATGAAACTATTGAGAACATTATTCACAATTCCATCTAACATATGTTTGATGAGAGCACTGTTGGGAATGCATGCTATAAACGCATTGTATATGCCGCCTCCACCATAGTCCAGATCCTTGAAGAACAAATGCGTGATGGGATGTAAAGATTTGAGCATGGTTGCAATATCCATATATTGTTCGGATTGTCCGACGCACATGCTGGCATCGATGTATATGCCACCGTGAATATACAAATAGGCAAGTCTAAATATATCCGCCTTATACGCACCAGGTATAATTTTGTTATACGCAATAAGCACGTCTGCAGGAAGATGTTGGTCTATGAATTCTTCGGCTTCTTGGTCATTGAAAAAGGTGTATTTGCAGTTTACATTGATGTTTCTGATGGAGTTGATAGCGTTGAACATGTTTTTCGGAATGGTTCGGGTTTTGTACGTCTGCATGATATTTAGCGGAATCAAGGATGTTTGAGGAGGGTCGTGGCTCCGAAGCGAGATTTGCTTTGGTACTTTGTTTTGAAAGAATATTCGCTGGTTCGGCTGTTGATTTTGAATGAGTACGAATTCGTCGTGTGTATTGGAGATTAGGACCGCGGTGGTTGCTGGCTTTAAATTACATGTTAGAATGATTGTAATAACAAGCGCGGTGATGATGGTGCTGAGTATGACAAGTATTATAAGCATGGTTTGTGTCATACTATTTTTAGTATGTGTTTATTTATTTGATGATGAATATAAAGCAGGAATGTCAATAATCAGAGTCTGGACTGAGAATTTTTATATCTATGTGGTGTACGATGATAAGATGCTCGAGATGTTGGAAGGCGTGCTAGCACCGTTGAGGTCAGAAGTGTACGCGGAACGTCAACAGCAGCGCGCAGAGAATGTGGAATTGTATTTTGAAACTGATCACATGAATGTGACGCTTACATACGATTCCGATTTTCGGATTGTATTTTGCAGGCTTGTGCGTCGTCGCGTTGATAATGATGTTTCTTATGCTAATGAGGAAGATGATGAGGATGATATTCCGTTGCAACAGGCGCTAGACAATCTGCTAGAAATTCAGGTTAATATTTTTGAGAGCCATGTTCCTAGGACAGAACAGACGGAGGAGGATTTTATTTATGCTGTGCAGTCAGAGGTTATACAGCTGTTGTCGATATCCAAGGTTACGCTGAGCAGAGAAAAATTAGAAATGTTTGTGTCTACTTTCCTGGAGCCGTTGGAGTACAGCGAAGATGCTATCGACGAGTACACAGACACGATTGTGGCGGAGGTATCTGGTGAAAAATAAGATTTATCGCAAGGAGCTGTCAGGGCTTTGTCAACAATGTTTATATATAAATAAAAAATACTATGACTGAGCAAGATATGTCGATCGGTTTTGATGATACAGAGGATGAGGAAGAGGAGGTGGTTAAAGTTGAGGTGTCACCGGATCCTCTGGCGCCGGTAAAAATTGAGGCTGCCGCGGTGGTTAATAATAATAATAGCAGAACTACATTTCAAGGTGGTAAGTTGTTATTTGATAATTTTAAATTTACAGATGTTAATGGACCAGCCCCCGCAAAACCGTTTGTATTCACTCTTCCCGTAATTTCGCCACCGCTGCTATCGCTTCCCGAACCTAAGCGAAAAATTCCCACGCCGTCGCCTGCTTGCAGTCCTCAAAAGAGTGAAAAAGGTAGTCCAGTCCCAAGACAGGTAAAAATGAGCGAGGAGATGCTCGAGCTGGCGAAAGATTTTTTTTCGTCGGACGATGACGATGACGAGGACGAGGAGGAGGTGGAGGCTGAGGAGCCAGCAGCTGAACCCGAGGAACTTCAGAATATCAAGAAAATCATATCCAGTATTGACATGGTGAACATAATTTCTGATATCAGTCGATCGTTCAGCGTTCGTGATGACAGTATAGCAAACATTGACATGCTGACGCAATCGCTAGGCTGGCGGGCGCGACAAAATTTGGTATCAGAGATGAAAAATGCTATTATCACAACACATGCGGATATGTTGACAAGCACTACACATTGTTTGCTTGCCTTGCGGAACGTCTCTTTCACTGTTGAGAAGATGGACAACATTCCTTATGAGATGAAACAGTCTTTCGTGAATAACAGTAAACGTGCGCCGACGTGCATGTCCAGTATGTACCATTGCGCTGTAGTTTTCAGTCTAGGCATAATATGCCCATATATCGTTCGGCAAGCTCTTGGATTATGACGCGTGCCGATGTGATGATGCTGTGAAATGATGTGATATACATGATATATATAATAAAATCAATGTTGTTGGTATCTCCTTATATCTTTCAAAATCGTAGCATTAGGCTCGATGGAAATATTAAAACGCGTGGCGTACACAAGGTGATTAGTCGTCATTTTTTCCCTAGCTATAAATACTCAGTTCTGAAAAAAAAAACTCCGAACGTAGGTGGGTTAAGCTATCGAAACGCCTGTCGTCGAGGAAAATTGATAGATAGGCAGATGTCACGCTACTGTTCGAATTCGCAGAAAATTCCCGCTCGCGCCTGCCACGAGACCCGACACATTATTAACTATTTTCTATCTGAACAGTATACTGCAGTCGCAGCGCAATTTCCGGTTGCGAACGCAGCGTACAGGTTGGGTACATGCATAGACGTTGTGGTTACGGATAAAGCTGGTAATACGATATTGGTCGAGATCAAACGAGGTTGCCAACATCGACACCTTAGCACGGGAGGTAATATGTTAAATTATAAAAATAATTCGATATCCGATGCGTTGCATCATCAACATCAATTGCAGATTATTCTAGGCAAACAATTGTTTATGAAGACTTTACCACAGAATAAAAACGTGTCATGTCTTATACTATATGTGGATGATATCGGCGTGACTGCTTTTCGAGAAGATGATTTTAGTGTAGGATGGTGTTCTGAAATACATCAGAAATTATTGAACACAACCTCTGTTCTGGCATGTCGCCGCCGGAAAAGCACGCACAAGAAAAAAATATGCCGCCGACCACGAGCAGTAGTGGCAGCTGCCGCAAAACGCCAGGCTGTATCGCCATTATTGCCACGACCTCACAAAAAAATACGTATATTTTAACATATTGAATGTCGAGCACGAACGGGTCTATCGTATTTCGGTAAGATAAATAAACCGACATCATGCTGCCTACCGAAATTATTCAAGAAGCTGCTCCTGGAACAGTTGACGTGGCTGTTGAAATCACAGAAGTTGAACCTGTTAATAATGATAATGCACAGATCCTTGCGACTACAGTCGTCAAGCTCGATACCGGAGTGGTTGCAGAGACTGCTGCTACGACTGCGGTTGTTAGCGACGTGTTAACTAAAAAATCTGCGCGAAAGGTCTCCAGCGGGCCCCGCAAGCCTCGAAGGTTCCGGCCTGGCACTCGATCATTGATGGAGATTCGCAAGCTACAAAAGAGTACTGATTCCATTATCCCTCGCGCCGCTTTTGTGAGAGTTGTGCGTGAGATCGCTCAGAAATATCAGAATTTCCGCTTCACAGTCTCTTCTCTCTCGGCGCTACAGGAAGTAGCCGAGGAGCATCTCATCGAGACGTTTCAGAGGTCACAGCTTATTGCTTTGAACGCTAAAAGAATTTCCGTGACAGTGCCCGATATGAAGCTGTCGCAGCAATTGTTAGCAAAATAGTGGTTTTTAGTGTTTTTTCGACATGAGCTAGAGCGGGTGGTAACGCGAATATCTAATAAAATAAACATGGCACTTCAATCTGATTCTATGGCTGAAAATATGCCTGCTGTCACGGATGACGTTGCTGCTGCTGCGGATACCACGGATGCTGAGCTGCCTGCACCGAAGAGACGAAAAGCCACAAGTATAAAGAGTGTGAAAATCCGCGCAGAAAAAACTGATTCCAAGAAAGCCACGACGAAGAAGAAGAGTACCAAAAAAAAAAGTAGTACCAAGAAGAAGAAGAAGAAAAAGCCCACCACTAAGAAGAAGAAGAAGAAGAAGGTAACAGAGACCAAGAAGCGCAAACGCCTCACACCAAAAAAGAGTATTATTTTGAATCCCAAGAGTTCCTGGATCAGCTTTCTGTCGTCTATCAGAGCGCAGAATCTACCCGAACACCAGTCGCTTGAATTTGGCCAGCTCTGTCGCATTTTGTCTGGCAAATGGAAAAGCATGACGGACGACGAAAAAGCACCGTTTCAGAATATGTATCGCGTGGACAGGGCTCGATATCAGCGTGAATTAGCTGCGCTCAGCGACGATCAAAAAAAGATTCTCAAGATGCACCGGCGCAGAAGGCGAGCGTCAAGAAAGGGTAAACCACGACTTGCACTATCCTCATATATGTTGTTTACATCACACGTACGACAGAAGATTGTTATCGATAACCCAGAATGTGACTTCATGGCAGTAGGACGGCTGTTGGGCGCCGCGTGGAGGCAGCTGACAGAAGTCGATAAACAAGTCTACCACGACATGGCCAGCCGTGACCGTGAGCGATATGTGAGCGAGCTAGCAGTCTATAATACATCACGCGCTGCGGAGCGCTTGGCGGCTGCACAAGCATCTGCAGCAGCGAAAGAAAAAAATAATAATGTTGTTGCTGTAGAAGCTGTTGTTGTTGAATAAAAAAAAAATATCATATAAAGTATTATATTATTAACAGAATAAACTAACTATGGAAAGCGTCATAGGTATAAATGTTACAATCTTAGTTCTGGTGGTGGTAATTTTAGCGATCTTGTTGTTTGCAATACTGTTTTTATTTCGTCAGAAAGACCTCTTTATAACCTTTATGAAAAGTCTGCACACTTATAGTAAAAAGTAGTATGTTATAATAATAAAATACTTGATAATGGAACTTCAATTGCGCGCAGACGATGGTGAAGTTAATATTTGTGTGGTAAACGAAAAAAATAAGATAGTCACTGTTGTTCCGGCTGGACAATCTGTTGTTGACCTGAAATTGAACATTTCGAATCTCAATGCCAATATACGCCGTATACCACATGTCATCGTTGATCAAGTGTATAAGCGACGATGCAGTGTTGACGATGAAACACGTTCATATATAGCTGTAACTGCTGCGATGTCTCGAGTACATGATGCCACACTACTACCACACCAGATCACAGCAGTTCATTTTGCCCTTCAACGACCACGTTGTCTACTAGCTCTGGGCATGGGGTTGGGCAAAACGCTAACTGCAATCACTATAATGCTAGCTTTTGAAGATGCGAAGACTTTGGTCGTGTGTCCTGCCAGCCTGAAAACAAATTGGCAGTGTGAACTATGTAGATTCGCACCAAATTTACAGGTGTTAAATATCAAATCGAAAAAACATCTGGAACAAAACATCGAGAATCTTGAAGATTTTGATGTTATACTCGTGAGCTTCAGTCTTGTACATTCTGTCGTTGCTGAGTTGTCACAGGTAGAATTTGATATTCTTGTTGGTGATGAAGCTCATTACGTGAAAACGTCAACAGCACAACGTGCCAAATCTTTCAAGTGTCTGGCCCAAAAAATTCCGCGCTGTATCATGCTCACCGCCACACCCGCGCAGACCCATGCTGATTTATTTTTCCTGCTGCATATTATTGATGGGAAGCTTTTCAAAGATTTTCACCACCATCAAACTGTAAGAGCACTCGCACCTCCGCAAGAGGCCAAATTATATTTTGCTGAACGTTACTGTGCACCAAAACTAGTTCATATTGTTGGTGGTAGAGTTACCTATGTTTTTACTGGCATCGAACGTTCTGCTGAACTTAATGCGTTGATATTACCTTATGTACTACGCATGTTATCTCGTGACCATCTTGAACTGCCTCCCTTGCTGCAGGAGAAGGTTGTAATAGGTAAATTATCCCCTTCACAAGAGAAAATATTTCAAAAACGTATGTTACAGGCAGAAACGTTACTAGAGACAAAGGGGAAATTGTATGCAGACAGTTATCTGATGGAAAGCTTAAGGATTGTAATGCGATCGAAAATTATAGCTGTTCTAGCGTATCTGAAAATGATCGTTGATACATCAGATCCATCTCAAAAAATTATTGTTTTTGCGTATCACCGGGTATTACAAGATAAGATTGCCGAGCTAATGATTTCACAGAACATAGGATATATTCAAATTACGGGCTCGACTCCGATGAATATTCGCAAGTCAATGTTTTCTGACTTCGAAAATAATCCGCAAACACGAGTAGGAGTGTTGTCAATTGCGGCGTGCGCAGCAGGATTGAACTTACAGTTTGCAACAACAACAATATTTACTGAGCTTATTTTCAACAGTATTATTTTAACACAAGCTGCTGGTAGAAATTATAGGTATGGTAGTCACACCAAGGTACTTCATCAATATCTGGTTCTAGACGGTAGTACCGATAGTATCGTATGGAAAAGTTTGAAAAAAAAACAGCACACAGAAAGCGAGCTGTTGGATGAAGGCGGGGCGTCGGGAGATCGAATTTCTACTGTTGAATATTCGGACGAATTTGTCGATCTTATCATTTCTAATGATCTTGCTTCTGAAATCGACGTAGGGTCCATAGAATCTTCGAAGAAAAAAAGAAAGCGTGATATTGACATCAGCAGTACCCCCGAAGTAATAGATGAAGATGATTATGCACTTGTCCCTATTTGATAAAAAATGAATTGAATATTTTTTGACATATTCTACAGTTTTGAAACATCTAATCTATGCTGCATTATATATAGTTGAAGAACGTTTTTTTTTCCAAGCATTATAATAAAAAAACGACCAAGCAATGAGTGC
>Ga0209223_10006229_pt1 | contig 10314 bp, 8 predicted proteins | sample COG_06_FD_184750 | JGI IMG/M metagenome (GOLD analysis project Ga0209223, IMG submission 184750) | Pelagic Microbial community sample from North Sea - COGITO 998_met_06 (SPAdes) (version 2) | ecosystem: Environmental > Aquatic > Marine > Neritic zone/Coastal water | place: Helgoland, sampling...
AAAAGAGATAAAGTTTCATTATTTGTTATTAATTGCATTGGCACTGTTACTAACTTGGGTATATACAAACCATGATAACAATAAATTTGTTAAAGCTACTGAAAAATCTATTTCTTCGGTTGTAATAGTAGCCTCTTACAATAACAGCTCATACTCTCTTAGGCCTGTTTCAATTGGCTCTGGAGTCATCTTTTCTAAAGATGGATATATAGTTACCAATTTTCATGTTGTCTCAAAAGGAAAGGTTGTAAAAGTAAAACTTGGAGATGGTAAAGAGCAAGTAGCAAAGATTATTGGTTTTGATATTAATTCTGATATTGCAATCCTTAAAGTATTACCAGAAGACCTATTAGTTCCAATTAAAATTGCAGATAGTTCTAATATTAAAATAGGTGATAAAGTTTTAGCTATTGGAAACCCATATGGAATAGGAATTTCTGTATCAAGTGGAATAGTTAGTGCGACCGGAAGAGATTATGGCAATCCATATTTAGAGCTCATCCAAACTGATGCTGCAATAAATCCAGGTAATTCTGGTGGGGCGCTAATTAACGAGAAAGGCAATTTAATTGGCATTAACACAAAAATATTTTCAAAAACTGGAGCTTATCAAGGTTTAGGCTTTGCAATACCATCTAATGCCATTGCTGAGATTACTTCAGAAATAATTCAATACGGAAAAGTAAGGTCTGCATGGATAGGTAATTTTAGAGTTAGCGATGTAAGAGTAAATTTAAGCAACAAATCTTTAAATGGATTGCGTGTAATTGAAATTGATGAATTTGGCCCTCTTTATGAAAGCGGAGTTAGAGCAACTGATATAATAATTGAAATTAATGAAGCTGCTAGCTCATGGGCAAATCTTACAGAGTCCTTAAAATCATTAACATTTGGAGAAATTATCAACCTAAAAATTATTAGCTCTAATGGAGAAATTAAAGCGATAGCAATCTCATCAGATGATGTTGAAAAATTTAACTAGGTAATCTTAAAATCTCAGCTCCCAAATAATTAAGCTTTTCTTCGATTCTTTCATATCCCCTATCTATATGATAAATCCTGCTCACGGTAGTCTGTCCAGATGCACACAAACCCGCCAATATGAGACTGGCAGAGGCCCTTAGATCAGTTGCCATAACTTCTGCGCCATACAAGCTGTCTACGCCCTTTATAATTGCTTGATTTCCATTAATTTCAATATCACACCCCATTCTATTTAACTCTTGAATATGCATAAATCTATTTTCAAAAACAGTTTCATATATATTTGACGTTCCACTTGCAATTGCATTCATTACAGAAAACTGAGCTTGCATATCAGTAGGAAATTCTGGAAAAGGAGCTGTAGTTATATCAACTGGCTTTAACTTTTTATTTTCCATTGATAAAGAAATGGAGTCTTTGGTAGTAGAGATTGTTGCACCTGATTCCTCTAGTTTTTGAATCACTTTGGTTAGCCTTTGTGGATTAATGCCATTAACGAGAACACTGCCATTGGTAACAGCGGCTGCAACTAAATAAGTCCCAGCCTCTATTCTGTCAGCAGGAATGCTAAATGATGTTCCATTGAGCTCCTTAACGCCACTTATAATAATCTCTTCTGTGCCAGCTCCTTGAATATTTGCTCCCATTGCATTAAGCAAGTTAGCTAAATCTTCGATCTCGGGCTCTTTGGCAACGTTTGTTAAATGGGTGGTACCCTCTGCTAAAGATGCAGCCATCATAATATTCTCTGTACCGGTAACAGTAACGCCATCAAACCTAATTTTGGTACCAATAAGCCGATCAGCCGTTGCTTCTATATATCCATTTCTAAGAACAATTTTTGCTCCAAGTTGTTCTAAAGCATCAAGATGAAAATTCACTGGTCTGGAACCAATAGCACAACCACCAGGCAAAGCAATTCTTGCTTTTCCATACTTTGCAACTAGAGGTCCTAAAACCAAGATAGATGCTCTCATTGTCTTGACAAGCTCGTACCTTGCCTCTGTGTCTGAGAGGCTATTAGAAGAAATATTAAAATCCATATTTTCATTAAGAATAATCTCTGCACCCATAGAACCTAGTAACTCAAACATGGTAGTTATGTCTTGAAGATAAGGTAAATTTTTAAGAACAACGCTCTCAGAAGACAATATAGTGGCAGCTATCATTGGAAGGGCTGCATTTTTTGCACCTGCACACATGATCGTTCCTTTAAGAGATTTACCACCTTTGATTAAGAGTTTTTCCATTTTTACTAGCCTGGTTTTGTTTCTAAACTTAACGCGTGAAGGGATCCAGATTCAAACTTTTCTTTTAAAGAGTTTAAGACTAGCTTATGTTGTTCTATAAGAGACAATCCTTTAAAAGCTGAAGATGATACAACAAGCTTTAAATTACATGTATCGCCAACAAAAGAACATTGAGCATCTGGAATCTTTTGAAGAATAATTTCTTGTATTAATCTTTTATCCACTTATTCCAGCATCCCCGGCATCTGACACCCAGCCATCAAGAGTTTTTTCAATATCGCCATTATTTTTTATAGCCAATGCTTGAAATTGATTTTTAAAAGTTAACCCAAGATTAACTCCATTTACAATTATATTAATAATCATCCATGATCCATCTTTATTTTTTCTAAGTTTATATGAGATGGGATATTTACTACTTCCGGTATTTAGTATTTGTCTTACTTCAATACTTTTTTTATCTATAAAATCTCTTGTTTCTGGAAAAATAGTATCTATATCTTGATTTTCCCATTGCGCCAATGTTTCTGAATAAGTATCTAGTAATGAATTTCGAAATACATCAACAAATTTATTTCTTTGGTCGGGTGAAGCTTTCATGTAATGCTGCCTACCCATAACACCAGCAGCAACTCTCTTAAAATCTATCATCGGTTCAAAAATTTCTTTAATTTTATCTTCATAAGCTGACCTGTCATCTAAAAATAAGCTCTTATTTTCTATAAGTACAACAACCATTTGTTGTGCATTTTTATCGATAAATATGTATGGGTCTTCTTCAGATGAGATATTATTAGCTAACAACGAAACTAATAATAAATATAAAAAATTTTTACGTACTTTTAACATTGGTCTATTATACCATTTAGACATTAATAAAAATTCAGCAATCGTCAGAAAATATATGAAAAAATTTAATTACATAGCATCAGCAAAAAGAACTTTTAAAATAGAGTCAGATGCTATTAAAAACTTATCTACTCAACTTGATAAAAATTTTGAGCGTCTGTGTGATGAAATTAGAGGTAGTAATGGTAAGTTTGTAATTATGGGTGTTGGGAAGTCAGGGCATATAGGTCAAAAGATATCTGCAACGCTTTCCAGTACTGGGACTGGTTCTGTATTCATACACCCAACTGAGGCGGCTCATGGCGATATGGGGTTGATAGAAAAAAAGGATATTGTTTTATTAATATCGAATTCAGGCGAGACTGATGAAATTATCAATATTATCCCCTCTCTTAAGAGGCTTTCATACAAAATATCATCTTTAACGGGAAAGAAAAGCTCAACCATATCGAAATCTGCAGATATATCAATAGTCTTAAATACCAAAGATGAAGCATGCCCTTTAGGTCTTGCTCCAACTACCTCAACCACTGCCGCTCTTGCATTTGGAGATGCTTTAGCTATAGCACTGCTTGAATCAAAAGGGTTCACAAAAAATGATTTTGCAAGTTCACATCCTGCAGGAAAATTAGGTAAGAAGCTAATAACTCAAGTGGAGCATATTATGCATAAAGATCGTGACATTCCATCAGTAGATAAAAATACACTTCTTTCTGCAGCTCTTATAGAAATAACTAACAAAGGACTCGGAATTACTTTAGTAGAAGATAAATCAAAAATAATTGGCATATTTACAGATGGTGATCTAAGAAGATGTTTGAATCAAAAACTAGACATTAATACAACTAAAATTAAAGATGTAATGACAAAAAAATTTAGAACGATTGCAGGTTCTGCTCTTGCAATAGATGCTGCAGAAATAATGGAAAAAAATAAAATTTTTACCTTGGTTGTTATGAAGGGAAATAAAAATATTGGAGTCCTATCAATGCATGATTTAATTCAGGCAAGGATTTTATAGATTGCATCATTTTAGATTTTTATATATTTGCTCTGCTTTATTAATCCTCAGCCTGTCCTCGGAATCTTATATTGATAATTTAGAAATTGATGCCAATTCAATCATAGTGTCACCAGCGGAAAACCGAATTATATTTTCAGATAATGTATTGTTGAATACTGGTAAGTTAATTCTTAAATCGGATAGCGCTATATACGATGAGTTAGATAAAACTATAACTTTAGATGGGATGCCCTCCTCTATTAATTCTATGGAAGGCTCTAAAATCTTTAAAGGCAGCGCTAACAAAATAATTTTTTTTAGTAATAGCAAAGTACATCTAATCGGAAAGGCGATAATGAACTATGACAATATAAATATCTCATCTAATTCAATTGTATTTAACCCTGAAAATGGAAAGATGACCTCTGATGAATAACGTTAAAATATAATGCTAACTTTAAATGAGATATCTAAATCAATAAAAGATAAGACTATAGTTAATAAAGTTAGCTTTGAAATAAAGCCTGGTTCTGTAAATGGCTTATTAGGCCCTAATGGAGCAGGCAAGACTACTACATTTTATTTAATAGCTGGGTTAATTAAATTAGATTCTGGTGAAATCATTTTCAACGGTCATGATATTTCAAACATGCCCATGCACAAAAGATCGAATATGGGAATAAAATATCTTCCACAAGAACCTTCAATATTTCAAGATTTAACTGTATATGAAAATCTGTATGGCTTGGCAGAAATATCATTTAAGGAAAAGAGTAAAATATCTCAATTTATGACTCAATCTATTGAAGAGTTTAGTCTTGAAAAAATACTAGATTTAAAAGGACGGCAACTCTCTGGAGGACAGCGAAGAAAAGTAGAAATTGCAAGAACACTTGCTGCTTCTCCTAAAATGATACTTTTAGATGAGCCATTCGCAGGAATTGATCCTATTGCCATAGATGAAATAAAAAATGTTTTAAGAACATTAAAGGAGAAAGGTATCGCCATTCTGATTACTGACCATAATGTTCGAGAAGCTCTCGATATTTGTGATAATGCAATAGTTGTAAATAGGGGTCAGGTCATTGCAAAGGGCGTTAAAGCAGACCTTATAAATAATGACTTAGTTAAAAAAGTATATCTTGGCAATATGTATAGTTAAGTAATGGCCATATCACTAATTAAAGAATTTAAGCAAACACAAAAAGTATCTTTAACTCCTCTATTAAAAAAATCCATTGATTTACTTCAGCTATCAAGATACGAGTTAATTCAAAAAATCGAAAGTGAGATAGAGGTAAATCCATTCATAGAAAAAGAGGAGTTGGAGGATTTTGATTTTCAAATTAAAAATAGTGAAGACTTTGATTTTGAAATAGCTGCCTCTGAGAGCCTCAGAGAAAACCTTATTAAACAGATTACTGACTTACGTCTTGATAAAGACTCAAGTTTAATAGCGCTTTCAATAATTGACAGTTTAGATGAGTCTGGTCAGCTTATTGATGAAATAGAAGATCTAAAATCTATAATGAACTTTAAATTTAATTTTAATGAAATTGAAAATATCCTCTTGAATGTTATACATAAACTTGAGCCAGCTGGAATAGGCTTTAGAAATTTTAAAGAGTGCATAAAAATTCAGATTGTAAGCAAACAGCTACCACAAAAAATTAAAGATATTGCAGAAAATATATTACTTCAAAGCAAATCTGATGACCTTGATAATATAAGGAAAGAGTTAGTTTCTCAAGGCTTAGATGCACGTGATATAGATAAGGCAATACACGAAATTAAATCATGCGATTTGAGTCCTGGTTTAAATTTTGAACATACAAATTTTGTAATACCAGATATAAGAATAAGACTTGAGAATAATGAATTGTATACAGACTTTGTTACTGATAATTTTCCAAAAATTAAAATTGATGAAGATCTTCTAGATTCCATGGGTCAAGAATTAAAAAAAATTCCCAATAAAGAGTTGGCAGAAAAAATTCAAGATGCTAAGTGGTTAATATCATCAGTTAAAAAGAGAAATGACACTATTTTTAAGGTAGGTGAACTAATTTGTAAAAAACAAATATCGTTTTTTGGAGAAAATCCTTTAAAAATTAACCCTCTTTCAAATAAGGAACTTGCGGAGGAGTTGAATCTTCATCCTTCAACTATTTCTAGAATATTGAGGTCAAAATATATTGATACTCCCAAAGGGATAATGCTTCTTAAATCACTCTTAGTGTCCTCTGTTTCTAAAACAAGAAATGTAACACCTCTTCAGCTGATGCAGCTTATTAAAAATATTATTAGTGAAGAAAAAAATCCAAAAAGTGATAATAAGATTGCAGTAGAGTTGAATAAAAGAGGCTTTAATTTAGCAAGAAGAACGATCACTAAATATAGAAAGAAACTTAACCTTCCCTCTTCTAGAAATAGATAATTTTTTTTTAGTTCATGTAGAATTACTTCATGGATAACTTAGATATTCAAGAGAATCTAAAAATAATTTTAGATGAATCTTCTAATCTTTCATTAAATGAAATCAGAAGGCTGCTTAATAAAATGTCTTCTTCTGAAATTGCCCATGCCCTTGAATCTTCTCCTCCAAAACAAAGATCCCTTCTATTTTCTTTATTGGAAATTGATGAAGAGGGAGATGTTCTTTCAGATCTCGGTGAAGAAATCCAGCAAGATCTTATTTCAAATATCTCTAATGATGAGTTAGCCGAAGCTGTAAAAGAATTAGAGCTGGATGAGGTTGTAGACATTTTGCAGAACCTCCCCGAAGATAGAATGAAAAAAATTCTATCTAAAATGTCGCTTAGAGATAGGCAAAGAATTGAACTTGGCCTCACCTATCCCGATGATACAGCCGGAGGTCTATTAAATACTGATGTTATTAGTGTTAGGCCTAGCCATACTATGGAGGTAGTAATTAACTACCTAAGAGGCCAAGATGAGCTTCCCGAGAATACCGACAAAATTTTTGTTGTATCAAAAGAGGATAAATATGTAGGTGAATTATCTATTAGTAAAATTATTACGAGCAAACTGTCTTTAACTGTAAGAGAGGTTATGGAAACAAATATTCTGCCTATAGTTGTGGATCAAGAAGACAAAGAGGTTGCAATATTATTTGAGAGAAATGACTTAGTTTCTTCTGCTGTTATTGATGAGTCAGGAAAGTTAATTGGAAGAATAACAATTGATGATGTAGTCGATGTTATAAGAGAGGATGCTGATCAAAACTTTTTAGGGATGGCGGGTGTGGCTGAAGATACTTTCGCACCACCAGGAAGAGCTGCAAAAAGTAGAGTTTTTTGGCTAAGTATGAATTTATTGACAGCCTTTATTGCCTCAATGACTATTAATATTTTTAAAGACACATTAGATCAGATTGTTTATTTAGCGGTCTTAATGCCTATAGTTGCAAGCATGGGTGGGGTAGCAGCAACACAAACACTCACAATAGTTTTAAGAGGATTAACATTAGAACAAATTAGCTCATCAAACTTAAGGTGGTTACTAAAAAGAGAATTAGCTGTATCTATATTGAATGGTATGGTTTTATCTGTTCTTGTAGGTGTTGCAACCTATATTTGGTTTAACGAGATTATTTTATCAATCCTTATTTCATGCGCTCTAATTATTAATCTTATTAGCTCTGTCTTAGCTGGGGTTTTTGTTCCTCTTATCTTAAGGCACTTTAAACAAGACCCAGCCATTGCTGGTAGTGTTGTAGTGACAACAGTAACGGATGTTGTAGGATTTCTTTCATTCTTAGGTTTAGCAACAATATTTTTAATTTAGCCTAACAAGGTCAGGCTCCTCTATAGTTCCTTGCATTTTAAAATTAATAGTAGATGCATCCTCTATAACATTTTCAAAAATATTCTCTAAAACAACTCCACCTGCAAGAGCTGGTATACCTCCAAAAATTGCAGCATACCAAGGGATATTCTCAGAAATTTTCAATCTCATCGCCAAGTCTAAATTTAAATCATTAAGCTCGCCTTTATTATTTTTAAGTATTTCGCCAACCCATCTCATGCTAGCCTCTGTGGTCTCAATTTTTATTGGGGAACTAATTAATGCCCTTGTTTTACTTATAATCATATTACCAGCCGCTCTACTAATAAATAAAGAACTATCAGGGGATTCATCTAGTCCATCAACGATAGCATTTAGATTTAATATTTTTAAGGCTCTCAAGAGTGTGGAATCAGGTATTTCTCTATTAATATTTAAATCTTTAATCAAAAAACTAAGTTCGCCCTCTAAGTTTACTAATGAACTTAAGCTATTCCATTGAATATTTAAATTTGTTTCAAGAAGATCAAAATCATAATTAAATATATTATTAAAATAACCCGAGGAGTTATCTAATTTATAGTTCCCTCTGAGCTTATATAGATCATTTACGTTGTTATAACTTATATATGCTTTTTCATTATCTGTATTGGGGCCTATTGTAAATCTTTGACTATCAATCTTAATATCATCAATGGTTAAAATATTTTTATTCCTAAGAAGGTAGAAATCAATGTCCTGAAATAGCTCGTCCTCTGTTTGTATATCTTTTCCAATAAATCTGAGGTTAATATTATTAAGATCTGAAGCAAATTCACTTTTAGCAATATCAAGGCCTTTGAAATTAAATTTAGTCTTGCTTAAATTAATTTTAATAAAATTTGTTTTGTCGACATTAATAGTTCCATTTAAATCTTTTCCAAAAAGCTTAGCCTCTATTTCATCTTTGAATAAAATATTTATTGACTGGTCAGCATATAAATTGTTCAGGAAATTAAATTTTTTTGTCTTTATTTTAATCTCCCTTAACGTCATTCCAGCGCTTTTATCTGATTGGGAATAAAAAATATCATCTAAATTTAGTTCATTTAGATTTAGATATATATAAAATCCATCATTAAACTTATCTGCTTTAAGGTCAGTCTTGAAAAAGTTTCCTAGAGCAAAAAACCCATTATTATTTTTATCTATAAAAGAATGAATTTTCTTATTTTTTATAAGATATGAGATTTCAGACATATCTTCAATCTGAATTGATGTATTTAAAATCTCATTTATTGGTTTATATAAATCTTTAAGACTTGACGTCATTGATGTATTAATAAGGTTTGTAAAAAGATCCATTGAAGTTTGATTTTTTTTAACCGTCATCACTATTTTAAAATTCTCCTCTCCAGAGAAAGACAGGTATTGATTTTTTGGCATTATTTTAGACATATCTATTGATAGATTTGATCGTATTTTTAGATCATCCTTCTGACTAAAGGAAATGCTTCCTTCTATTTGTTGATCAGGAATGTTGGCTTGAAATAAACCATGAATTGATTTATCTATAGCGGAAAATAAAGCTGCATTAATATTTTCTGTCTTGAAATCAGATTTATTTTCAAGCATTGAGTTATTAAAAATAAGCCTATCAAACCTTTGAGATTTCTTGGTCTTAAAATTATATATACCTTTAGTATTTAAATTTAAATTTATCTTATTCTCTTTAAAGGATGATAGATCAAATAAATTGGCTTTCTGTAAAGAATCCTCATTAAAAAAATGTTTGCTAGAATAAAATATATCATTTGATTTGCTATCAATAAAAGCACGAATATTGCTATATGGGTATGAATTTATAAGCCCATCCTTAAATTCAATTGTTGAATAAAACTTGGTTGCATTAATCTCAAAATATGAAGAAGAGATTTGTAAATTGTCGTTATTTATTTTTAGTTTGCGGCCTTTAATAAAAATTGGTTTGGCTTGTTTATTGGAGCTATCCTCTTGGGTTTTAAATGAGTCGATCTCTAATATAGAAAGGTTTATATATCCAGTAGATACAGATTGAAAAATATCTATTCCAAAAGTTATTTTGGGTATCGAAAGTATTTCTGACTGATTTGAATTAAAAACATTAATTTCTTTAAGTGAAAAATTTGGAGCTAATAATGAATTATTTGAACTTATTGATTTAATACTTAATGAGTATTCTGGTACAAAAAAAGTATCGAGTACTTTTGTAGCTAAGACTGGTCTAAATACTAATAAGGAATAAAAAACAAATAATAATACTAATAAAGAGCTAAAAAGAAAAAAGAGGTATAAAAAAAATCTCTTAATTGCTTTCATGTTATTAGATTATCACCTTCTAGATATATTTCTTAAGAAATTAAATCTTGAGATTGATAAAGTTATTAACAAGAAGCTATTAAA
>Ga0209223_10006230_pt1 | contig 10312 bp, 10 predicted proteins | sample COG_06_FD_184750 | JGI IMG/M metagenome (GOLD analysis project Ga0209223, IMG submission 184750) | Pelagic Microbial community sample from North Sea - COGITO 998_met_06 (SPAdes) (version 2) | ecosystem: Environmental > Aquatic > Marine > Neritic zone/Coastal water | place: Helgoland, sampling...
AGGTATTTGTTCTATCAAAAAATGGATTGTAAACATAATTTACCTCTGGAAATTGTTCCATAATTAAATTCTTTTTAAAGCCTACAACAGTAGTAATATCATTTACATCAAAATACGTTGTAATGTTATTAATTTGACGTTGCATAATGCTTCGCCCATCTTTCAAAGGTGTTAGAGGCTTTGGAAAAGGATTTCCTAATCTAGAACCAATTCCAGCAGCTAGTATTATAATTTTCATGTGATGGTGTTACTATTATTTCTTTTATTATTCAAATACCAAAGATTCATATATCTATCAAGTACTCTGTAGGCTCTTATTTTTGATATTAAATACCCTGCATAACCATCTAAAAACCCCAATCGGATGATAAAATGAATGATAAAAGTAACCAGAGGTTTAACAAATAAATGAAATAATCTTACTTTCTGTCCTTTATCATGTAATTGTTGTGCTTGAATTTGAGCATATAATTTTTGTTTAGTCATGTAATGATCAAAATCTCTGTATGAAAAATGGTCAACTTTATTTTTAAAAAACCCAAGAGCTCCTTCTGCATTTATTGTTTCATGAACTTTAAGACCGTTATATCTACATTTACTTCTACGAAATAAACGAATGACTTTATCTCTTTGACAACCTGTATATTTTATCTGTTTATCACCAAGATAAAAGTTTCTCCTAACGTAAAATCCAACAAATTTTGTAGTTGTTTCATCTATATTTAGAATTTCTTTTTTTAGTTCTGGAGTAACTCTTTCATCTGCATCTAAAATATAGATCCAATCATTTTTTGCAAGATCAATGGCAAAATTCTTTTGTGAGGAAAAATCATCAAAAACTCGTTGAATAACTTTTACGTTGTATTTTTTCGCAATCTCAACTGTTGAGTCTTGACTGAATGAATCTATCACAATAATTTCATCTGCAAAATCAACTGATTTTATAGAGTCTTCAATATGAACTTCTTCATTTAATGTTGGTATGATTGCTGTAATTTTCATTTTTCTTAAACAGCTACATCATATTCTCGTAGCGCATCATTTAAAGAGGTTTTTTTATTGGTACTTTCTTTTCGTTTTCCGATAATTAAGGCACAAGGAACTTGATAATCACCCGCAGAAAATTTTTTAGTATAGCTACCAGGAATCACCACACTTCTCTCTGGAACCAACCCTTTCATCTCTATGGGAGTATCACCAGTTACGTCAATAATTTTTGTACTCATTGTTAATACAACATTCGCACCTAATACAGCTTCTTTACATACTCTAACTCCTTCTACTACAATTGATCTAGAACCTATAAAAGCTCCATCTTCAATAATAACCGGAGAAGCTTGAAGCGGTTCTAAAACCCCTCCTATTCCAACACCACCAGACAAATGAACATTTTTACCAATCTGAGCACAACTTCCTACAGTGGCCCATGTGTCTACCATAGTTCCTTTGTCTACGTATGCACCAATATTAACATAACTAGGCATTAAAATTGTTCCAGGTGCTATAAAGGCACCATGTCTAGCTACCGCATTTGGAACTACTCTTATTCCTCTAGATTCAAAATTTCTTTTTAGTGGAATTTTATCATGATATTCAAATATACCAGCTTCTAAGGTTTCCATTTTTTGAATAGGAAAATACAAGACTACTGCCTTTTTTACCCACTCATTAACTTGCCAATCCGTTTGATTAGGCTCTGCAACACGCAGAGATCCAACATCTAACAAATTAACAACTTCTCTAATAGCTTTGACAGTTCTTTCTTCTTTTAAAAGAGATCTGTCTTCCCAAGCTTGTTCAATAATTTCTTGTAACAATTTCATTAAATTAATTATGTCGAATTTGATTCGATTTATCAGTTAAAATATGTTACAAATATAACACACATTGCAGCTCTTTATTGCGAAGATACATTTTTTAAACAAAAAAAAATATCATGTTTAAAATCGCTATTTTTGCATTAAATAAATAGGTATGCCTAGAATTTTAGCTATTGATTATGGAGAAATTAGAACAGGAATTGCTGTTACTGATGAACTACAAATTATTGCTTCTGGATTAACAACTGTTAAGACAGATGAGCTAATCAAATTTTTAATTGATTACACTAAGAAAGAACGTGTTGAACTGTTTATTATTGGAAAACCAAGGCAGATGAACAATACAGATAGCGAAAGCGAAAAACATATTCTTAGTTTTTTAAAACATCTTAAAAATTCTATACCTACTATACCAATTGTAAGGGTTGATGAGCGATTTACATCTAAAATGGCTGTACAAACAATGATAGATAGCGGGTTGAAAAAAAAACAACGAAGAAATAAAGGGTTAGTTGATGAGATTAGTGCTACTATTATTCTACAATCTTATTTATACAGCAAATAAGTTTTCTACATATTCCTTTCTTCGTATTTTTGCCAAAATTTTATAAACTTTATGATTTTACCTGTTGTAGCCTACGGAGATCCTGTTTTAAGAAAAGTTGCCAAAGAAATTGGGCCAGATTACCCAAATTTAAAGGAGTTAATTGCAAATATGAAACAGACCATGTATAATGCTAGTGGTGTAGGAATAGCTGCTCCACAAATAGGAAAATCTGTCCGTATTTTTATCATTGATGCAACACCTTTTGCAGATGACAAAGACATCTCTGAATTAGAGAGAAATCAACTTAAGGACTTTAAAGAAGTTTTTATCAATCCAACTATTACTAATCAAGAAGGTGACGAATGGGCTTTTGCAGAAGGTTGTTTGAGTATTCCGGATATAAGAGAGGATGTTTTTAGACAAGAAACTGTAAGCTTTGAATATGTTGATGAAAATTTCGAAAAACATTCTAAAACATTAAGTGGTATTACAGCAAGGGTATTTCAGCACGAATATGATCATCTTGAGGGAATATTATTTACAGATAAACTCTCTTCATTAAAAAAGAGAATTTTAAAAAAGAAATTAGAAAAAATATCATTAGGAAAGATAAGCTCAAGCTATAGAATGCGCTTTCCAAATATAAAAATTTAAACACATATGGAATTCAGTAAAATTATTTCAGTTGCAGGAAAACCAGGATTATTCCATGCAATTTCTCAAACAAAATCTGGATTTATTGTAGAATCTCTTGTTGATAAAAAAAGATTTCCAATACCATCTACTAACAATGTTAGTTTATTGGAAAATATTGCAATTTACACCTATGAGGAGGAGGTACCTTTATTAACTGTTTTTAAAACAATGTATGAAAAAACAGAAGGAAAAGAAGCAATAAACCATAAAGAAAGTGGTAAAAAACTAACCTCTTTTTTCTCTGAGATACTTCCAGATTACGATGAGGATCGAGTATATACCTCGAATATTAAAAAAGTGATACAATGGTACAATATATTAGTATCCTCTGGTGTAGACTTTTCTGTTGTTGAAGCTTCTGAAGAAAACTCAGAAAAAGCATAAATGAATTCAAGAAAACAGCAGTTAGCAGCTTTCAATCGTTTGTTAGACATCATGGATGATCTTCGAGAGAAGTGTCCTTGGGATAAAAAACAAACACTAGAGTCTTTAAGGCATTTAACCATAGAAGAGACTTATGAACTAGCTGATGCTATTTTAGAAAATGACCTAAATGAAATAAAAAATGAACTTGGAGATGTTTTACTCCATCTTGTTTTTTATGCTAAAATTGGGTCTGAAAAAAAAGCCTTTGATATTGGAGATGTAGCCAATGCAATTTCTGATAAATTAATAGCTAGACATCCTCATATTTACGGAGATGTAGTAGTTAAAGATGAGAATGAGGTTAAAGAAAACTGGGAAAAACTTAAACTAAAAGAAGGAAAAAATTCTGTACTGGAAGGTGTTCCCAAAAGCTTACCTGCTTTAGTTAAAGCCAACAGAATTCAGGATAAAGTTGCAGGAGTTGGGTTTGACTGGGAAGAGCGCTCTCAAGTATGGGAAAAAGTACAAGAAGAAATCACAGAATTAAATGAAGAAATAAAAAAAGGATCTAAAGATTCTATAGAATCAGAGTTTGGAGACGTGTTATTTTCGATGATAAATTTTGCCCGATTTATTGACGTAAATCCTGAAAATGCGCTTGAAAAAACAAATAAAAAGTTTATCAATCGTTTTCAATATCTAGAAAAAGCTGCAAAAAAAGAAGGAAAAGAATTATCTGAAATGACGTTATCAGAAATGGATGTATATTGGGAATTATCTAAGAAAATTTTTAAATAGAATTCTCAGAGGAAATTTTATCTATTGAATTACAAAAGAACTACAGATGAATGTATTAACAACAATTAATTGTAAAGGTCCTTTTAGTGTTTATAGAGCTCAAATTGAAATGATTTGTTTATTAAAAAACAAAGGCGTTAATATCAAAGTAATTGGTTTTTTCAGCAACCAAATCAAACTATTTTTCGATAATAAAGGAGTTGCTAATTCTAATATCTTTCCTAAAAAATCTATTGACAAGCAATACATTAAAGACGTAAAAAATATTATTAAAAATGACCGTATTGATATTTTACATGTCTTAGATGGAAAATCTCTTAGAAACTGTGTTCTTTCAGTTAAAAAAGAAAATATAAAATTAATTACCTACTTTGGATCTGCTAGCTTGTATTGGCATGATCTAAGCTCTTATCTAACCTACCTAAACCCAAGAGTTGATAAAATTATATGCAACAGCATCTATGTTTTTGAACATGTAAAAAAACAACTTTTTAAAAAAAATAAAAATAAAGTCATTAAAATATACAAAGGATATAACCCAGACTGGTTTAAAGATGTTGTTCCTTTTAATTTTAGTTCTATAGGAATACCAAAAGATAGTATTATTATAGCTTTAGCTGGAAGTAATACCAAGAATAAAAGAATTAGTGATTTTATAAAATCATCTGCCTACATAACAACAGAAAAAGAAGTTCATTTTGTTGTTTTCGGAAAAGAAACTGATGCAACTAATCTAAACAAGTGTAAATGTGCAAGTCCTGCAAAAAATAATATTCATTTGTTAGGTCTTCGACCAGATGCAGTCTCCTTAATAAAAGGAAGCGACATTTACGTTCAAACCTCTATAAGTGAAGGATTTGGTAGAGCTATTAGTGAAGCTATGTGCGTAGCCAAACCCATTATAATGACAAACGCTGGCGGTTGTACTGAATTAATCGATGGAACTTCGGGAATTGTTACTCCAATTAAAGAACCCAAGTTACTTGGAAAAGCTATTTCTAAGTTGGTGAATAATCAGGAATTAAGAGTTCAAATGGGAAATAATGCAAAAAAAAGAATGGATAAAGTATATCACATTCATGATACAGTAGAAGACACATTGGCGTTGTACAAGAAACTATTTAAACAATAAAAAAGCCACTTTAAAAAGTGGCTTTTTTATTTAAGTAAATTTCTTAGCATTCTTTACTTTTTGTTTTGTAAGAGCAAGGTTAATAACTTCATGCATCTCCGTTACATAATGAAATTTTAATCCTTTTAAATAACTCTTTTTTATATCTGCAATATCTTTTTCATTGTCTTTACAAAGCATTATTTCTTTGATATTTGCTCTTTTTGCAGCTAGAATTTTTTCTTTGATTCCACCTACAGGTAATACTTTTCCTCGCAGAGTTATTTCACCAGTCATGGCTAACTTATTTTTCACTTTGCGTTGGGTAAATACTGAAACTAATGAAGTTAACATGGTAACTCCTGCACTTGGTCCATCTTTTGGAGTGGCACCCTCTGGAACATGAATATGAACATTGTACTTCTCAATTATTTCTGGATCTATTCCAAATTCAATTGCATTTGCTTTAATATATTCCATGGCTATGGTAGCCGATTCCTTCATTACTTTTCCTAAATTTCCTGTAATAGTAAGTGCTCCTTTTCCTTTCGATAAAATAGATTCAATAAATAGAATATCTCCTCCTACACTAGTCCAAGCTAAACCAGTTACCACACCTGCAACCTCATTATTCTCATATTTATCTCTTTCTAATCTTGGAGCGCCTAGAATAGTTTCAATGTCATCATTGGTAACAGCAATGTTGTATGACTCTTCCAATGCTATAGACTTAGCAGCAAAACGAACCACTTTGGCTATTTGTTTCTCTAAACCTCGTACACCAGATTCGCGGGTATATCCTTCAACAATTTTTTCAAGCTGAGCTTTTCCTACTTTAATTTCTTTTGCAGTTAATCCGTGCTCTTTTAATTGCTTAGGTAATAAATGTCTTTTGGCTATTTCTATTTTTTCCTCAATGGTGTATCCTGTAACGTTAATTATTTCCATTCTGTCTCTGAGTGCCCATGGAATTTGACCTAGGTTGTTGGCAGTAGCTATGAATAAAACTTTTGATAAATCAAAACCAACCTCTAAATAATTGTCATAAAACTCAGTATTTTGCTCTGGATCTAAAACTTCTAACATTGCTGATGATGGGTCTCCTTGATGACTTTGTCCTAATTTATCAATTTCATCAAGAACAAATACTGGATTAGAGGTTCCTGCTTTTTTTAAGTTTTGAATCAAACGACCAGGCATCGCTCCAATATAAGTTTTTCTATGCCCTCTTATTTCAGCCTCATCACGAAGACCTCCTAAAGACATTCTAACATATTTTCTACCCAAAGATTCAGCAACAGATTTACCTAGAGATGTTTTTCCAACTCCCGGAGGACCATACAAACAAATAATTGGAGATTTCATATCTCCTCTTAGTTTTAAAACTGCTAAATGTTCAATAATACGTTCTTTAACTTTTTCCAATCCGAAATGATCTCTATCTAAAATCTTTACAGCTTCTTTCAAATTAAACTTATCATCAGAAAATAGTCCCCAAGGTAATTCTAACATCAACTCAAGATAATTTCTTTGAACACCATACTCGGCCATTTGTGGGTTCATTCTTCTGAGTCTTGCTAATTCTTTATCAAAGGTCTCTCCAACTTCTTTTGTCCATTTTTTAGATCTAGCTTTTTTTCGCATTTCATCTAATTCGGCATCATTGTTTACACCTCCTAATTCTTCTTGAATAGTTTTTAACTGCTGATTTAAGTAGTATTCTCTTTGTTGTTGGTCTAAATCTGAGCGTGTTTTAGATTGTATATCGTTCCGTAATTGAAGCTTTTGTAGCTCTTTGTTAAGATTTTTAAGTGTTAATAATGCTCTTTCCTTTAAGTTATCTTTTTCCAAAATAACTTGTTTCTGCATCACGCTTAACTCCATATTAGAAGAAATAAAATTTACTAAAAAAGAATCACTTTGAATATTCTTTATAGCAAAAGAAGCTTCCGATGGCAACATAGGATTTTCTTTAATAACCTCGAGCGCTTGTTCTTTGATAGAGTCTATAATGGCTCCAAATTCTTTTGGATCATCTACATCTTTATCCTCCTTAGCCTCCTGAACTTTTGCAACTAAATAAGGTTCTTCTTGAATGAGTTCTTCAATTTCAAAACGCTTTTTACCCTGAATAATTACTGTCGTATTTCCATCAGGCATTTTTAAAACTCGTAAAATTTGCGCAACTACACCGGTTTTATAGATATCTTCAGATGTTGGATTTTCTATATCTCCATCTTTTTGAGCAACAACTCCAATTACCTTGTCTCCTTTATTTGCATCATTAATTAATTGAATAGATTTATCTCTTCCTGCTGTTATAGGAATAACTACTCCTGGAAATAATACAGTATTTCTGAGTGGAAGTATGGATAGAATTTCTGGAATATCCTCTTTATTAATAATCTCTTCATCTTCAGGAGTCATCAATGGTATTAACTCAGAATCTTCATTTAATATATTGGATAGCGACAAACTGTCTAGTGTTACAATTTTTGATTTACTCATATGTATTTAATCTGTCATTATGACACTGAATTTTATACTTAAATTCAATATAAAATGATATTTAATTTATAAACATTTGATAAACAGCGCTATAAGCACACGATTAAGCTGTTATTCAACTAATAAAATCAATTGTTATGCCACTAGTATAGATCATTTAAATAAAATACTAAACAGCCTAAGAATTAAAAAAATATAAAATAGGAGATGGTTGCCTCTTTCACTTAAGACTAAGAAGTTCTATTTTTTGAAGTTTCATCAAAAACATGATGTAATATTTTTTTGTCTGTTTCTGTAAGTTCTAAACCTCTTCGTTTCATAACAACTTTAGCAACCTCAAAAACTTTTTTAATTTGGTAGGTTGTAAAACCAGCTGCACCTCCCCAACTAAATGAGGGAACAAAATTTCTTGGAAATCCGCTACCAAAAATATTAGCACTAACCCCTATGACAGTCCCAGTATTAAACATGGTATTGATACCACATTTAGAATGATCTCCCATCATTAGTCCGCAAAATTGAAGGCTTGTATTTGTAAATCTTTCTTCTTGATAATTCCATAGTTTTACCTCCGCATAATTATTTTTTAAATTGGAAGTATTAGAATCTGCACCAATATTGCACCATTCTCCCAACACAGAGTTTCCAAGAAATCCCTCATGACCTTTACTAGAATAACCAAATAACACAGAATTATTAATCTCTCCTCCAACTTTACAGAAAGGACCAACGGTAGTTGCACCATAAACCTTAGTCCCCATTTTTAAAATAGAGTTCTCTCCTAAAGCAAATGGTCCTCTAACCAAACTACCTTCCATAATTTCTGAACCTTTACCAATATATATAGGTCCTTTAGATGCATTTAACGATGAGTAAGAAATCGTAGCTCCTTTCTCAATAAAGATATTTTCTTCCTGAATTGCATGAACTCCAGAAGGAATTGGTTGAGAAGTTCTACCTTCTGTTAGCAAATCAAAATCTGCTTGAATTGCTTTGTCATTTAAAGAAAAGATATCCCATGTGTTTTTTATTTGGAGAACTTCTTCTTTAAACTCTAGTTGTTCATAAGAATCAAAATCTACATGCTCTTGAGTATCGGAAGTAAAAAAAGCAATTACTTTTTCATCTTTAAAAATTGCTTGATTATTTGACAAATTACTTACTTGTTTTACCAAATTTTTAGTAGGTAAAAAAGAAGCATTAATTAATATATTTTTATCTAACTCTACCATTGGATATTTGTTTTCCAAATATTCTTCTGTAATAGATGTTGTCGTAAAACCTAAAAATTTTTCCCATTTTTCACGAATGGTTAAAACTCCAATACGAATGTCTGCTACAGGTCTAGTATAGGTAAAAGGTAATAGTGAGTTTCTAACATCACTATCAAAAAGTATATAGTTCATATTTTTAGCTTAAGGGACTATTTCTACAAAACTAACTTTAAAAAAGGGATAAAAAAAACCGATTGTTTTCACAACCGGTTTTTATTTAAGAAAGGAACTATTATTTTTTTATAAATCTTTGTACTCCAATTTTACTATTGGTAGCTACTCTAATCATATAAATTCCTTTTGAAATTTTTTGAACATCTATTGAAGTATCATTAGATGAGATGGTTTTTGATGACACCAATCTTCCTGTATAATCAAAAACAGAAACCTCTGCTTTTTCAGTACCTGTTGGTAACTGAATGTTTAATACATCTGATACAGGATTTGGATACATCTCAAAACTTAATAAGTTGTTTTCAGAAATTCCAGCAGTTGAGGTAACTGTAACCGTTCCATTCATATTACCTGCATGAGGATCACAAACATAATCAGTAGATCCTACTTGATTGAAAGTATATGTAAATGTATTACCTGCACCTGTAAAAAAACCACTGTCAAATGATTCTGTTCCTGAAGTAGCTCTTAAATTATGTGTTCCTGCGCCCCAAGTCCATATAATTGTATCGCCCACTTCAATAGTTATTTGTTGATTATCACTACTTCCATCATTGGCCCAACCAAGATTGTGAGTTGTCTGTGCAGAAAGAGCTAATGAGATTATAGTAAAAAATAAGAGTAATATTTTTTTCATAATTGTACTATTTTGAGAGTTAATTATTCATTTTAAGTAAATATAATTAAAATACTTCAATTAATATTTACCATACTTTGATTGTAAAAATCTCATAATATAATCTTTAAACATTCACAAATTAAGGTGAATTTTTAAAAAAAAAACGCTGAGGCATTGTAACAACTAGTTAAAATCTATTCAACCATTTTTTAAAAGAGTTACAGATTTTCATATTTTAACAGAAGTATACACACTATTAAATTACTTGATTTGAGTATCGATTTAGGTTTTATTTAACATCTAATTTTATCATTAAAATTACTTTTGTCTAAAACAAACTAAATTTTAGATGAGAAAGATAATTCTTGCATTTTTGGGGGTAATACTCATTATAGCCTC
>Ga0209223_10006231_pt1 | contig 10310 bp, 9 predicted proteins | sample COG_06_FD_184750 | JGI IMG/M metagenome (GOLD analysis project Ga0209223, IMG submission 184750) | Pelagic Microbial community sample from North Sea - COGITO 998_met_06 (SPAdes) (version 2) | ecosystem: Environmental > Aquatic > Marine > Neritic zone/Coastal water | place: Helgoland, sampling...
AAGGGCTGCTTCACTCGTAAAAGATAATGATATTTTTTTTCTATTTGTTGGAGAAGGAGCTGAGAAGAAAAGTATGATAGCCCTTGCAAAGGATTTAGGAATAACAAATGTATGTTTCATTGGCCAACAGCTAAGAAACAAAATTCCTAAATTTTGGGGATTATGTAACGTCGGGCTCGTGCACTTAAAAAATGATCCAGTTTTTGAGACAGTAATACCGTCTAAGATTTTTGAAACAATGGCGGCAGGGAGACCTTTGATATACTGCGGACCAGTTAGTGATGGCAGCAAACTTATATTGAAACACCAGTGTGGGTTAATTTCTAGGCCAGATGATCCAAGAGATCTTGCTAACAAAATTAATGAGTTAAAAAACAATCCTCAAATTATTGAAAAATTAGCTAATAATTCAAAAAAAGCATCTATTAATTTTTCTAGGGAGAGACAAGCAATTAAAACACTAGATGTACTCAAGGCAGCAGCCAGACTTAAATAAATGGTACAATTTTATCAATTAAAAATAATTTAAAATTATGACATTATTATCTCTTATTGGTAGATCTGAAGAATTATTTCATAAAGATGTAAGTTTTTCAGAAAGAGAATTAAGTAAAGAAATTAAATCTGCTAAGTTCTTAGTAATTGGTGCAGCCGGCTCAATTGGACAGGCGGTGAGTAAGGAAATTTTTAAACGTGATCCGAGTCTTTTGCATTGCGTGGATATATCTGAAAATAACATGGTTGAACTTGTTCGTGATCTTCGAAGTACAGTCGGCTATGAATCTGGTGAATTTATGACTTTTGCTCTTGATTGCGGGTCTATTGAATTTGAGTCTCTTGTTAAGAGTGGAGATGGCTATGATTATGTTTTTAATTTATCAGCACTGAAACATGTCAGGAGTGAAAAGGACCCATACACACTAATGCGCATGATTATGGTTAACGTATTTAATACAATTAAAACTTTAAGAATGGCGAAAGAAATGGGCGCTAAAAAATATTTTTGTGTGTCAACTGATAAAGCTGCCAACCCTGTGAATATGATGGGTGCTAGCAAGCGAATCATGGAAATGTTCTTGATGCGCGAAAGCTTAACACAAGTGATTTCTATGGCTCGTTTTGCAAATGTTGCTTTTTCTGATGGTTCCCTTCTTCATGGTTTTAATCAAAGGTTTATGAAAAAACAGCCATTTTCTGCGCCAAATGATGTGCGACGCTATTTTGTAACTCCACAAGAGTCAGGCGAACTATGTCTGTTATCAGGTTTACTGGGGGACAATAGAGATATTTTCTTTCCAAAACTTTGTGAGAAATTGCATCTGATTACTTTTTCTGAAATTGCTATTCGCTATTTAAAAGAGCGAGGCTATGAACCTTATGAATGCGAATCTGAGGACGAGGCGCGAGATAGAGCAGAGGAGTTGATTGCCAATAAACAATGGCCTTGTTATTTTTTTAAGAGTGACACAACGGGTGAAAAAGACTTTGAAGAATTTTTTACTGATAACGAAGATTTAGATATGGAGCGTTTTGAGACGGTTGGGGTTATTAAAAATCAACCTGATTTTGATGAGGCTAAGTTAGATGATTTTATGTACGGAATTGAAGCCCTTAGAGAAAAAGGGACTTGGGCCAAAGAAGATATTGTTAAGCTATATTTTGGCTTGCTACCAGATTTTGCTCATAAAGAGACCGGTAAATATTTAGATCAGAGGATGTAATAATGGACCGTTTTTTTGATATTATATTTTCTGGAATAGCATTATTGCTCCTGTCTCCTTTGTTGGTGCCTATAGTCATAATACTAAGAATCACTGGCGAAGGTGAGGTGTTCTTTTTACAGGAACGCATCGGTAAGGGAGGGCAAAAGTTCAAGTTATTTAAGTTTGCGACTATGCTGAAAAATAGCCCAAACATTGGTACTGGCACGGTTACCATGAGGGGTGATCCTAGAGTGCTTCCAGTGGGTGCATTTTTGCGTAAAACAAAAATAAATGAGCTACCGCAGCTATTGAATATCTTTTTTGGTGATATGTGTATTATCGGTCCAAGACCGCTAACTACTCAAACATTTGGGGCTTATTCGGAGAGTACTCAGGGTCTTATAACGCAGGTTAGACCAGGCCTCTCAGGGGTAGGTTCGATTATATTTCGTGGTGAGGAAGAGATCATGCATGGTGCAACTGCCTCCGTTGACTTCTACGAGAATGTTATAGCTCCGTATAAGGGAGCTCTTGAGGAGTGGTTTGTCTCGAATAAGAGCCTGTATATTTATTTTGTGGCGATTTTTGTTACAGTTTGGGCGGTTCTTATTCCAAGCACAAAAATAGCGTGGAGGGTTTTTAAGGATTTGCCCGAGCCGCCGACTGAGTTGAAGCAAGCACTTAATTATACCAACTAACTGTTGTGGCTATTCTTGCACCCACCTCATACGATCCAATTTCTAAGCTATGATATGGCAGCCCTCTTTGCCAGCATGTAAAGGCAGGAGCAGCGCAAGGGTGGGCCAGTATCCCGCCGCTCTTCGGACATCCACAAACTGATACGCTTCCAACGCAACGGCATCGCTTGATTATCGAGGTAGGCTCGGCATGGCTAGATTAAAAAAGTAACAAAACGAAGTCATGGTCTTTGGCATGCGATAAATAGACTTAAAAAGCTGCATTATGCAGCTTTTTTTTGTTTATAGATTTTGTTCTTAAACTTCTTGATTAGCAACATGACATATATAATTAATTTTTAAATTTTTAATACAATGATCCAATTTAATAACTTAAATCAAGAAATACCTTATCAACTTTTAAAAGAGAAATATGATGAGGCTATGAATGCAGGTCAAAAAGGTATTGAGGCTATTTCAATTGCATCTTACGAGAGTAAAAAAAATGAGGTTGATTCTAGGTATGTAAACCTTAAATTTATTTCAAATGATGAATTCATTTTTTTTAGTAATTATGACTCTCCAAAAGCATCTGCTTTTAATTCACACGACCAAATAGCTGCATTATTATATTGGCCTAGAATTAATGTTCAGATTAGAATGAAGGCTAAAATTAAAAAAACTTCTGATGAGTTCAATCAAAAATATTTTTTTGATAGATCAAAAGAAAAAAATGCATTGGCTATTTCATCCAATCAATCAAAGAAAATAGATTCATATAGCCTAGTGAAAGAAAACTATAATAAATCACTAAAAAACGATGATTTAAAAAAATGCCCTAAATATTGGGGTGGCTATTCATTCATTCCATATTATTTTGAATTCTGGGAAGGGCATGAATCAAGAATTAATAAAAGAGAGGTTTTTGAAATAGTTAATGGTTCATGGAAGCATTCATATCTTCAGCCATAAATATTGCCAAATATAATTTTTAGTATAAAATTCACAATCTAAATGAAAGTCAAAAAATTAAACACACTTAAAACTAATTATTCTTCTAAATGTTAATGTTTTACATTTTATCTTCTCATAATTCATAGGTATTCTCATAGCTTTGTCAAAGAAAAATATTACTCCTATTAATGAAAAAATAAGAGCTGAAGAGATCATGCTTATTGGAGCTAATGGCGAGAAGATGGGGATCTTACCATTTAGCGAAGCTCTTAAGTCAGCAAGCGCAGCTTCATTAGATTTGGTGCAAGTCTCACCCTCTGATGCAAATCCTATTGTTTGCAAACTTTTAGATTATGGTAAACATCTTTTTGATAAGAAGAAAAGTATTTCATCAGCAAAGGTTAAAGTTAAAAGAAATACTACTAAAGAGATTAAATTTAGACCTTCAACTGATGTTGGTGATTACAATATTAAATTAAAAAAGATTAAAAGCTTTATTCTTGACGGAGATAAGACTAAAATAAGCGTCCGTTTTAGGGGTAGAGAAATACTGAATAGTGACATGGGATTAAATCTTTTAAATAAATTGAGATTAGAACTTGAAGACATAGCTCAAGTTGACCAAGATCCTTCATTAGAGGGAAGACAGTTATTAATGGTTTTATCGCCAATAAAAAGGAAAAGTTAAATATAAATTACAAGAGCCAATATGGGATACAAACTTAAAACACATTCAGGGGCTGCAAAGCGCTTTAAAAAGACGGGATCATCTGTTAAAAGCAAAAGTGCAAATAGAAATCATATTCTTACAAAGCAATCTACCAAAAGAAAAAGACATAACAGAGGTCTTAATAAGTTAACAGGAACTGTTCTTAAGATGGCTTCTGCATTAATTAGAAGGTAATAAATCATGCCAAGAGTAACAAAATCAGTCACAGCTAGAGCTAAACATAAGAAAGTATTAAGCGCTACTAAAGGCCATTATGGAGCTAGAAGCAGATTATTCAGAACTGCTAAGCAATCTAATATCAAATCTCTTCAATATGCATTTAGAGACAGAAAAAATAGAAAAAGATCTTTTAGGTCTTTATGGATTGCAAGAATAAATGCTGGCGCTAGAAGGATTGGAGTATCTTACTCTAGTCTAATAGACGGCATGACAAAAAAAGATATTGTTATTGATAGAAAAATACTTTCTGATCTTGCTATTAATGACTCGTCTACATTTGAAAAAATCGTCAAAACAGCTGTAAATTAATTCCGAAATGTCTAATTTAGACAACATAGAGCCACCTTTAATTTCAGAGGTTAAAGGCTCAATTCATCCTATAAATCAAGTTAAAGATTATTTAATAAATATGTTGGCTCAAATGGGCTTTCAGGAAGTTGATGGGCCTGAAATTGAAAGTGAAGAGTTTAATTTTGACATGTTAAATATAAAAAAATCTCATCCTGCAAGACAAATGCATGATACTTTCTATGTTGAGAATAAGACTCATGTATTAAGAACCCACACCTCGCCCGTTCAAATACGAAGTATGATTAAAAGCAAACCACCATTGGCATTTACATCTGCAGGAAAAGTTTATAGAAAGGATGATGATGCAACTCATCTTCCTATGTTTCATCAGGTAGAGGGAATTTATGTTGATGAAAATGTTACTTTTGCAAATTTAAAAGATCTGATTCATCAAATTCTTCATAATTTGTTCGGAAAAAATGTTGAGATAAGATTTCGCCCGTCATATTTTCCTTTCACAGAGCCATCTGCTGAGGTTGACATTCTGTCAGAAAATGGAAAATGGCTTGAAATTCTTGGTTGCGGTATTGTTAATCCAATAGTTTTAAAGAACTGCAATATTGATTCAGAAAAATATAGCGGACTTGCTTTTGGTCTTGGGGTCGAGAGAATAGCTATGCTTAAATATGGGGTAAATGATATAAGAGATTTTTATAAATCAAATTTAGATTTTTTGAGTCAATTTAAATGAAATTCATTTATCAAGATTTATTAAATTTTTTAGCTGAAAAACCTGCTAAAGAATTGCTATCAGAAAAACTTTTCCAGCTTGGCCATGAACATGAAATTGATGGAGATATTTTCGATATGGAGTTAACTCCCAATAGAGGAGACTGTTTATCATTAAACGGGTTAGCAAGAGACCTTAATGTTTTTTTTGGGAAAGTTCAGCCATATAAAATCTTTGAGGGAGATATTCCACCTCTTGATTTTAACTTTAAAAATCTCTGCAAAGATGCTTGTCCAAAAATAAGTTTTTTAGAAATAGAGATAGAAGATGGTATAGCTTTATACAAACCCTATTTAGAAAATTATTTTTCTTTGCTTGGTAATAATAAAGTAAATTTTTTTACTGATGTTTCCAATTATATTTCTTATGAGCTAGGCCAGCCCACTCATTGTTTTGATGCCAAGACAATTGATAATCAATTAATTTTTGAGAGTAAAATTTGTAAGGAATCTTTTAAGACATTATTAGACTCTGATATTAATCTTGAAGGTAAAAATTGTATCTTTACTGTTGATAATAAAATTATAAGTCTTGCTGGGGTAATGGGAGGTAAATCAACAGCATGTTCATCACAAACAAGAAAAGCATTAATTGAATGTGCTTATTTCAAACCTGAAGAAATCATTAGCAAAAGTATTAAATATAATCTTGTTTCTGATGCAGCGCATAAATTTGAAAGAGGTGTAGACATTCAAGCACAAGAAAAGGTCTTAAGAAGGTTTATTGCAATAGTTCAAGATCATGTAGCAATTAAAAATTTTAAAATACAAACATTTGATGATACTGAAATTGAGCAATCTAGAATCCCAATTGATTTAGAAAGAGTTAACAAAATTTTAGGCATTGATATAGAAAAAGAGCAATATTTGATGATTCTTAATAAGCTGGGGTTTGAAATTAATAATAATGAACTAAATAAGCCCTCATACAGACATGATATTTCATCACAAAATGATTTAGCAGAAGAGATAGCAAGAGTCTTAGGTTATGACAGTATAAAAAGCAAACCCTTAGAAATAAAAAATAATTTAAATGAGAATATAAATCATATTTATAAAGTTAAAAATTTTTTAGTTCAAAATGGTTTTTCTGAGGTTGTCAATTTCCCGTTCACCTCCATTAAAGATAAAAAATCTATAACCATTGATAACCCATTAGATTCAAATAAGGGTCACCTTAGGACATCCTTAAAATCTTCTTTATTGGAGAATCTTCAATATAACGAAAGAAGACAAAATGATTCAATCAAGCTCTTTGAAATTAGTGATTTGTACTCTAGAGCCGATCAAATAAATCAAGAAAGAAAGTTGGGTTTAATAATAAGTGGAAGAAGGGGGCACAATTACGCTGATTTTTCTAAAAAATTAGATTTTAATTATTTAAATCAAATATTAAATGAAGGCGCTAATCAAAATATTTTTACTATTGAAGAAATTTCTAGAGCAGACTTAAAAACAAAAAAGAAAGATAAAATTTTTTATACAGAAGTGTTAATTGAAAATATTCCTGCTGATATATATAAAGATTATAAGCTTAATGAAGAGCAGATTAATTTTATTAAATACCAACCAGTCTCTGAGTTTCCTTCAAGTGTGAGAGATTTTTCTTTTTCAATAACAGATTTTAAAAAATATAATATGGTATTAAGTCTGATCTCAAATTTAGATGATGATATTTTGAAACATGCATATATTTTTGATTTTTACGAAAACAAAAAAATTAAAGAGATAAAAGTTGGTGTTAGGTTTATTTTCCAGTCAGTTTTATGCACTTTATCTGAGGAAGAAATTCAAAAAACTATTCAGAGGCTTTTAAAGCCTATCCTCGATTTAGAGGGCGTTTCTGTCCCAGGCTTATAGTTAATATAGTATCTATCACTACTATATTTTATAAATAAATGTAAAATACGTTAATAAATTACGCATTATTATGGAACATTACAAAAAATATCTTCTTTTGGCTTTATCTTTATTTCCATTTTATTCTTTTGGACAAGCTATAGACCCATCAATCCTGTCTCAGCTTAGTCCTGAGCAAATTGAAATGGCAAAAGATGCTTATGCAAGCAAGAATTCTACCGATAAGTCAGTTGAAGAACTACCAGTGATTGATGAGTCATTAGTAATTAAAAAATCTAGCGGTGATTCAAATAAAATTGCAGGTAAGAAATATGGTTATGATTTTTTTTCATCAATGCCTACCTCTCTCACAGCGGTTGGAGACTTACCACTTCCTAATGACTATATAATATCTTTAAGAGATCAATTTACAGTTATTTTAACAGGTTCGAAAGATGCCTTATTTAATTTAAATGTTAAGCTGGATGGCACAATTTTGTTTCCTGAACTTGGTTCTGTTTCTGTTGTCGGCCTTAGTTTTAAAGAGGTTAAAGAGAAACTATCGCAATTAATTAAACAAGCTTACATTGGGGTAAATATTGATGTTTCATTACAAAATTTAAGCGCCAAAAAGATAACTATTGTTGGTGCGGTAAATACTCCAGGAACATATTTAGTTAACCCCTTTAGCACCATTACTGGAGCACTTGCATACTCTGGGGGTATTTCTGAAATAGGATCCTTGAGAGATATTAAGTTAATAAGAAATAATAAAGAGGTCTTTTCTTTTGATTTATACGATTTACTTATCAAAGGTAATAGATCTAATGATCTTACTATTGAGGCAGGCGATACTTTATTAATAAACGCAGCATCTCAGTTTGTTGAAATAACCGGTGCTGTAAAGCGACCTGGAATATATGAAGTCTTAGAAGGTGAAACTATTAATAGTTTGGTAGATTTTGCTCTTGGCTTTAACCAAACCGCAAATAAATCTAATATATCTGTATCATTTTTGGATTTAAATGAAGCATCAATAGTTAAGAAAAATGTTGATACTCTAGATCAAAACCTACAAAACGCATTATCAGTAAATGTTTTTAATTATGTAAACGAACCAAGCGCTAACATTCTCGTTCAAGGAGCAATAGAGGAGCCGGGTTTTTATAATGCTCTAAAGTATAGAAAGTTAACTGATTTAATAAATGATTTAAAATTTATTGATGTATATCCTTGGTTGGCTGTATTAGAGCAATTTGACGAAAATAAGCTAATCAAATCTACAGTTTTATTTAATTTAAATGATCCAAACACCTATACCTCTGTAGAGCTTTTACCCAATTCTAGAATTTATTTTGCAAATATTGATACAAGATCATTTGATGTCTCTGAAACGTCAAGAAAGCTAATAACAGAATATGAATTAAGGCTATCTCATAGACAGGGCAATTTCAGATTGCCAGTATACGGAAAATATTCTGTTAGCTCATTTATAAATTTATTGGGTTTAGACATGAGTGACGTAGATAATATTGCTACTTATGTTAGTCCGCTGAAGAATATTGTAGTTAATGATAATTATAAAAATATGCAATATATAGCAGAAAAATATAATACTGTTAATTTTAGATCTTTTGATAATGATCTTATTGAGGTATCTATTAGTGGTGCTGTGGACTTTCCAGGAACTTATGTTTTAAATGATGACGCTACCATAGAGGACTTATATCAATTAGTTGGTAATTTTAAAAATCAAGCTTATCTTAAAGGAATTATCTTGACTAGAGACAATATAAGAGCAAGGCAGATTAAGTCTATAGAAAAATCTAAAGAAGATCTCAATAAGGTAATTTTAACTTCTGTCCAAAAAGGAGAAAATATTGGTGATATTAATTTAATAAGAGCACTTTCAGAAAGTATAGAACCAGAAAATTTAGGGAGACTGGCAGGAGACTTTACTCCAAAATCACAAGGCTCAATTAATACAATTTTATTTGATGGAGATACGATTATTGTTCCTAAAAATCCAAATGCTGTAAATGTACTCGGAGAGGTTTTAAATCCAATAGCATTCGAATACTCAAAAAAATTAACTATTACCTCTGCAATAAATCAAGCTGGTGGGTACCAACAATATGCGGATAAAAGAAGGGTATATGTGATCAAGGCAAATGGAATCGTTAAAAAAGCTAATAGAAATATTTTTGTTAGAAATGTTGGCCTTGAACCTGGTGATACTATTGTGGTTCCAAGAAAAATTATTACTGATAATCCTGGCTTAGAAGCTTTATTGCCTGTTACACAAATTTTGTCTGATTTGGCTTTTTCTGCAGCTGCAATTGAAAGTTTGTCGAATATTAATTAAGTTCTAAATTAGATGAAGAAATATACTTCTGTCTACTTATTTTTAATTTTCTTTATTCAAAACATTTATACTGATAGCTTTAATTATAATTCTTTTAATAATCACGGTGTAATTGGCCTTGTGAACATGCCTACTGCCAGATTTTATGATGAGTCATCATACGGTTTAACTTTATATAACGGTGAGCCTGATCAAAAAATTACTATGACGTCTTATCCTTATGATTGGATGGAAGCCTCCTTTTTTTATACCAATATTCAAGACAGGCCATATTGCGCACAAGCTTTTGATAGCGTTTGCCAGCAGGACTACAAGGATAAAGGTTTTAATTTTAAGTTTAGATTAAAAGAAGAGGGGATATTTCCAGCAGTTGCATTAGGAATAAACGATATTGCTGGTACTGGTTTCTATAGTTCAGAGTACATTGTTGGAAGTTATGGCATTAATAATATAGATTTTCATTTAGGCCTTAGTTGGGGCACATTAAATGGCTCAAAAAATAGTTTTAAAAATCCTTTTGGATTTATAGATGATCAATTTTATGATAGACCCAATTCAACTGAAGATAATGGTGGTCAGTTTCAGCCGTCAAGATATTTCTCTGGAGAAAAAGCCTCACCATTTTTTGGGATATCCTATGCGCTCAATAGTAAGATTTTAATAAAATTTGAAACTGATAACACTCTCACCCCGGGACAAGTTGGTTATAAAAAAGCAGAAAGCAATTATTCATTTGGCATAGA
>Ga0209223_10006244_pt1 | contig 10297 bp, 13 predicted proteins | sample COG_06_FD_184750 | JGI IMG/M metagenome (GOLD analysis project Ga0209223, IMG submission 184750) | Pelagic Microbial community sample from North Sea - COGITO 998_met_06 (SPAdes) (version 2) | ecosystem: Environmental > Aquatic > Marine > Neritic zone/Coastal water | place: Helgoland, sampling...
ATAATAGATTTAATTAACTTAAATTTTAGAAAAGTTAAAATAAAAAAAAGAAAAAATTGTTTTTGTAAATGAAAAAAATAATAATTGTCTTTTTTTTATCTATCTTATTTATACCTATAGAGTTTACAGCTGCTGAAGAGAAGTTTTTATCCTTAAAAAAAAATAAAGTTTATGTTAGATATGGTCCAAGTTTTGACTCTCCAATTAAGTATATTTATAAAAAAATAAATCTTCCTGTAAAACAAATTGACAAGAAAGAAAATTGGAGAAGAATTGTGGATTTAGATAACAATAGTGGATGGATACATTGGAGAATGTTAAAAAAGCCTAATTCTATTATTATATTAAAAAATAAAATTTTATTTAAAAAGCCAACTAATTATTCAAAACCACTGGCAAGGTTAGAAAAAGGAAGATTATTGAAAGTTAATGAGTGTAAAGATGGTTGGTGTCATATTACAACTGATAACTATGCAGGGTGGATTAAAACTAATGATATCTGGGGCTCTATTAAATAAAATCTGCTGATAGTGATTTTATATTAACTTCAGTTAATTTAGTAGTATGAGCATATTCTTTGTGTTCTATACCAAGTTGAACATTGGCTTTTCCAGATTTCATTTTCACAATTTGATCATCACTGAATTTGAAATGAATAAATTGTACCGATGACGCTTTACCTTCTGCAGAGGTTCTATCTACATCTTCTTCAGGTTCAGCCTTGATAACAGCATCGTCAATTTTCATAAATACTTTTTCCTCAATACCACCTACTTTTCCAAGAAATGCTGCTCTAGAAACTGGATTATCTATTTCAAACATCAATGTTGCTGTTAGTTCTTTGCCATTTGGGACTAAGGGATTGTATGCTATCAACTCGTCTTTTAACTGCTCATCTCCACCCTTTTCTATATAAAGCATTTCCTGTACTTGAGCCAACATTGTTTCAAAACTTTCAAAATAAAAAGTTGCATATGGACCAAGAGCTATTCTTCTATCCTTTTTAAACTCAACAATATCTTTTCTTATTTGTTTTCTATTCTTTGTATAAATATCTAAAGGAATTAAGTCCTGTTTTTCAATTTGTCTTTTTTCTTTACTCATAATCATAATCTATAACTTTTTGCCATTAATTCGATGGGGTGTAGTGCCTCATCATTAGATATTTTTGTGTCAACTTCCAGTTGCTTCAAATGTTTTCCAGCCAATGGGCAATCAGAGGCCATGTATTTATTATTTTTATTTTTAATTTGTCTTGCTGTTGGTCTTCCCACTTTTAATGCAAGATCATGTGTTTCTTTCATTACTCCAAAAGTTCCCCCATGGCCAGCACATCTCTCTACAACGTCCATTTTAATGTTTGGTATAAATTTCAGCATATCTCTAGATTTTATTCCCATGTTTTGTGCTCTTGCATGACAAGCATTATGAACTGTTACACCACCATCTATTTCTTTTAAACCTTCTGCTAAACCTTCTTTTTGGGCAATATCAACTATATATTCATCTATATCACTTACACTCTGTGAAAGTTTTTTAATATTCTCATCACCAGGCAATAGTAAGGGCCATTCAAATTTCATCTTTTTGGGCAATATCAACTATATATTCATCTATATCACTTACACTCTGTGAAAGTTTTTTAATATTCTCATCATCAGGCAATAGTAAGGGCCATTCAAATTTCAACATTAAACCACAACTGGCTGTTAATGTAATAACTTGGTAACCTTTCTCAACCCACTCTAATAAGTCTTTAGAAACTTTTTTTGCTTGTTCTACTACTTTAGGTAAATCTGCTTGTTCCAAAAAAGGCATTCCACAACATCCTGGATAAGCTTCTTGAACTTCAACCCCATTCTTTTTCAAAACTTTTAAAGCAGCAACACCCGTATTTTTTTTATTAAAATTCACAAAACATGTAGAGTAAATTACTACTTTTCTATTTTTTGATGGTGCCTCTGTATTTATCGGATCTTTATTTTTTTTAAAATAATTTGTAAACGTTTCTGAATTGTAAACTGGAAGACTAACTCTCATATCAATTCCAGCAACTAATTCTAATATTTTTCTTAAAAATTTGTTCTTTATGTTTGAGGCCCAGTTTATTAATGATGAAAATAATACACCAATTTTTGCATTTCTATCAATTTGAGCTAATTGTGCTGGAACTGCTGGCAATTTATTTAGTTTTTTTTGTGCGGTTCTATATCTCAACATCAAGTGAGGAAAATCTTTTATTAATGATGAAAATAATACACCAATTTTTGCATTTCTATCAATTTGAGCTAATTGTGCTGGAACTGCTGGCAATTTATTTAGTTTTTTTTGTGCGGTTCTATATCTCAACATCAAATGAGGAAAATCTAAGTCAAAATCATGTGGGGGAACATAAGGACACTTAGTCATAAAACACATGTCACATAATGTGCAGGCATCTACTACAGGCTCAAATTGTTCACTTTTTAAGCTCTCTACATCTTCATTTTCCGACTCATCTATCATGTCAAATAGTTTTGGGAACGAGTCACATAGATTAAAGCATCTTCTGCATCCATGACAAATATCAAATGCTCTTCTCATTTCATCATCTAATTTTTTTGGATCTAAAAAATCAGGGTGCTCAAAATTTATAGGATGTCTTATAGGGGCTTCTGTACTACCTTCTTTACTCATGTGATTTAAAATTTAGGATTTAATGGTGGGGATATCCCCACCATAAATTAAGTTTTATTTATGCAATAGATTCTAAAGTTTTTTGGAATTTACCTGCATGAGATTTTTCAGCTTTAGCTAAAGTTTCAAACCAATCAGCTATTTCTTCAAAACCTTCTTCTCTTGCTGTTTTAGCCATACCTGGGTACATATCAGTGTACTCATGAGTTTCACCTGCAACAGCTGAAGCTAAATTATCTTTAGTTTCACCAATAGGTTTTCCAGTAGCTGGATCTCCTACTTCTTCAAGATATTCTAAGTGACCATGTGCGTGTCCAGTTTCACCTTCTGCAGTAGATCTGAATACTGATGCTACATCGTTGTAACCTTCTATATCTGCTTTTTGTGCGAAATAAAGATAACGTCTATTTGCTTGGCTCTCACCTGCAAAAGCGTCTTTTAAGTTTTCTTCTGTTTTACTTCCTTTTAATGACATATTATTCTCCTTAATGATTATGGATAGTATATAATCATTATAAACTGCATGTCAACAGTTTAGAATTATTTTAATGTAATTATTAAGTTATTGAAATAATTGAATTAATTTTGATTTTGATTATCAGTTGCAACTTTGATCAGAACTTCAACTGATTTTATTTTTTTTCCAGTAATATTTTTTTTTACATTTACAGAATCAATTTCATTTTCTCCACAATCAATTAATTCGTTTGTGTCCTCATCAAAAAAATGATGGTGATCTGAAACATTTGTATCAAAATAACTTTTGTCAGCATTTATCGAAATTTCTTTTAGATATCCTTTTTTCTTGAAGGCGTGGATAGTGTTATAAACTGTGGCTAGTGAAATTTTTTCACTTAATTTCTTTTCTATAATTTTAGTAAGATCATTAATCGTGAAATGAAAGGTTTTTTCTGGAGAAAATAAGACTTCACAAATTTTAAGCCTTTGTCTTGTAGGTCTTAGGCCAGATTTTCTTAATTTTTCAGTATAAATGTTTAAATTTTCCATTATTCTTTATAACAGTTCTAAACTATTTCTATATTATATTGATAATAAATCAAGTATTAAGGGTGCTTATATTTATGAAAAAAAACTCATTTACATATGATGATTTAATTAGCTGTGGAAATGGTGATCTTTTTGGCCCTGGTAATGCAAAATTACCTCTTCCGCCCATGCTTATGTTTGATAGAATAACAGAAATCAATGATAATGGAGGAGAGTTTAAAAAGGGTTTAATTAAAGCAGAATTGGACATTAAAGATGACCTTTGGTTTTTTGACTGTCATTTTAAAGAAGATCCTGTAATGCCTGGTTGTTTGGGTTTAGATGCTATGTGGCAACTAGTAGGTTTTTACCTTGGTTGGCTTGGTAACCCAGGAAAAGGAAGAGCTTTGGGTGTGAGTACAGTAAAATTTACTGGGGAAGTTTTAAAAAGTGTAAAAAAAGCAACTTATATAATTGATATGAAAAAAATTATGTCACCAGGAGGAACTTCAGTTGGGTTAGCTAATGGGTTATTGTTTGCTGATGACAAAAAAATATATTCAGCAGAAAATTTAAAAGTGGGGTTATTTAAATAATGAGAAGAGTGGTTATTACAGGTTTGGGTATTGTTTCTTGTTTGGGAAATAATCAAGAAGAAGTTCATCAATCTCTTTTAAATTCAAAATCAGGAATTTCATATTCAGAAGAATATAAAGAACACAACTTAAAAAGTCATGTTCATGGTAAACCAAATATAAAACTTGAAGATCACATAGATAGAAAAACAATTAGATTTATGGGATCAGGATCGGCTTATAATTATATAGCAATGAAAGAAGCTATTAAAGATTCTGGATTAGAAGAAAGTGATGTTAGTAATTTTAAAACTGGAATTGTAATGGGCTCTGGTGGTCCTTCGATTGAAAATGTAATTGTAGCAGCTGATAAAACTAGAGCTAAAACTCCAAAATTAATGGGACCATTTATTGTTCCAAGAACTATGGCTAGTACTGCATCTGCAACCCTAGCTGTTCCTTTTAAAATTAAAGGAACTAATTATACGATGAGTTCTGCATGTGCCACTAGTGGACACTGTATTGGAAATTCTATGGAGTTAATCCAAATGGGAAAACAAGATATTGTTTTTGCAGGAGGTAGTGAAGAAATACACTGGGCTATGACTGCTATGTTTGATGCAATGACAGCACTATCATCAAAATATAATGATAAACCTGAAACTGCATCAAGAGCATATGATAAAACAAGAGACGGTTTTGTAATTGCTGGTGGTGGTGGAGTGTTGGTGCTTGAAGAATATGAACACGCTAAAGCTAGAGGTGCAAAAATATATGCTGAATTAACTGGTTATGGAGCAACTTCAGATGGATATGATATGGTAGCACCATCAGGAGAAGGAGCTGTGAGATGTATGCAAATGGCAATGGCTACTGCTAAAAATAAAATTGATTATATAAATACTCATGGAACATCAACACCAGTTGGTGATATTACAGAATTGAATGCTGTTAAAGGAGTTTTTGGAGACACAATTCCAAAAATTAGTTCAACTAAATCTTTATCAGGTCATCCACTAGGAGCTGCTTCAGTTCATGAAGCGATCTATTGTTTAATAATGATGAAAAATAATTTCATTGCAGGATCAGCAAACATTAGTGAAATAGATGAAGAGGCTAAAAAATTCCCAATTGTTGCAAAAACAGAAACTGGAGCAACTTTAAATACAGTGATGTCTAATAGTTTTGGTTTTGGTGGAACTAATGCCGCTTTAATTTTTGAGAAAGTATAATCATGAGTTTGATGAAGGGTAAAAAAGGATTAATCATGGGCGTTGCCAACGAAAGATCTATAGCATGGGGTATTTCACAAAAACTTGCTGAAGCTGGAGCTGAACTTGCATTCACATATTTGGGTGATGCTTTAAAAAAAAGAGTAATTCCTTTAGCAGAAAAATTAAATTCAAAAACAACATTTAGTTGTGACGTTGAAAACAAAGAAGAAGTAATAAAATTATTTGAAGATATAAAATCAGAGTGGGGACAAATTGATTTTGTAGTACACGCAGTAGCATTCTCAGATAAATCAGAACTATCAGGTGAGTATTTAAACACTACGAGAGAAAATTTTTTAAGAAGTATGTTAATTTCATGTTTTTCATTTACAGAAGTTGCAAAAGAGGCATCTAAAGTAATAGGGTGGAAGTTTGTTAACTTTAACTTATGAGTCTACTAAAGCTATTCCAAATTATAATGTAATGGGTGTTTGTAAATCAGCTCTTGAAGCAAGTGTAAAATACTTAGCTAGAGATCTTGGTGCTAAAGGCATGAGGGTAAATGCAATTAGTGCAGGACCAATTAAAACATTAGCAGCTTCTGCTATTGGAGATGCAAAATTCTTATACAAATGGAATGAAGATCATTCTTTTCTTAAAAGAAACGTAGATATCCATGATGTTGGAAATTCAGCATTATATCTATTAAGCGACCTTGCAAACGGTGTTACTGGTGAAATTCACTACGTAGATGCTGGTTATAACAAGGTTGGGATGCCAGATCCTAAGAATATTACCTAAAACATAGTTAAATTTAGTTTAAGATGACTCAATTAACACAAAAAGAATTAGAATTATTTGCGAAAAAAATTTTAGAAGATTATGACGCAAAAAACCCTAGTGCAATATTTAAAGATAAAGTAGATATGAATAATGCGGATGCTTTAAATGTTCAATCGGAAGTATCAAAATTAAGAGAGAAAAGAGGTGAGGAAGTTATTGGTTACAAAATAGGTTGTGTTTCAAAAGAGACTCAAAAAAAAATGGGTTTTGCGCAACCTGCGTATGGAAGACTTTGGAAAAATGAATTATACGCTGATGGAGTTAGTTTAAATAAAAAAAATTATACCAATCCAGCTATGGAAGCAGAATTTGGAATTATTTGGAATTAAAATAAATCGTGACTTAAGTCCTAACCTTATTTCTTCAGATTACATTATAGATTCAATTGAAGCGATTTATCCACTAATTGAAATACATAATCTTGTTTTTTATGGAGATACACCTCATGGAGCAGAGCTTCTTGCAAACAATGCGGTTCATGCTGGTATTGTTTTGGGTGCTGAAAATAAACTACCAAAGAATAATATAACTACTGATCTTAAACTTATCTATGATAAAGAAATAATAGATACTTGGTCCGATAAAAAATGGCCTTATGATATGTTGTCAGAAGTACAATGGTTAGTTAAAGAGCTGGCTAAAATAAATAATAATCTAAAAAAAGGTGATCTTATTTTAACTGGTGCATATGGTTTTCCAGTTCCTATTAATAACAAAGAATTAATTGAAGTGACTTCATCCGCATTTGGTGATGTAAAAGCAACATTTAGTTCTTAATATTAGTTCTTAATAAAAAAAAACCCCCAAAACTTTCATTCCAGGGGTTTAGAATTTATATTTAAGTTACTAATTATTCAGCAGCTTGTTTCATAGAAAGTTTAACTTTACCTCTGTCGAAACCAATCACTTTAACTTTTACTTCGTCACCTTCTTTTACAACGTCAGTAACTTTTTCTACTCTTTTAGGAGCAAGTTCTGAGATGTGAACAAGACCGTCTTGTTTACCTAAGAAGTTAACAAATGCACCAAACTCCATAATCTTCATTACTTTACCTGAGTAAATTTTATTAAGTTCAGCTTTTGCAGTGATGTCTTTAATCATTTGCATGGCAATGTTTCTAGACTCTTCATCTGGAGCAGCAACAGTTACAACTCCTTCGTCATTCACATCAACTTTTGCACCTGATTTTTCAACGATCTCTCTAATTGTTGCACCACCTTTTCCAATAACAGCTGCGATATCTTTTTTATCAACAGTTACTTGTTCCATCTTTGGAGTATGTTGTCCAACATCGGCTCTTGACTCACTTAAAGCCTTATTCATTTCACCTAAGATATGAATTCTTCCATCTTTAGCCTGCTTTAAAGCCTGCTCCATGATTTCAAAAGTAATACCAGTAATTTTAATATCCATTTGAAGTGAAGTAATTCCATCTTTAGTTCCAGCAACTTTAAAGTCCATATCCCCTAAATGATCTTCATCACCTAAAATATCTGAAAGGACACTAAATTCATCACCTTCTTTAATCAAACCCATTGCAATACCTGCAACCGGTTCTTTAATCGGTACACCAGCATCCATTAATGCAAGAGAAGCCCCACAAACAGTAGCCATTGATGAAGAACCGTTAGATTCTGTAATCTCTGATACTATTCTAAAGGTGTATGGAAATACTTCCTTTGAAGGAAGAGAAGAATTGATTGCTCTCCATGCTAATTTTCCATGACCAACTTCACGTCTACCTGTTCCAATTCTTCCAGTTTCACCAACTGAAAAAGGAGGAAAATTGTAATGAAGCATAAATCTTTCTCTAGACTGACCATCTAGACTTTCTATTCTTTGTTCATCATCAGAAGTTCCCAAAGTAGTAACTACAATTGCTTGTGTTTCACCTCTAGTAAATAATGCTGAACCATGAGTTCTTGGTAAAACACCAACTTCACATTCGATAGCTCTTACATCAGCTAAACCTCTGCCATCAATTCTTTTTTTATTCTTAAGAATATCAGTTCTAACAATTTTCTTTTCGAGATTTTTTAACTCATCATTAACATTAAAATCTGAGTAATCTTCGTTATCAGCAAAAAGCTGTTTAGCTTTTTCAGATATTTCTGAAATTTGATTTGATCTATCTTGCTTATCTATTGTACCGAAAGCTTTAGTTAAATCTTTAGTAAATTCACTCTCAAGTTTTTTCTTAACTTCAGATAAATCTTTCTTTTCAACAGTCCATTCCGGCTTTCTACATTCTTTAGCTAACTCCTCAATCATTTTAATTACTGGAACAAAGCCTTCATGACCAAATTTAACTGCAGCTAACATTATTTCTTCAGATAAACCTGATGTTTCTGACTCAACCATAAGTACTGCATCTTTAGTACCAGCTACAACTAAATCTAAACTAGAGTTTTCTAATTCAGCTTTTGATGGGTTAAGAATGTACTTACCATCAACATAACCAACTCTTGAAGCTCCTACAGGACCCATAAATGGCATTCCTGAAATAGCTAATGCTGCTGATGAAGCAGTGATTGCAAGGATGTCTGGTTGGTTTTCTTTATCATATGAAATTACCGTTGGTAACAACTGTACTTCATTTTTAAATTCACCAGGAAATAACGGTCTGATAGGTCGGTCAATTAATCTTGAAATTAATTGTTCACTTTCAGTTGGTCTTGCTTCTCTTTTAAAAAATCCACCCGGAATTTTTCCACCTGCGTAATATTTTTCTTGGTAGTTTACTGATAGCGGAAAATAATCCATATCTGGATTTACTTTCTTTGCTCCTACCACTGTTGCTAAAATAACTGTTTCACCACATGAAGCGATGATTGCTCCGTCTGCTTGTCTTGCTACTTTACCTGTCTCTAAACTTATTTTCTTGCCTGCTACTTCAATTTCCTTCTTATATACTTTAAACATTTCATTTCCATTTCGTTCGTTCGTTTCATTCCATTCCGTTCTATCTATCTTGATTTCTATTTTCTTAAATTCAATTTCGACAGTACATTTTTGTAAGAATCCATTTTATTTTTCTTCAAGTATTCTAACAATTTCTTTCTTCTATTTACTGCTCTTAATAACCCCACTGAAGAATGTTTATCTTTTTTAAATTCTTTAATGTGTTTTGAAAGAGTTTCAATTTTATCTGTTAATAATGCAATTTGTACTTCTGAAGAACCAGTGTCCTTTCCATGCATTTTTAATTCTTCTGCTTTTTTCGTCATACTATTTTTTTTCCTATTTATTTGATTGTTTTATTAAATTTTCAATTTTTTCTGCATATTCAAAAGAATCGTCTTTCGCAAAAAGTATCTTTGGTAAATATTTCATAATTATTTTTTTAGACAAAACTTTTCTTATTAAAAAAGAGTACTCTTTTAATTTTTTAATAACTTCATCTGTATCTTTTCCTCCTAGAGGTAATACATATGCTTTTGCAATTTTAAGGTCTTGACTCATTTTTACTTCCGTAACCGTAATAGTGTTAGTTTCTAAATTCGGCACCTTAGCCTCATTTCTAGAAAAAATCATGCCTAAAGATTGCTTAATCATCTCTCCGACACGTAATTGTCTTTGTGAAACTGGTTTGCCTATTCTGTCAGCCATTATATCATTCTTTCCGTCGATGTGACGCTATAAGCTTCTATTGTATCGTCTTTTTGAAAATCTATAAAGTCTTTAAGTGTTATTCCACATTCTTGCCCATTGCTAACCTGTTTAGCCTGGTTTTTTTCTCTAAAAATTGTGCTAATTTTTCCAGTATATATGATTGCACCATCACGAATAACTCTAGCATCTGATCCACTTGAAATTTCACCTTCAATAACTTTTGATCCTGCAACTTTTCCCGTTCCTGACACTTTAAATATTTCTAAAATTTGAGCTGTTCCAGTAACAGTTTCTTGAACATCAGGAGAAAGTAAACCTGACATTTTTTGTTTTATGTAATCCAAAACTTCATAAATTATATTGTAAGAAACGATATTAATTTTTTCATT
>Ga0209223_10006247_pt1 | contig 10295 bp, 7 predicted proteins | sample COG_06_FD_184750 | JGI IMG/M metagenome (GOLD analysis project Ga0209223, IMG submission 184750) | Pelagic Microbial community sample from North Sea - COGITO 998_met_06 (SPAdes) (version 2) | ecosystem: Environmental > Aquatic > Marine > Neritic zone/Coastal water | place: Helgoland, sampling...
TGGTGTTTATTTTAATATTTTAGACAATATAGATTATGGAGATATTCCTGAAAACACAGGTGTCTGGTGTTTTAGTAAAAAATACGGAATGATTTTCAAGTTTAAAAAAAATGGTAAAATGTTTTTTACGTATGGAAATACATGTGAGTGGGTTTTACCAGTAACTGTTAAAGTTGTTGATAATTCTGTTTCTGTACAAATCAGCACAATCTAAACAACAATTATATACAATTTTATAACAAGGAAATACATAATCTGGTGTATTGTTACTGTTGTGTATGTACCGATTATATGTATATAAACCACATAAATTACATGGAGCGATGTCTGTACAATCTTCCATATATTTAAGATTGTAATTATGTACTAATGCCAAATATTGAATTACATTTTTGTTCAAATACAATTTTGATATTGCACGTGTCATTGCAACATAGAGCAAATTATATTCATCATTTTTGTAGTAATCGTTAAATGTCATTGTTTTATTATGCATTAGCTGTTTGTAGTCGTTTGCAAGAACAACATTTTCAAATTCAAGTCCTTTTGATTGATGACTTGTAAGTAATTTAATATACGAATGTTCTTTATGAAACTTCTTGATAAAAACCCATAAATTTTCTTTATATTCTTGAACAAGTTCAATTCTAAGAACCCACTTATAATTTTGAATTTTTCTGTATATTTCTTTTGCATCTTCCAAGTTTTCAATTTGTGTATCGTACTTTAATACACTGAAATCCCCTGATTTTAAAGATTCAAAAATTTTAATTTCTTTTTCAAAATTGTACGTTTTACCCACTATACTAAAGTGTTTGTTATTCTTTGCAAGATAATATGAATAATTTAAAATTCCCTTATTTGTTCTTGTTATGTATGCATAACTTGTTGGTTTTGTAGATCTGTAATGATACACATTAGTACATATTTCGTTGTTTCCTTTCATACAAATTGGAGTTTTTTGTTTGTAAAATGTGTTCAAAAAAGTGTTACATAGTTCTGCAATATTATGCCCAAATCTAAATGATTGCGAAAGATTGAAATCTACACGATCAGAGTATTCCAATTTGAAAGGATTTAAAACATTTCTAAATCCGTATATTTGTTGGTATATATCACCGACAAATACTTTTTTACACTTTGTTCTGAACAAAATTTTCATAACACATGGTGTTAAGTCTTGACATTCATCTATGAGAATGATGTCATAATCAAGGTTTGGTTTGTTTATCATAAACTTTTTAAGATAGTAATCATGACACATTTTACATTGTTTGTTTTCCATTTTATTCCACAAATCTTTCATATAATACAATACTTCTTTATGATTTTGCAAACCGTCCGTGTCTGAATTGTATACATGTTTCAATTTGGGGATTAAACTTGTAGATGCTAAAAAATAATTGAACCCATTTAATATACTGTTTGCATAGTAGTATTCAACATTATATAATTCTTGAATGTCTTTTAAACACAAATTCTTTACTTCGTTACTATCAATACATAATTGATTATAAGCAAATCCATGTATAGTGTAATATTCTATATTTTCATTACTTTTTTCATTTGTCAAACTATTATTGAATGTTAAATACAACACTTTTTTGTCTTTGCACTCCTTTGCATAATGTTCAATTGTTGTTGTTTTTCCTGAACCTGCATATGCTTGTATGAATGTGTATTCATTACAACTTTCACTGTTTTTAAATATTTTTAATTGTTCATTTGTAAATGAAATTTGTGTCATGTTTCAATATACTAGATATACCTTTAAGTTTTACAACATATTATCTATAATTTTCATATAATCACTAGTTGTTAATTTATGATTTATAAAAGGTATATTACATGTATCACTTTTAAAAGAGGTGTATTCGTGATAATCTTGATTTTTTACTAAACTATTTCTCACAAAATAACCCAACAATGAAATATAGTCAAATAGTGAATTTATTTCTTTTGGAATAGTTTTATCATATATATAATATATGTGAACACTTTTCTTTAATTCATCGGTAATATCATACATTTGATTTATTATTTCATATGGAACTGGATTGTAAAAAGCACCATCAATGTAATAACAGTCATTATGCATTATTGGAACAAAATATAAAGGTATACATATTGACATCATTATGCTTTTTATAACGTCTTCATGTGGGCTAGAATATTTTGAGAATATTTCACAAGATTGTTTTTGAACATTTGTGGTGCATATGAATAAATCAACATTTGTCAGATTCGCAAAGTCTTCAAAATTAATACTTGATTTTGAGCAATATTTATGTAAAATATTTTGCATGAAGCTTCTTATGTGATCTCCATTATTTAAACCATAATTGTTCAGTAAATTTGATAATTTAAGATCTTCTGATCTAAAAATAATATTAGAAGGATCATGTAACAAATCAACAACTTCATTTGCATTATACATACATAGTAAAAAACCAATTAGAGAACCTGCACTACATCCTGATATTGCCTTTAGTTCACTTAGATCATTGTTTACATTTTTCAAATGTCCTAAGAATGAAAGACATTTTAATCCACCTGAAGATAAAACAAGATATTTACACTTCATTTATGAAATTACTTTGAACTTCTTTTTAGCACAGGAACGAATTTAACTTCTTTATTATTAAAAATATACTCAGCAGATTCTTGTGCTTTCTTATCATCCTTTAGTATATCTTGCAATAACTTTGCAACATAGTCTTTCTTCAGAGTTGTTGTTGATTTGCGTTGTTTCACTTCAAGTGTTCCACTATCACCTAAATTGCAAAATTCTTTATCAATATCTTGCATGTGTTTTATAATAAACGGTGTAAGTTGTTTTTTTCGTTTATTACGATCGTTAATTTCTTTACGATATTCGACAATTGCGTTGTCAAGTGCAATCCATTCACGTATATATTTTTTAAATGTTTCATTTGTGTCCCCATCTTCAACAACAGAACCATCGGATTCGGCTTCGTCGTCGTCTTCTGAGTCTACAAGATCAGGTGGTTTAACAAAATCCATTGTTTAATACTATATTTATTTGTTTAAATTATTTTAAACAATGGATTCTTAATACTTATGCATCTATATTTCCCTTGACGTAAAAGTAAAATGTTATACTCTTCTTTATTTATGTTTTGTAAAAAATAATAGTTACTTGAACAATGATCATAACCAATATAATTTGTATCAATACTTATTATAATATCGTCTTTAGTGAAATATTCATTATTTGAATGAAGTACAATTTCACCATAACTTTCATATATATTGTATTTAAACAGTTCATGTAATGATAATCCGCGCACTGAAAACTGATTATTGTTATATATAATATCATGTTCAATAACGTGTTTTAATAATCTTGAATTTGGTCCACCACTTAAATATAGATTATTTCCATTATCATTATTTAAAAACCATGTCATCATTCCTATAACTTTACCATTTTGAACTATAGGACTTCCAGAAAATCCTTTTGATATTTTTACATTAGTCGCTAACCCGTCTATATTTGTGTAACTTACGTAATTTTTGTAGATTATATTTCCGTGTAAATTAACAATATTATTGTATATTCCTGTTTTACCTAAAACATTAATTTGATCATCTAAAAATTCTGTTTCAAATTCAAGTTCGTAATAACTTTCATTCCCATCAATGTCATATAATACACAAATATCTGCAACTTCAAGTATTTTCACTATTAGCGTTCTTTTCAATTTTTTATTTACATATACAAATATTTTGGAAATGTTTTTAAATATATGACTACATGTTAATATGTAATTATTTGAAATGTAAAATCCTGTTCCGTATATGCATCTTTTATCAGTACGCATACATAATATTGAAACAACATTATTCATTACTTCTCATTGATCATATAATAATTAAACTAATTAAACTAATTTTCTTCTCCATCGTCTGTAGTATAATCAGAATAGTAATATTCGTCATCATTCATAATATATGATGCAGATGTGTATATATTTTTACCAACAATTACTTGTGGATAAAATTGTGTTGATTGTGTTTCTCTGTAATAAATGTCAACAACTCCGCGGGATGTTGTCATAGCCCATAGTTTTCCTAATTCTAATACACTACTTACACTATATTTAGGATCCAAGTTTAATGGATTCGTATCAGGTATAACAAGTGTTTGTGGTACTGGTCCAAACCCATTATTATATGTTATGTAAAAATCTCTATTGATTGAACTTTCATCACGTGGCCAATGTAATACCCATTTTTCGCTTATTTTTGTAGATCCTTGTTCTACATCATTTACAATAAGTGCATCTCCTTCTTGTGCTTTTAATGTTATAAGGGGTGTTTTTATACCATCAAGATTATACGTAAATTGTAATATTGGATCTGTTATATCGTCGTTTGCTTCCATAAAGAACCCGCTTCCTAAATCTACATTACCTTCAAATATTTGTGAAGGGGTGTTTTCTGGAGGTTTTTTGTCACTAAATGGTATTTTTCCAATAATCCCAACAACCATTTTAAGCAATTTAATTGCATCTAATATTGTTGGTTTTCTTGAAAGCATTTCCGTGTAGCTTAAATTAGTTTTATCAATTTGAATTGCTTGTTTCAAAATATCGGCGTCAAATGCATCTTTAAATACAGAAGTTTCTGTTGTTATTTCTTCATACGCATAACCAGAAACTTTTACGATTATTTTAATAAAATTAATAAAATCAAGTATAGTTAATAATCCATAAGGTGCTGAAATATCTCCGTAATATGATGGCATTTGTTTTACAAGATTAAAAACATTGGTCTCAAAATTCAAGTTTTTTTTTTTAAGTAATCCAGTAGACACCAATTGAACGTTTGTTTCAATGTAATTTTGTCCTGTAATCATTGTGTTTACAGTATTAAAAGATGGTATTATTCCAGAAAATGTTCCAGTATGATATAAGCGTGTAACAAGTTGTTTTGATTTATTTAACATTACACCTGAACTTAAAGTAGAGTAATATGTGAACATTTTTCCATTTGCAATGTATGAAAAATTTGTGTATTCAGAAGTATTTGTTCCAGATTCAACTATTGTTATATATTCAGTATCAGAAAATTCAACAGAAATAGTGGTTATATTGAATGTATCGCTTGATATACCATTTATTGAAAATAAGTTATTCATATTAATGTATACATCTGATATATTATGCGTGCCGTCGTTACCCATATCATTTATGTAAAATGTCACATTAGGTTCTATAGATGATAGTGATGCAATACTAAATGATTTTGTAAATGTTGGTCCAGATTGCATATCATCAATATTTGCATATGCTTCAAAAGTTTTTTCACCACTTGCTGGGAATGTATATGTAAATGTTGTATTACTTGTTGTTGTTAATGGTAAACTATCGTCTGTTGTCCTAACAGTCCATGAACCTAATGTTCCATTTACACTTGGATTGATATTGACGTCCAAAGAACTTGAAACTTGGGCAATTTGTAAATCTGTAATTTGAAGAACCACGTTGAAAGTATCAGTGTAGCTACTTCCAGATTTTACACCAGAATCTAATGCATATGCTTCATAACTGAATGTTCCTATGTTTGTAATTTCGTATTCAAATACAAGAGAACTTGTTATAGTTTGTTCATAAATATAACCAGTATCTTGTGTTACTTTTAGATACCAATGTGTTATATTATAACCATTTGTGCTAAATGTTAATTTTGTTTTAGTGTCCATCGGAGATATAATAACACTTACATTTGATATATATGGGATTAGTGGTTTAGTAATATTAAATGCTTCATTGTAATCATTTCCCGATTTTACACCAGAAACTAATGCATACACAATGAAATTAATACTCCCTTCTTTTGTTGAATCAAATGTTAGTATTTTAGTAGTATCAGCTACAGTTGTCAATGGTATATAATTATCACTTGTTTTAATGGTCCATGAATATATATCAGTATTTGTATTTGTTTTAGGAGTTATACTTACATCATAACTTGTAGGTGATTGACTTATTATTAAATCTGTTATTTGTAAATCAATGTAATATGAATTGCTAAAAAGTGTTCCAGATTGTACACCACCATCTAATGCATATGCTTCAACGTTAATTGTTCCATAATATGTTATGTTTTCAGCATGTGTATTTGATGTAATTGTTTTATCAATAAGAATATTATTAGAAACATCCTTTACTATTAATTTCCAATTTGTCATATTTGTTCCTGTGGCGTTGAAACTTAAAGAAGTAAATCCAATATTTGCACTTTGTGTTATTGTTACATCTGTTAGAGCAGGAGACGGAGCAACTGAAGGAACAGGAGACGGAGCAACTGAAGGAACAGGAGACGGAGCAACTGAAGGAACAGGAGACGGAGCAACTGAAGGAACAGGAGACGGAGCAACTGAAGGAACAGGAGGTGTAGTTACATAACCAGTATAATTATATTCTGTAACCACAGATTGAGCATATATGTGTTCTTTTGTTAATATTTTTATTTTACCATACACATTATTGTAATATTTTGTACTTGAATATACAAAACCATATTTAATGTCAACTTCAATACTATAAATGTTACTTATAGTTCCTAAAGTTGCCAATGGATTTCCACTATTAATTGTGTATTTAAATATAGATTTGTTTAATGAAAATGGATTTCCACTTACTAAACTAAGAACAATTGTATCACTATAAGTTAATTCAATACTTGTTGAATTAATTGTACTTAATACAAATGGACTTCCTATTGATATATCAAGATTCCAATCATTTGCACTTGTGTAATAAATATTATCTAACTCTTGAGTGATCATAAATTCAAGAGTGTTTTTGAAGGTTAATTCACATGGCGTACTTACTTCAATAATATATCCTTCATTTGGAACAAATTTGTCTAAGGTTCCACTAATTGAACCAAAATTTTTTACTGTTATTACTTCTTGATTTCTAATGCTTTTGAGATTTGCGTACATTTCAGTATATTCCGAAATATTTGTGCTTACTTGTAAAGGATAACCAATCCAATTTAATCCATTTGACAAAGGTATTGCTATGTTTTCACCATTTATGTATGGCTTTCCTGTGTATGTCCAGTTGTATATGCTTTGTGCTGGATTTGTTTGCAAAATTAATAATGAATATGTTGGAACTATTATTGAAGTATTTGTTTTCCATGAAATACCGTCATAATAAGTTCCAATAATACCACTTTCAGATATTGTCCATATACTATTTTTTGTACGAATACCATCCAATACTTTACCTTGATCTTGTGTTAACAAACTTGCAAATAAATCAGTTATAGTATGAAATGTTCCTGTTTTTGGTTTTACACTAATGGATACCCAATCATATTTTGATTTTACTCTTGTGTTAATTTTGTTGTAATTATTAAATGTAAGCGGACTGTCATATGTATTAAAAATATCATATGTTTCTAATAATTTAACATTGAGAGACATCTTTCCATAAAGATACAGCTTTTGTAAATTCCCATTGTAATAGTAAAATGAATAATTTTTTTCAACATTGTCTCCATGTAGTAATACTATAAACATAGTGACACCTGTATCCGTTGTAATACAATCATAGCTTTCACCCACAAGTGTTTTTGTTTCCGTTTCTTCTATAAACAACATATCTATATCAACATTTACACCATGTATTTCTACATACATGAGAACAGATGTACTATATGCATGTACATCTACGTAATTAATGCTATTAAATAATGCACTTGTGGTTTTTGTTCTATAAGCAGTGTTTTCAATAATATCGAAGTAGATCTTTTGTGTATATTCAAAACTGAGAATAATCCAACTGTTATCAATGGAATGTAAGTTTGTATTTTTAGGTATATTTATAAGTGTTTCTGTGTTGTCAATATTTTTCATAGAATATGGAACATCTAATTCATAAAAAGACCCTTTGTCGTTTTCTGGTTCAAAAAGAATTTTGTTAATATTAGTACATTGTTCAAAGTTCAATACAGTTGTAAAAAACTGTCCATAATTTGTGTTTGTTACATTTCCATATAAATCAAGATAGGAGTTATTTGATACAGAACTACCAATTATTGTGTAACTATTGTTGTCTATAAAAACGTGTGCTTTACAGTTATCATAATTTGAAGATGTCAAATAATATATGGTTCCTTTAAGACCTTTAATTGTTCTCTTAGTTGTATCTGCTATTATACAAGTAATAATGCCATTACTTTCTTCGTCATTTACTATGTATTTTTGTGGAATTTCAAGCTGAATTTTTGTAGGAACACTTGATAAATTATCTAAAAAACCAAGTTCTCCTGGATCAATATTACTATTATTATCATTATCAGTCCATGTTATTTTACTTGCAGCATGTAATAAAAATGCGGGATTTATTTGCCATCCTTTTGTGTTGTCCCATATAAGTAAATCGTGATGTCCTATCTTTAGAACACTTTCTGTAGAAGCGCTTTTTAATGAAATATTACTTGCAGCTAAATCTGAAAATATTTCAGACATATTTAAAATAAAGTAGATTTTTATTTACGAACTTTGTTTCTATTGTAATATGGCACATCAAAATATGTTTCGTTTGTTTTATTATTATATGTGTATATTCTGTCGTTTATGTCCTTCCATTTAAAAGAACCATCTGGATTTTTTTCTAATTTTGAAACAGCATATTCAAAATACTTTTCATCAACTTGAAAATTACGTTCATTTGGGTCATAAACAAATAGATTTCTGTTGTCAATTCGTAATAATTCAGGTGCACTATTTCTAATACTTATATTTGAAACAACTTTATCTGTAAAAAGTTCCATTTATTATTATTTACATTATAATTTAATTACATTTACTAAATGTTGTACTTGTAGTACATATAATGTATCATTTTCTATAAGATTTGTTGTATATTTAATATTATATTGTGGTTTTTGAGGAGGTATTTCGGTATTCAAATTTACGGGTTCTAAATCATAGTCAAAGTTCTTCAAATTTACAGTTTTTGTAATATTAATTGTTTCTTGATAACATATGTAGTATTGTTCTGTGTAATATTTCTGAAATAAAAATACCAATTCTGAATTATCTGAATCTTTAAATGGTTCATCTTCAAAATTTGTAATAATATTTGTCACAAAATGTTCAAATACCGGTTTTGTATGTATCCCATTCAAATTTATATAACTGTTTTGTGTTTCTTTTAGTCCAAGTAAGTAATGCTTTGTTCCGTTAATAAATATATGATTTGTGGTTTTACTCTCATAAAAACTACTTTTCGTAAGAATGTATAAAACTCCTTTTATTGCTTTTGTTTCAGAATTCAATGTTTCGTCAATTATAGCCATATTGAAAGATACAACTTTTAATGTTTCTGGATTTGGAACTAAATCCGTATCGTTAATTTTGTAATATTGCATTGTTTTATGTATGTCAATTAGTGGAAATTTGAATGAAAAATCAACAGATAATTTATTTGTAAATGTATCATTTATTTGTTTGTAATCCAATATAAATGCATAATAGTTGTCTTCGCTTATTGGTAATATTATTGTAGAATATACTTCGTGACCCTTTATATTTATACTATCCCAAGTTACATAATTACTATAATCAATACTATCTGAACTTGAATTTTTGTAATATAATGTGTAATCATTAGCTTGTTTTTCATAATTTTTGAATATTATATTGTATTCAATTGTTATGTTTATTTTTTTCAATGAAATATGTGTATTTATTTTTTTCAATGAAATATATGGTTTTTGTAATGTTTCTATTAGAAGATAATCATTAAATGTATTGTTTTCAAATAATGTTTTTGTTGTATTTATATGAACATCCGTAAATATCATTATTATAATTTTAGATAATTTATAAGTACGTTTCCTTTATTATATGGATGACTTCTTACATTACTATTGTAAGTGTCGATGTGAGATATACTACAACCATATGAAAGAACGTAATTTCCTTCATAATTTATAACATCTGAAAGTCTGAAATTTAATCCATCGCTATTAGTATATTTTATTCTTGCAATTTTGAAGTTATCAAAAGATTGAGGATCTTTAAAATAATATAATATTCCACGCGAACTAAAGTTGTTGATATATTCACTTTCAAAAAGTGGATTTGTATTTAATACTTCAAAATCTGAAAAGTTGTTATCGAATACAATTTTTATTGAAACAATATTTTCTATAATATAACTGTCAATGTAACTATTTATATACAGGTCTATAGTATTGTCATCTATTTCATGTAATATAATATGTTTCGGTAACGAAGGAAAGTA
>Ga0209223_10006250_pt1 | contig 10291 bp, 10 predicted proteins | sample COG_06_FD_184750 | JGI IMG/M metagenome (GOLD analysis project Ga0209223, IMG submission 184750) | Pelagic Microbial community sample from North Sea - COGITO 998_met_06 (SPAdes) (version 2) | ecosystem: Environmental > Aquatic > Marine > Neritic zone/Coastal water | place: Helgoland, sampling...
CTAATAAGAAAGTAAAGAAAACTAATAAGAAAGTAAAGAAAACTAATAAGAAAGTAAAGAAAACTAATAAGAAAGTAAAGAAAACTAATAAGAAAGTAAAGAAAACTAATAAGAAAGTAAAGAAAACCAAAAAGAATAAGAAAACAATTATCATATAAATATTATTTTGTTATTAATATCATATAAATATTATTTTGTTATTAATATCATATAAATAATTTATCATATAAATATTATTTTGTTATTAATATCATATAAATAATTTATCATATAAATATTATTTTGTTAATATGTTTAATAACAATGAAATAAATAAATATTTTGAATTATATATTAAACGAATTAATTATAATAATGAAAATATACAAAATACATTAACACAGCATGGTGATATTACAATAGATTGGAAAACGAATGCGGAAAAGGTTGGAGAATTAATGAATAAATATAGAATAGAATTATTTCAAATGATTATTTGTGTATTATATGATAATAATATACCTTATTTTTTAAGTGATGGGTCAGCATTAGGATGTTATAGAAATGGTAAAATAATCCCGCATGATGTAGATATTGATATTACAATTTCGGAAGACCGATTAACAGATGCTATTAACCTTTTGAAAAATAATTTATATAAAAAAGAAAATGATTGTATGAATAATAATAATCATTGTATAAAATCAACTGATATACTGATTCAAACATTAGACCGTTATTCCCAAATAGATTGGAATAAAAATACTGAAAAATTTATAGATTTATGTGATAACTATGAAAATATTGCTAAAAAAATTTGTATTAAATATACAGGACATTTAACTCATATGAAAAATCATGAAAGTATACCTGATTTATTTGCGGTTGCTATTGATATTTATACATACCGTATAAATGACAAATATATGAATATTAATTATAAACATAATGATATTAATTTAACTGAAATAAATTTTCCATTATTAAATATTTTTCCATTTAAAAGTCATATATTTGAAAATATATCTGTATTTACAGTATCAAATATGAAAGATTATTTAGAAAGATTATATGGATATATTGGCGAAGATTGTTATTGGGATAAAAAAATACAACGATTTTGTAAATTATCAATGATTTGAAAAAATTTATAGATGAATAAGTATATAATTTAGATTATATTTTATAAGTATATGTATAAAATATAAAATATAAAATAAAAAGATAATAAAACAGAATTATGGAAGAATTAATATGGAGCAATGGAGAGAAATATGAAAAATCTTTAAAATCGGATAATCCTAATTTACAACAAATACAACAAACAAATAACAATAATCACGGAAACAAAAATGAAAATAATAGCGTTGATAATTTTAATAATTTTGAACAATGCGAAAATGTAATTATGAATAATATTTCAGAGGATGATATGTTTTTATCAAATAATATTGACAATAATAATAATGAAATATTTAGAATTAATAATAAGCGTGAAGAAGCAAACCATAAATTAAGTGAACGTTATTTGGTAGGACAAACAAAACAAAATCCATTTATGTTAGATAATGATTATATAAAAGATTTAGATACACAACAAAACTTTTTAATTCCGAAAAATTCAAATAATAAACAAAATTAAAATTAAAATTAAAATTAAAATTAAAATTAAAATGAATAAATTACTATATAATTACTTAAATACTTAATTATAGTTTATTTTAAATACAATACACTATAATCAAATACAACAATAAATAGATGACAACAACTTATACAACACAGAATAGTCTATTATTAAGAAACTTATTACAATATTACAAAGAAGAAAATAATATTGATAAAATGTTGAATATTATTAATGGTGAATCTAAAATATCATTGCGCATAGTAGATTGGTTCACGACAAATTATGCAAAAAAGAATTATACTGTTTATAATGTGGAATCCAATAATAAACGATTTAAGGTTTATCAGGATTATAAATTAAAACTAAAATCGTATGCTAAACGACGGTTTGACCCTTTTTGTCGATGGGAAAGAATTGTTGTCCCTTATAAAAATGATACGCACATTCAAACAACACTTGGTCAACTTAATTTTTTTAAATGGGCATTTGAGAACGATGTGATTTCATATATTGAGAGAAATTATGAATTAATTGAGAATGATATGAATAATAGAAATAGCACATCAAAAAAAAACAAATCTGGATTAACTTCATCGAATAGCGGTCAAAAGACGAGAAAGAAAAGAGAAGAATTATCTATAAGCGCTTCTAAAACAATTAAAAAAGAAGATGTAGAAATTGTCCTTTCTTTTGATTAATTAATTTTTTTTTTTCAAATTTATATTTAATGTGTATAAAAATTTTATATTTAATGTGTTAAAATTTAAATATAAAATTTCATTTTTAAAATAATGGGAAACGCACAATCTTCCTCTATTATTAAAAATATTAATTTTGAAGATTTACAATCAGCAATAAAAGATAATGAAAAAACAGTTATTATAAATACACTTGATAGTAATAACCAAAAATGTTTAATTAAAGGGACTATTTCTATTGACGATGAAGTAAAAATATTAAATACATATATTACAAAAAGTACCACAATTCATATTATTATTTATGGAACAAACGCGTGTGACACAACAATTGTGAAAAAGTATGAACAATTAATTAGTTTAGGATTTTATAATGTTTTTATATATCCTGGCGGATTGTTTGAATGGTTATTATTACAAGATATTTATGGAGATGATATGTTTCCCACAACATGTAAAGAAAAGGATATACTGAAATATAAAGGGAGACAACATTTTAATATTAAATTATTAGATTATTAGATTACTAAATTTAATATATACCCGCATCTTTATAATCATCAATAATCTCTTCTTCATTGTCTCCAACAAATAGTTCACGAAATTCTCCTAATTCATTTACATTTTCAAATATTCTTTGATATTTAACATTATGAGCCTTTACTTTATTTAACATATGACCAAATGGAAGTTCTTCAGGATGTTCTCTTATAGCAAAAGTAAGAGTTCCGTTTTCTTCATCTACAATCGCAAAAGGATAATCATCGTCATCTATAAATAGAATATCCCCGATTTGATATTTACTATTAGATTTCAATTCATTTATAACATTATTATCGAACTTCTTTCTTTGTTCTTTGTCTGATAAATCTTCATCATCGATGCTTAATTCAACCTTATCTGCAATATTATAAAATTTAGCGTATCGAAACATTTTAGGCGCTGATATGGATTTCTTAGAGGATTTGTTTGAGGATTTGTTTGAGGATTTGTTTGAGGATTTGTTTGAGTGTGAAATTCTATTCAATTTTTTGATAAATGGTCGACACCGTCGTGTTTTGTTTTTTTTCGTTTTTCGGTCACATCTTGACCCTTTTGAACATCGCGGAGGACATTTTCGTTGTTTAAATGTTTTTTTCATTATATATTATATATTATATATAAAGAAAAAAACATTAATAGATAAAAATTCATCAACTTATATGGCATTTTAAATTATATTATTAATAAAAAAATATTTAACTGAATTTATAGATACATTATGCAGATACAATATACAAATCGAATGCGAAGATAATAATATAACTAAACACCAAATAATTTATTTTGAATAACATAAGCATAATCAATAAGTCCCATCCATTCATTCATTTTTTTATTTTTACGAATAAAACATTCAATCTTATAAATCCATTCATCAATTATTTGTGGATTATCATTGATATCTACATTTGCGTCAAGAACAAGTAAATCAATTTTATTTTCTCCTAACAACCATTCATTGTGGTATTTATTACAATTTTCTAAATAACTTAATGGAATAATTTCTCCTTGTCTATTACGTTTTAAAACACGCAATGATGATACCATTGGGTCAGTTTTTAAATAAATAAATGAAATTTTTGGTAATTCTTTCATAAAATCATCAAACCATTTTTTATAGATAGAATATTCAATTTCTTCAATTTTTTTATCATCATATAACATTTTAGCAAATACATTACAATCAGTTTGAAGACTGCGTTCCATGATAATAATATCATAACCTTTTGTTAATGCGGTTCTTAAAGAAGTAAGACGTGAAATAAATGCCATCATTTGAAATGAAAACGCATATTTTTCTTGGTTTCCATAATACTTTTCAAGAATAGTAACACCTTTTTTATCTGTAATTGAGTTCCATACATTAATTGGTTCATCTAAAAAGCAAATATTTGGTTTACCTTTATAATGGGTTTTAAGTTTTTCTAAAAATGTTGATTTACCAGTACCAATATTTCCTTCAACCGAAAATACTTGTGTTGGTTGTTTAGAAAACATATTGATGATTTATTATATTATCAAAATAGTTTATTTTATAATATAATAAACTATTTAAATTTGTTTCAATTTTTATTTAAATTTTATTTTACAAATTTTTATTATACAAGTCGTGTAACATTATATATAAACAATGGATTAAACCGTTGGATTAAAGTATCCATAATAATATCTTTAAAATCATGTTGTTTCATATATCCAGCAGGAAGGTCAGATACTTTAATTACCATAAAGTCACCTTCAGTTTTAATGCTTTTTACAATTGCATTTGTATATTTATTATCATAATCTGTATAAATTGCCATATTATCGTTCAAATCTTTTTCTACTATATTAAATAATCTATCTATAATGTTATTTGTAATTTCATTACTAGTAAATTTCAGTTCAGGTAATTCATCATTTTCACTATTCATAAAAAATACTTTTAATTTTAATGTATCAATAGTATTACTTACTCCACCTAGTTTTGTAGAGTGCTTCTTAGACTTCTTAGACTTCTTAGACTTCTTAGACTTCTTGGTCTTCTTGGTCTTCTTGGTCTTCTTGGTCTTCTTGGTCTTTCTGGACTTCTTGGATTTCTTGGTCTTTCTGGACTTATTGGATTTCTTAGTCTTTCTGGTTTTTCCTCCTTTATGTGCACTGGCAGCATTACTTGTATCACCAATTGATATCATTGGTTTATCAAAAAATGTTCTTTGATTTCTTAAAACATTTAATTTCCCTAATTTATTTTTATTTTTAGCAGGGAAAATAGTTTCAGTTTTAAACGCATCAGCACATTCTTCTTCATCACACCCTCCAATATAATCTAATATTTTATCTGTCATTTGTCCTAATTCACTAAACATAGTATCATCTAATGCGATTCTTAAATTTTCATCAGTTAATGGTTGTCTTGCTTTCTTATCGCCAAAAGGAGCAAATTCTTGAACAATAATAATATTTTCTTTATTAATCGAATGATTTAAATTTCCTAACCGATCATCTAATAAAATAGTATTGAATTTATTATATTTATGACCGAATCCTTTGACACGTCTAAATTTTATTTCACCTTCATCATCTAGAATTGGTTCTCCTGTATCTTGATCTAAATCATACACCAAACCTCCATTCCATATCTTTTCTAAAGATTTTGGTTTTTCATCAGGATGCATATCCTCAGAACCATATTCAAAAACAAATGGATTTCTTTTTAATTTAAAAAATTTAGTTATTAAATTAGCAATATCAATAGCATATTGCCTTTCTGAAAATGTCCATAATGCCACATGTATTCTTGGATTGCTTTCAGTCTTTCTTAAAAAATCGCCAAGCCCTGGTCTAAATATAACACAACTTTTATCTACCTTATCCTCAAATTTAAGTTGATCAGGTCCATTTCCAAATTTTGCTCTTTGTGCACTTGTAATATTTTTCCAATATGAATATGGATTAACCGGAAATCGTTTTTTTTTATCTGAATTAATAAATTGTATTAATGTTTCATCAATATCAAAAATAAGCAATAAAGGAAAATTTTCAGGTTTTGCTAAACTCATTAAATTATATTATATAATATAAAAATAAAAATATAAAATATAAAATAATTGTATAAATTGAATCAAAATAAAGACTTTATATGTGATTATATAAAGAACAACACTAACACTACTAATACCTTATTTATTTATTTATTTGTAATAAAATGGATTTAAATCAAAGAAAATTAACCAAGGCAGAATGGAATGGAATGGAAGTTCCTATTTCTACGCATGAAAAACGAATTACAGAATTAATTAAAAAAGGATATCATAATGTAAATATTAAAATGAATCATACCACTTCGTTGCTCTCTTATATGAAGATTGGTTCAACAGACGCAACAGATAATTATATTTATGTTACCTATTTACAAAATAGTTTATTAATTATTGGCAAAAAATATAATTTACCTATTCCCAAAATACAATTATTAAAAAATTCATTGAAAAAAGCAGATATTATACGTTTGGCAAATACAGATAAACAATTAGAAACTCATAAGAATGATATTTATGAATATATTATTTTAGAATTATTAGAAGATCTTTATATTCAAAAAAACTTGTATGAAAATGAAAAGAAGAGAGAAACTAATAGTAAAAATAAAAATAAAAAAGAATGGATATATTATTATTATACCCTAAAAACAATTATCGAATATAACATTAATAATGTTAATGTTTATTTTAAACAAATAGTTAAATCATTATTATCGAATTTAAGTGAGGACGAAGATATTATTAAAATGGTTTCATCCGCATTTACCTTAATTGAAAAAAATACATATTTATTAAAGTATGCGGATGAAACATTATACGACCATCAGAAACAATTATTTACTCTTTGCAAAAAACCTAACTCAAAACTGGTTTTATATATTGCGCCAACTGGAACAGGTAAGACATTGTCGCCATTAGGATTATCCGAAGGAAATAAAATAATCTTTGTATGTGCTGCTCGTCATGTGGGATTAGCATTAGCAAAAGCAGCGATTTCTTCTGGAAAACGAATTGCGTTTGGGTTTGGTTGCTCAGATACCGATGATATCCGTCTTCATTATTCATCTGCAAAAGAATATACCAGAAATAAAAAAACAGGAAATATTGAAAAAGTGGATAATTCAGTTGGTGATAGAGTTGAAATTATGATTTGCGATATTAAATCTTATATTCCAGCAATGAATTATATGGTTGCCTTTAATAAAAAAGAAGAAATTATTTGTTATTGGGATGAACCAACAATTACAATGGATTATGATAATCATGAGTGTCATAGCATTATTCATGAAAATTGGTCAAAAAATATTATTCCAAATATGGTTCTTTCTTCGGCAACATTACCACATATCGATGAATTGAATGAAACTGTTAGTGATTTTCGTAGTCGTTTTGATGATGTCTCTATTCATGAGATTGTGAGTTATGATTGTAAGAAAAGTATTCCAATTATTAATCGTGAAGGTTACATTGAAATGCCGCATTATTTATTTAATGATTATAATAAAATTCAGGGAATAGTTGATCATTGCCAAAAATTTAAATCTTTACTGCGATATACTGATTTAAATGAAGCAGTCAAATTTATTATCTATATTAATCAACATAAAGAGTATATTACTAATGAACGTTATTATTTAGAAAATCAGTTTACTTCTTTTGACACTGTTACAATGGCATCTATAAAATTATATTATTTAGAACTTCTTGGACATTTAAATAGTGACTATTGGGAAACAATATATGATTATATGACTAAAACACGAGAAAAAAAAATGATTTCCAATATTAATATTGTAACAACTGATGCGTATACGCTTACAGATGGACCTACTATATTTTTAGCAGATAATATGGATAAAATTGCCCAATTTTATATTCAGAACGCGGGAATTCCAGACCGTGTATTAAAAGATATTATGACTGCTATTGAATCTAATACAAAAATTAATGAGAAAATTTCGGTTATGGAAAAAGACCTAGAAGATGGCAATAAAAAAGATGAACATAAAGAAAAAAAAATGATTGAAGGGCGTGTTGACCCACAAATGAAAACATTAATGAATAAAATAGAACAACTACGCGGACAAGTGAAATCAGTTATGTTACCATCTTGTTTTGTCCCAAATACAATAGATCATATTGATAAATATTCGAAAAATTATAAGAATAATGCTGAATTAAATAATAAAGTTGGCAACGATAATTATTCAACACCTTTTACAAGTGATATTTCTGAATATAATGTAGAACAAATTATGCTAATTGATGATATTAATGATTCCTGGAAATTACTATTAATGATGGGCATTGGTGTATTTTCATCACATAAAAGTGACTGTTATACTGAAATTATGAAAACATTAGCACAAGAACAAAAATTATATTTGATTATTGCTTCAACTGATTATATTTACGGTACTAATTATCAGTTTTGTCATGGATATATAAGCAAAGATTTAGGCAAGATGAGTCAAGAAAAATGTATTCAATCAATGGGTCGTGTCGGTAGAAATAAATTACAGCATGATTATAGCATTAGATTCAGAGATAATGAATTATTGTTTAAATTATTTCAAGAAGAAAAAAATAAACCCGAAATAATAAATATGAATAAATTGTTTAATAGTTTATAATAAATATAAATAAATTGTTTACACCATTGGACATTTTAAATGTCCAATGTAACGTTGCCTTTGTGACCGATAACTCGCCGATTAGTCGGCGTTTTAAATGTCCAAAGGTGTAATAGTTTATAATAAATATAAATAAATAAAGTAAATAAATAAAGTAAATAAAAATAAAATAAATTACTAATAAAATTGATTTATTTTTTATAGAATAGAATGAGGAATATATAATTATTATAGTATACAAAAATATACTATAATAATGAGTAATAAAAAACAATGGTTAATGATTGCGAATCAACAATATAATAGCATAGAGGAGGTATATAAAAATTATAAAAAAAAGGTAGATAAGTCGTATAGTAATATAGAACAACAATGGGTTGATGATAATTTACAAATAATTATAGATTTTATGGGCGATGAGGATGTATGGATGTATATGTTTCCAAAAAATGAACTCTACGGTATAGGAGGTAGAGCATCAGTTAGAAATGTTAATCTATCAAAAAATTCAACAGCAGTATTTTCAGGGTCTCATTGGAGAAGTAGAAAACCGAATGATACAATTTGGTTTGATCCTTATGATGAATATCAAATATATGGAACAAACCAATTTTGTCAAACATTTGCAATGATGTATCTTTTGAATAAATTGCCGAATCAGGATTATGGAAATAATTTTAAAAAATATTATACTTATACGAATGAAGCATTATTGTTTATATCGGATATAATAACAAATGCTCCTTTTAGTACAAAGGCAGAATTAAAAGCAATAAAAAATTGTTTAAAATACCCAAATATATGTTTAAATGCTATTGAACTGACGATTGAATAAATGACTGAATAATAATATATAATAAAATAAAATCATTTAAATTTTTTATTGTATTATATATTATTGTTATTAAACAGAACACGCATAACAAAATATAAAATGGTTTTATATAATAAAATTATGTCTAATATTAAATTATTTGATGTTTCTATGCGTGATGGATTACAAAGTTTATCTAATATATATTCTATGAAACAAAAAAAAAGTATGCTTGATAATATTATTCATAAATATCGACCACATCGCATGGAAGTAGGGTCTATTGTATCTCCAAAATTATTGCCTCAAATGAATCATTCTGTTGATTTATATAAATACGCGGTTTCAAACTATGGTAAGAATAATGTAAAAAATAAACATAATTATTACGATGATATGATAAAATGTAATTTTTATTTACTTGTACCACCGGTAGATTCATTAATAGAAAATGCTATTAATAATAATATTAAAAATATTTCTACAATTACATCTGTTTCTAATTCATTTCAAAAAAAAAATATAAAAATGAGTCGTAATGATACAAAAAAGGCATTAAATGACCTTATTATTAATAACTCATACCAATTTGAAAATATTAAATTATATATTTCGTGTATAACACATTGCCCTATTAATGGAAAACAAGATAATGATTACATTATTAATGAAATTTTATATTATTCACAATTAAATCGTATAAATGAATTGTGTTTATCTGATACTTGCGGAACAATGGAATTTACTGATTTAAAATATATATTAGATAACTTGGGTTCAACTATGAAGATGAGTGATTTTAATAAAATAAGTCTTCATCTTCATGTGGATGAAACAAATATAAAAAATGTTAATAAAATTATTGATTATTCTTTGAAAAATGGTATGTATAATTTTGATGTTACGAGTTTCACAGATATTGGCGGGTGTGTCGTAACTATGGATAAAAATAAAAATAAAATTAATGGAAA
>Ga0209223_10006253_pt1 | contig 10285 bp, 8 predicted proteins | sample COG_06_FD_184750 | JGI IMG/M metagenome (GOLD analysis project Ga0209223, IMG submission 184750) | Pelagic Microbial community sample from North Sea - COGITO 998_met_06 (SPAdes) (version 2) | ecosystem: Environmental > Aquatic > Marine > Neritic zone/Coastal water | place: Helgoland, sampling...
AATAATCATATTTTCGCGAGACGAAATGAAGCAATGGGAGATGGCGAAACTCTTTAAAGGAGACGATAGGGTTCGGTTTTTTATCGGCGATGTTAGGGACAAAGACAGACTATACAGAGCGCTAGACGGTGTTGATTATGTTGTTCACGCTGCGGCTACTAAAATTGTACCCACTGCTGAATATAACCCATTTGAATGTGTAAAAACCAATATAAATGGTGCTATGAATGTTATTGATGCCTGTATAGATAAGGGTGTTAAGGGCTGTGTTGCGCTCTCTACTGACAAAGCATGCGCTCCAATAAATTTATATGGAGCCACAAAATTAACATCAGATAAACTTTTTGTAGCTGCAAATAATATAAGAGGTACTAAAAAAATCAAATTCAGTGTTGTTCGTTATGGAAATGTAATGGGGTCTAATGGATCAGTTATTCCATTTTTTCTTAAAAAGAAAAAAGAAGGAGTACTACCAATTACACACCAGAAAATGACTAGATTTAATATTAGTCTTCAAGGTGGCGTTGATATGGTTATGCATGCACTAGAGAATGCTTATGGATCTGAAATTTTCATTCCAAAAATCCCAAGTTATAATATTTTAGATATTGCTGAAGCAATTGGTCCTGATTGTGAAAAACCAATTATAGGAATTCGACCGGGAGAAAAAATTCATGAAGAAATGATTACTGCGTCTGATTCATACAACACATATGACTTAGGAAAGTATTATACTATATTACCAACTAATACGTCATGGGATTTGAACGAATTCATAAACCATTTTGGTGCTGTTAAGGTTCCGGAGGGATTCAGTTATAACTCAGGTGAAAATACTGAGTGGGAAACTGTAGAGTCTCTAAGAAATTTAATTGACAAACATATTGATTAAATATAATTATTTGTGAATATTATTCCATACGGTAAACAAAATATAGATCAAAAAGACATTGATGCGGTTGTATCAACTTTACAATCTGATTACCTTACTCAAGGTCCTAAAGTTAGGGAGTTTGAATTGAAATTTGCTGAATATGTTGGGGCTAACTATGCCGTAGCTATTAACAATGCCACTTCTGGTTTGCATCTTTCTGTATTAGCCTTAAATCTTTCCAAAGGTGATAGAGTTATTACAACTCCTATTACTTTTGCAGCTTCAGCAAACTGTATTCGTTACGCTGGTGCAGAGGTTTGGTTTGCCGACATTGATCCAGATACGTACCTATTAGATATTGATTCGGTTAAAGAATTAATTGAATCAAAGCCAAAGGGTTTTTTTAAAGGTATTATTCCAGTTGATTTTGCTGGACTTCCAGTTAATATGGAGGGATTTAGAGCTTTGTCAGACGCTCATGACCTTTGGATAATAGAAGATGCATGTCATGCACCCGGTGGGTATTTTATAGACAGTAAAACAGAAAAAAACTTTTGCGGAAATGCAAATTACGCAAATATTGGAGTTTTTTCTTTTCACCCGGTAAAGCATATTGCCTGCGGAGAGGGAGGTATGCTTACTACGAACTCTAAAGAATTGTACGATAAGTTGATGCTGCTAAGAACTCATGGGATTACCAAAGATAATATGGAAGAAAATCATGGAAACTGGTATTATGAAATGATAGAGCTTGGTTTTAATTACAGATTAACTGATTTTCAATCTGCATTAGGAATTACCCAATTAGCGAAAAACAATAAAGGAGTTGAGCGAAGAAATGAAATTTCAGCAGCTTATAAAAAAGCATTTGAAGGAAAAATAAAATTTCAAGACTTACCTACTGGGGCTTATAATGCGCATCATCTTTTTATTATAGAGGTTGAAAACAGAAAAGAACTGTATGATTTTCTTCACTCCAAAGGAATATTAGCACAAATTCATTATGTGCCAGTGCATACCATGCCGTATTATAAAAATATAGGGTATGCAGATGCTGGTCTTGTTCATTCAGAAAAATATTACTCTAGATGTATCAGTTTACCAATGTATCCAACGCTTTCAAATGATGAGCAAATTTATGTGATAAATAAAGTTTTAGAATTCACATCTAATGAATAATAAATTAATTTTAGGAACTGTTCAGTTTGGCTTAAACTATGGTATAAATAATACTATTGGTAAGATGAGCGAAGATAAGGTTTTTGAACTTTTAGAAAACGCTTATGACTTAGGAATTAAGACATTAGATACTGCTGAGGCTTATGGAAATGCTCATAGTATTATTTCTACTTTTCACAAACAATCTAAAAAAAGGTTTAATATTATAAGTAAGTATTCATCTTCTAATTTTGATTATCCGATTGATTTAGTAGAAAGAATACAAGTTCATTGCTCAAATTTTAATGTTAATTATTTAGAAGGATATATGTTTCATTCTTATAATGATTTTAAGATGAATATTAATAATGATCCTAATGTTCTAGATAATATTAAAAACTCTGGATTAGTCAAAAAAATAGGTGTGTCTGTATATTCAAATAATGAAATTGAAGATTTACTAAATTTTAAAAACATTAATTTAATTCAATTGCCATTTAACCTTTTTGATAACGAATATCAAAGAAAAGAGATTTTAGAAAAGGCGAAAAAAAGAAATATAGAAATCCATACACGATCTGTTTTCTTACAAGGTTTGTTCTTTAAAGATATTAATACGCTAACTAATTGTTTATTACCTTTAAAAAATAACTTAAGTAAATTAAGTCTGATATTAAAAAATTATAATATATCTATGGAAAGTTTAGCTTTAAACTACCCTTTAAATAAGACGTATGTTGATAAAGTCTTAATTGGTGTAGATTCATTAGAGCAATTAAAAAATAATATCAAAGCAACAGAGAACGATTTTGATAAATCTATCTATGAAAAGATAGACTGTATACAAATAAAAAACACTAAACTTTTAAACCCATCAAATTGGAAAATTTAAACCCATTTTCAGATTTAAAATCAAAAATAGTTGTGATTACTGGTGGCTATGGATATTTAGGAAGTGCCATGGCTAATATTCTTCTTGAATACGGAGCAATAGTTTATATTTTAGCCAGAACTAAAAGTAAGTTTGATTTAGAATTTAGCAATCAATTATCTGTGTTTTTTGTTAAGACTGATGTTCAAAGTATAAAATCTATAGATGATAGCATTCAAGAAATAGGTAATAAAGAAGGTAGAATTGATGTACTAATAAATAACGCGTATTACGGAGCTTCGAATCATCCTGAGAAAATGACATCAGAAGAATTTAGAAGAGGTGTTGATGGAGGTTTAAATCAGTTTTATGATTTTATTAGAGCTTCTATTGAATATTTAAAGTTGTCTGAAAATGGTAAAATAATTAATATTGCTTCCATGTATGGCATGGTTGTTCCAGATCTTGATATTTATGACGGAAGAGAAGAATTCTTAAACCCACCAAATTATGGTACTGCTAAAGCAGGGGTTATTCATCTTTCTAAATATTACGCTATGTATTTAGGCAAGTATAACATTAATGTAAATTCTATATCGCCAGGTCCATTTCCATCAGAAGATATTCAAAAAGATAAAGAATTTATAAAAAGATTAGAAAGTAAAACAAAATTAAAAAGAATAGGTATACAGGAAGATTTACAAGGAATAACATTACTATTATCATCTTCATTATCAAGTTATATTACAGGTCAAAATATAGCAATAGATGGCGGTTGGACAATTTAAAATAGGTGTTATAATTCAAGTAAGATTAGGTTCTACTCGGTTGCCAAATAAAGTTATGCTGCCGTTGCCAGTAGGGAGTGAAAGGACAATTATTTCAGAGATTATTGAACGTGTTAAAGATGTTTCTGAAATTTCTAATGTAATAGTAGCTACATCAATATCCAAAGTTAATGATGATTTAGAAAGTTATATTGATTCTCTTAAAGTAGAATGTTATCGAGGAAGTGAGAATGATGTACTTTCTAGGTTTTATGAGATTGTTATAAAGCATAATTTCGATTATGTTATAAGATTAACAGGAGATAACCCAATAGTAGATAATATATTATTAAAAGAGTTTATTAGTAATTTTATTTCAAATGACCTAGACTATTCATATTCAAATAATTTACCCTTGGGGTGTAATTTTGAGATGATGAAAGCCTCCGAAATTATTAAGGCGCATAAAAACTCTGAAGATTTATTTGATAAGGAACATGTTACTCCATACATAAAGAGGTTTGCAAAAAAGACAGAAGATTTTTTATTCAATAACATAGTTGTTATCAATAATTTAAGATTAACAATAGACTATGCCTCCGATTATGCTTTTATTAACTTAATATATACAATGCTAAAGGATAAATCAAAATCGGTTAAAAATATAATTAATCTTATAGAAGGTAATCTTTGGTTATTAGATATTAATAATACTAATTTTCAAAAAAAAGAGTTCAAAAATATAGATGAGGAAATTGAAAATATTCTTCCATTAATAAAAGAGAGAGAATTAAAAAGATTGCATAATTTATTAATCAACAAAAAATAATGTAATTGTAAATAACGATATAATATGAAAAAAAAGTTCTTATGTCCTAGTTGTGAATCCTCTTCATTAGGAAGAGTAGATTCTTTACCAACTAAAATTCTAGATTTGGAAGAATCAACATACAGAGTATTGAAGTGTAATTGTGGCTTAAGATACTTATGGCCGAGGGTAGAGAATGAGCAATTAACAGAGTTATACAATGTAGATTACTTTTCAGGTGAATCAGCGGATACTACACCAGATGATTATGGAAACACGGTTAAGACTCGCCATAATAAATTTAAGTCGTGTATTGAAGGATTGAAATTCTATTTATCCTCAACTAAACAGGACATTTCAGGTGCAAATTTTCTTGATATAGGTGCGGGTACCGGAGATATGGTTTTTTTAGCAAAATCTGCTGGATTTAATGCAACTGGACTAGAATTTTCCTCATTTGCACGACAAAAAGCTCTCGAAAATTTCGGAATAAACTTGTCTAGTAGGGACATTTCTGAAATTGAAAATGATCAATACCATATAATTCACACAAATCATGTTTTTGAACATTTTAACCACCCCTTAAAAGAACTTAAACATATATATGATGGGCTTAAGACAGAAGGTTTGTTATATATCGAAATACCTATGCAGTTTCACATAATTGAGAAGTTTAAACACTTGTTTGGTAATGATAAAATGAGCTATAATCTACATTCTATACATCATCCTTTTTTTTACACTGAGAAATCCCTTTGTGATATACTACTAAAATGTGGCTTTGTTGTGATTGAATCAAAAACCTTGACCAGAAGTGATAATGGGAGTAAATTAAAAAGTATATTTTGGAAAATTGCTGGTATGTTTGGCGTTGGAAATATAATAGAAGTTTATGCGAAAAAAATATAGACTTCACTTATAATATCATACTCGATAGAATTTTAACAGCTTACTTATAAGTTTTAAATTAAAAAAAAGAAAATATTTAGAATTAAAAGCTAATAAAAAAATAAATTAAAAAATATTAATTTATGATATTTCCTACAATTTATAATTGTTTATCTCAAAATGAATTTGTTATTGAAGACAACAAATTAGTGCCTATACGTTATGAAGATAGGTTCGCTATAATGAAGTGGAGAAATGAACAAATGTATCATTTAAGGCAAGACAAACCTTTAACAGAAAAATCTCAAGACGATTATTTTAATGGAACTCTTGCTAAGTTATTTGATCAGGAAAAACCGAATCAAATTTTATTTTCCTATCTCAAAAATGATAAGTGTATTGGATACGGTGGTTTAGTTCATATTCATTGGATTGAAAGAACGGCAGAAGTTTCATTTATTATGGAAACATCACTTGAAGGGAATGAGTTTGATTTGCATTGGTCGACATATCTATATTTACTAAAAAAAATAGCATTTGAGGAGCTGAAATTAAAATCATTGCATACTTATGCTTATGATTTACGGCCATTTCTCTACCCAACTTTGGAAAAAAATAATTTTAAGGTAAAAGAGCATTTGAAAGATGAAATTGAAATTGATGGAAAAAAAACAGATGTTTTCATTCATGAATGTTCTAACCCAATTTTATTAATGAAGATTAGAGAAGCTACGGATAATGATACGAAATTAATTTTTAATTGGTCTAACGATACTCTTGTTAGAGCTCAATCCTTTTACTCCAATATTATTGAATTTGAGAATCATAAAAATTGGTTTAAAGAAAAGTTACAAAATAATAATTCACTTTTATTAATAAATAATTTTGACGGAAATAATATAGGTTTGGTTAGATTTGAATTAGAAAATGATAAGTGTACAGTTGGAATATTAATAGATGAAAAATTTAGAGGTAAGGGTTTTTCATCACTAATGTTGATAAATAGCAGTACATATTATTTTAATAGATTTTCGACTCCTATTTTTGCCGACATAAAAGAATCAAATACAGCATCTATTAGATCTTTCGAAAAAGCAGGTTACAGTTTTTTTAATAAAATAGAGGTGAATGGATTCAATACTTTAGTTTATAAATTAGAAAAAATATGAATTTAAATAAATGTTTTATTATAGCCGAGTTGTCTGCCAATCATGGAGGAGAACTTGATATTGCATTGGAGACTATTAGAGCTGCTAAAAGAGCAGGTGCAGATGCTATTAAAATTCAGACTTATACTGCAGATACAATTACTTTAAATTCAAATAAAGATTGCTTTAAAATAAACCAAGGAACACAATGGGATGGACAATATCTTTATGATTTATATAAAGAGGCATCTTTACCCTGGGAATGGCACTCTAAAATTTTTGAAGTTGCAAAAGAGGAGAGTTTAGTCTGTTTTTCTTCACCTTTTGATAATAGTGCTGTTGATTTGTTAGAAGAGTTAAACACACCTATTTATAAAATTGCTTCTTTCGAAATTACAGATATTCCATTGATTGAGTACGCTGCAAGTAAAGGAAAACCTATGATTATATCAACAGGAATTGCAGAAATTGCAGATATAGAATTAGCACTTGAGGCATGTAAAAAAGTTGGAAATAATGATATTACTATTCTAAAGTGTACATCTGCATATCCAGCGGATCCAAAAGATGCAAATCTTTTAACTATTCCAGATATTAAATCAAGGTTTGGAGTGAAAGCAGGTTTGTCTGACCATACAATGGGAATAGAGGGCCCTGTTGTTGCAGTGGTTCTTGGAGCAACAGTGATTGAGAAACATTTTATTCTTGATAAATCAATAGGTGGACCAGATGCTCATTTTTCTTTGGATGAAAAAGAATTTACTGAAATGGTTAATTCCGTTAGAAAAGCAGAAGAAATGATGGGGGTGGTAGATTATAAAATGACAGAAAAGAAAAAGAAAAGTAGACAGTTTTCTAGGTCTTTATTTATAGTAAAGGACGTTAAAGCAGGTGAGAAAATTACTAATGAAAATGTTAGAAGTATCCGACCTGGTTTTGGAATGCATACTAAGCATTTTTCTGAAATAGTAGGAAAAGAATTCTGTCAGAATATTGAAAAAGGAACACCAATGTCATCTAATTTTTTAAAAAATTAATTTGAAGTTACTTATAAATATTACAAACCTAGTTATGGGTGGGGCTGTTCAAGTAGCTAACAGTTTTATTAATGAAATCAATCAAATAGATACTAATAATGAATATCTTGTTTGTTACACAAAACTCTCTTTACCAGAACTTGATGCTGCAAAGTTTTCGAAAAATTTTAAATTTATTTTATTTGAATGGTCTCCAGCTATACTAAGAAGTCGTTTTACAACTATTAAGAAGCTAAATGAGACTGAAAAATATTTTAATCCAGATTTAGTTTTTACTGTATTTGGACCAAGTTATTGGCATCCTAAAACAAAACATATTACAGGTTTTGCGGATGGATGGGTCTATAACCCAAACTCAATTGCCTTTTCAAAATTAAGTTTTATTAGCAAAATTAAAAGAAAAGTTCTTAGCAAAATCAAAACTTACTTTCTTAAAAAAGATGCAATTCATTTTATTTTAGAGACAAATGATGCAAAAGAAAAAGTTACTAAATATTTAAAAATAGAACCCTCAAAAATTAGTGTTGTTCCAAACACTTATAATGGTTTGTTTAATAACTTAATAAATGAAAAAAACATTAATATGAACAATAGTTCATTTAAATTACTTACGTTATCAGCGTTTTATCCTAACAAAAATCTTGAAATAATCAATGATATAATAGAATTTATTCCTGAAGAGTTAGATGTCAAATTTTATCTCACATTGCCTAATGATATTTTTAATACAAAATTTATAAAATCTGACAAAATAATTAATTTGGGTGTACAACATATTAAAGATTGTCCGCAACTATTGTATTCATGTGATGTTATGTTTCTTCCAACATTACTGGAAACTTTTTCATCATCTTATCCTGAAGCTATGGTAATGAATAAACCAATATTAACCTCAAATTATTCATTTGCGAGAAGTATTTGTGGGGATGCAGCAGAATACTTTAATCCCTTAATTGCAGAAGATATTGCAAAAAAAATCATTAATCTAGTTGGGAATGTAAAAAGACTTAATGAATTAGCTGATTTAGGAAGAAAGAAAGTAATTGATTTTCCAAGTTCTAAACAAAGAGCTAATCAGTATTTAAGTATTTTTCATGAAATATTGAAAATATAAAATAAATATGTGTGGATTTAATGGGCTTATTTCAAGAAGCAGCCCCAGTAGTTTAGAATTTCTAAATAATTCAAAAAAATTTATTCAAAGAAGAGGGCCTGACGCTTTTGACTATTGTCAATATAACAATAGTCAAAATAATTTTTATTTTAATCATGCACGATTATCAATAATAGATCTAAATGATTCTTCAAATCAACCATTTGAAAAAAATGGCTGCACATTGGTTTTTAATGGAGAAATATATAATTACAAGGAAATTAAAAAAGAACTAATTAGTAGTGGAGTTAGTTTTATTACTAATTCTGATACTGAGGTTGTGCTTGAATCATATAAGTTTTGGGGGATTAATTGTCTTCAAAAATTTATTGGTATGTTTGCCTTCGCTATACATGATATTGAAAAAAACAAGGTTGTTTTAGTTAGAGATAGAGCTGGTGTTAAGCCTTTATATTATTATAATGATGATTTTAAAATTGTTTTCTCCTCAGATCAATATTCACTTAAATACCTTTCAAAAAAACAATTTGAACTGAACTTAAATAGCGTGAGTAGATTTTTTGAAGTTGGCTACTCTGATAATAATTCCACTTACTTAAAAGGGGTTAATAAAGTAGAAAGTGGAACATATATTACTTTTGATCTTGATAGTTATAAATCTACAAAAACAACCTATTGGAATCCATCAGATTTTTTCAATACAAAAAATCAACAAAACGAAAATCAAATTTTAGAATCATTAGAAGAAATTTTAACATCGTCCTTTGATTATCGTATGGTCAGTGATGTTCCTGTTGGAATTTTTTTGAGTGGAGGATATGACAGTAGTATAGTTTCTGCTATTCTAAAAAAGAAGTTAAACCATGATATAACATGTTATACAATTGGTTTTAGTGATAGTAATTATGATGAGTCTAAATATGCAGGTGAAGTCGCTAAACATTTGGGAGTTAATCACAAAAGTTATAATTGTAGCTCAAAGGAAACAATAAAACTTATTAGTAAACTGGTTGATGTTTATGATGAACCTTTTGGTGATAGTTCTGCTATACCAACACTTCTTGTTTCTAAGTATGCTTCTAAAGACGTTAAGGTTGTTTTATCGGCTGATGGAGGAGATGAAATTTTTGGAGGGTACCACAAATATATCTCAGCTATGAAAGCCCAAAAACAAATAAATTTACTACCAAATTTTTTAAAAAATAATATTCATAAAATTTCTAGTAAATCTTTAATTGCTCCTCTAAATTTATTAAGCAGAAAGAAAATACATTTTAACCATATTGAAAAACTTAAAAATATTTTAACCCAAAAATCATTATTGGAAATATCTAACGCATTAATTATAAATCCAAATTCAAATATATTTAATGATGATTTTAATTTTCAAATAAATGATGATAAAATTGGGGGATTAAACAACTTGCTATTATATGATTATAAAAACTATATGGAAAGCGATATCCTTAAGAAAGTTGATAGGGCAACTATGTATTATTCGATAGAAGGAAGAGAGCCTTTAATTGACCATAGAATTTTTGAATTTATGGCGGGTATTGATGAAAGTTTAAAAATACACAAAAATAATAAAAAACACCTCTTAAAGAAGATAACGCATAA
>Ga0209223_10006267_pt1 | contig 10270 bp, 11 predicted proteins | sample COG_06_FD_184750 | JGI IMG/M metagenome (GOLD analysis project Ga0209223, IMG submission 184750) | Pelagic Microbial community sample from North Sea - COGITO 998_met_06 (SPAdes) (version 2) | ecosystem: Environmental > Aquatic > Marine > Neritic zone/Coastal water | place: Helgoland, sampling...
ACTGCTTCAGACTTAGTTTTCTACGGTACTTTAGATCGTTGGTTCAAAGCTCTTGACGCGAAAAGCGGTAAAGAACTTTGGAAATTCCAAGTTGGTTCAGGTGTGATTGGTAATGCATTCACATACTCACACAAAGGTAAACAACACGTTGGTGTCCTATCAGGCATCGGTGGTTGGGCTGGTGTGGCTATGAACCTTGGTCTTACAAATGACACAGACGCACTTGGTGCTGCTGGTGGTTATAAAGAACTAACAAAATACAACGCTGCTCCTGGCGGCGGTGCATTAACAGTATTTGCTCTATAATTTTTTATAGAACTTAGTACTAGTTAGTTAGTCTTAAAAACACCCTACTTCGGTAGGGTGTTTTTTTTTATATGTTTGAAACAGGAACAGCGGAGAAAATAGAGATTATCATTAGAGAATAAAGTACTCTTTGAAGGTATAATTGCAAAAAAATTAATTAAAGGATAGATTATCATTAGAGAATAAAGTATTCTTTGAAGGTATAATTGCAAAAAAATTAATTAAAGGATTTCATAAAATGTTTAAAAATTTATCAAGAAGCCTATTCATTATATTAATAAGTTTCTCAATTAATGCAGCTGAATACGGTGGCGTAAACCCAGATATGGGTAAACCTGGAGAGCCCACTAGAGTTCCTAAAGATAATGAATTCAAAGTTTGTGCAGACCAAAACAATCTGCCTTATTCAAATGATAAAAGTGAAGGATTTGAAAATAAGATTGCTGAAGTTATTGCCAAGGACCTCGGAAAGGAATTAAGTTACCAATTTTGGCCTGACCGATTTGGTTTTTTACGAAATACTTTAAATGCGAAACGTTGTGATGTGGTAATAGGAACTAACACCACATATGACGCGTTGAATACAACAAAACCATATTACCGAGCTGGACATGTTTGGGTATATAGAAAAGATAGTGGTTATGATATAAAAAACTGGGATTCACCGGATCTAAAAAAAGGCATTATTGGTCTAGCTGATAAAAGCCCTGTAACTCAGGCCTTAAGCAGGAATGGCTTAATGGCAAACGCCAAACCATATCGTATACAAAGAGACCTGACTAAATCACCCGGAGAACCCGTTGAAGATGTTGCAAGTGGAAAAATTGATGTAGCAATAATGTGGGGTCCTCTAGGCGGATATTACGCAAAACAATCAGATGTAGAATTAGTTGTTGTTCCAATCCCAGAGTATTCAGAAGGTAATACTAGACTTCAAGGTAAAACTTACTGGAATATTTCTGCCGGTGTTAGACGAGGTGAGGATGATAGGAGGCAAATGGTTGAAGAAGCTATATTTAGGAATCTAGATAAAATCTATGCGATTATGGATGAATATGGAATACCGCATACAGAGCCAATCTTTGTTGATAGATTAGATGGTTATAAAAGACATAAAAAATAGATTTTTTTTAACCAAAAGATGACACATATGAAATAAGAACTGGTAAAATTATTACATGGGAGTTAATTTAATAACAGATAGGAGCAGTAAATGTCAATTAACAAAATAGTCACTTCTGCGTTAGTTGGAGCAGCAATAAGTTTTGCAGGTTTTGCTCAAGCAGAAGTCACATTTAAAAAAACTACAGATGGTACTGAATTTAAAATCACTAATCCAAAAGCTTTCGGTGATACAAAGAAAAAAGATAATGTGAAGACAGCGGCAGAGATAGAGTTTCTTAAGACAGGAAAAAATATTTATGTCGGTGATGCAAAAGCTGAAAAGAGAGGCAAGAAAAGATTTGGATATTGGTCATGTACTCAGTGTCATGGTCCAACAGCTAAAGGTCAAGTTGGCCCTGGTCTCGTAGGCCCTACATTTAAATACCCAAAAGATATTACTAACAAAGGGATGTTTGAAACAGTATGGTATGGAACAAATGGCGGTATGGGCGGTAAGGGATATGGTGTAATGGCACCTGATGACGGCATGACAGTTGATGAGTTACTTAAAACAATTGCTTGGGTTAGAACTAATGGTAGCCAAGGCATTACAGGTAACCTGATGACGGCATGACAGTTGATGAGTTACTTAAAACAATTGCTTGGGTTAGAACTAATGGTAGCCAAGGTATTACAGGTAACGAAGAAGTGAAGTAAAAGTTACAACTCTGAAATAAAAAAAATGAACGACTAAGTTATAATTACTTAGTCGTTTTTTTTATGTCTGTAATCATATCAGCAATAAAAAATCCAAAATAAGTTTAAAGAGAGAAATATGGAAAGCAATGAATTACATAAAATTTTAATTGTTGGTGGTGGTGCTGGAGGTCTTGAACTAGCGACTAAACTGGGTGACTCACTTGGTAAAAAGAAAAAAGCAGAAATTACTCTTATTGATGCAAAAAAAACACATATATGGAAACCACTTTTACATGAAATTGCTGCTGGAAGTATTAATCCTGATAAAGATGAACTAGATTATCTTGCCCAAGGTTTTTGGCATGGATTTAAGTTTCGTTTAGGGAGAATGGATAAGTTAGATCGAGAAAAAAAAGAAGTTTCGCTTGAGCCATTTTTTGATGATGAAGGAAACGAAATAATATCAAGGAGAAATTTTAAATACGATACTTTAGTGATGTCTATTGGTAGTACAGTAAATGATTTTTCAGTAAAAGGTGCAGCTGAGTTTTCTATAGCGCTTGATAATCAAAAACAAGCTGAACGCTTTCATACTCGTTTGCATAATGCAATTGTAAAAGCACAAACTCAGAAAACAAAGATTCAACCAGGGCAACTAGAAGTTGTCATTGTTGGTGCTGGCGCTACTGGTGTGGAACTAGCCGCTGAGCTTCACAAGGCAACAAGAGAGATGACGGCCTATGGTTTGGAAAATATTGATCCAGATAAAGATATTAATATCAACTTAATTGAGGCAAGCCCCAGACTTTTACCAGCACTTCCATTAAGAATCAGTCAGGCTGTTGCAGATGAGCTTAAAAAATTAAAAGTTAATCTTTTTTTAGGGGAGCGGGTTACTGAAGTTACAGAAGAGGGAATTAAAACACACAAGGATAGAAAAATTTTATCAAGTCTTGTTGTGTGGGCTGCGGGAATTAAAGCACCAGATTTTTTGAAAAATATCGCAGGTTTAGAAACAAATTATATTAATCAGCTAAAAGTAAAATCAACGTTACAAACCACGTTAGATGATAATATTTTTGCATTTGGCGATTGTGCCTCATGTCCAATATCTCCAGGTGCAATTGAAAATGTCCCACCAAGAGCACAAGCTGCTCATCAACAAGCTTCATTGCTTTATAAAACATTAATAAAAGTAGTGGGTAAAAAAGAAAAGCTTCCTAACTATGTATATAAAGATTATGGATCATTAGTAAACCTTGGCCGATATTCTACTGTTGGAAATTTGATGGGCTCAATCTTGGGTGGAAGTATGTTTATTGAGGGATTAATAGCGAAACTCATGTACCTATCTCTTTATCAAATGCATTTAGTGGCAATTCACGGATTTGCAAGCACACTATTTAGGGTTCTTGGAAAATTATTTAGTCAGAGAACTGAAACAAGAGTAAAGCTTCACTAGAAACAATTAGTTATCTTGAGAGTAATAAATACTTGCGATGACCATGGTCAGCAGCACAAATAATCCGAAGATAAAAACAATTCCATTTATAGGAAGTCCATATTTGACCATAAGCGTATAGGCTCCACTTAGAATTAAAATACCCAGGTTCTCACTGAAATTTTGGGCAGCAATAGAGTGGCCAGAGCCAATTAAAATGTGTCCTCTATGTTGAAGCAATGCATTCAGTGGAACAATAAGCATTCCACTAAAAATACCAATAAACAAAAGTAAAAACGCTGCATATTGCCAGCTAGAGACAAAAATCATGGAACATACAAAACCTCCCATTAAAATCCCAATCGGAAGTACTTTTACTGAATTTTGCATCGTGACATATCGGGCAGCGATAATTGCACCGATTGCAACACCAAAAGCGACAACAGCGGAAAGCTGAGTCGACTTATCAATTTCAAAGTTTAGTGCATAAGCAGCCCAAGCAATAATTACTAATCTCAAAGTTGCTCCAGCACCCCAAAAAAGCGTGGTTATTGCGAGTGAAAGTTGTCCTAGACGATCCTTTGCCTCCAGCACCCCAAAAAAGCGTGGTTATTGCAAGTGAAAGTTGTCCTAGACGATCCTTTGCCAGTTTTGTGAAAGAAAAATAAAAATCTTTAAACAAAAACCATGGATTTTTTGATTTTATTTTATGGTTAATTGGAAGTGTTGGAATATACCGATTAAAGATGGCAGCTAAAAGATACAAAACAGCAATAATTAATATTGCCATTTGAACGTCAAATTTCGCTAACAATCCTCCAACAATCGCACCTAAAATAATTGCTGCTACAGTTAATCCCTCCACCCAACCATTAGCAGCAACTAAATATTCTTTCGGTAACAATTCTGTCAATATGCCATATTTAGCTGGTGAGTATGTTGCTGCACCAATACCAACAATACCATAAGCGTACAAAGGCTCCATTCCAAAAAACATTGCTAGACAACCAAAAAGTTTTATTCCATTTGATAAGAACATAACCTGTCCTTTTGGTCTTGAGTCAGCAAATGCACCAACAAAAGGAGCAAGAACGATGTAAGCTAAAACAAAAAATTGAAGCAAAAGAGGTTGGTGCCATGTAGGAGCATTCATTTCAGCGAGCAACGCTATCGCCGCAAATAACAAAGCGTTATCCGCTAAAGCAGACAAAAATTGTGCACTTAGGTAAGGATAAAATCCTTTTTTAGCATTTGAATTAAAGTGTGTCTGCTGCATAGTCGGCTAACCTCGATCTTTCCCCTCTCATTAATGTAACATGCCCGTTATGTTCCCAGCCCTTAAAACGGTCAACAACATAAGTTAATCCTGAACTTCCCTCAGTGAGATAGGGCGTATCTATTTGAGCAATGTTGCCACAACATACTATTTTAGTCCCTGGACCTGCTCTTGTAACTAATGTTTTCATTTGTTTAGGGGTTAGATTTTGAGCTTCATCTATAATTAAATATTTGTTTAAAAACGTTCTTCCTCTCATAAAATTAAGTGATTTCACTTTTATTCTTGATTTAATTAAATCTTGGGTAGCAGCTCTTCCCCAATCACCTGAACTATCGTCAGATTCATTTAATACATCGAGATTATCCTCAAGTGCACCCATCCAAGGTGTCATTTTTTCTTCTTCAGTTCCAGGTAAAAACCCTATATCATCGCCAACTGAAACTGTCGCTCTTGTCATAATAATTTCTGAATATATTTTTTTGTCTAACGTCTGGACGAGTCCAGCTGCAAGAGCTAAGAGAGTTTTACCAGTACCTGCTTGACCCAAAAGAGAAATAAAATCGATATTAGGATCCATAAGAAGATTAAGCGCAAAATTTTGTTCTTTATTTTTTGCTTTGATGCCCCAAATATTAAATTTTGGCAAGGTAAAGTCTTGCACGATTTGGAGGGTTGCTGAGTTTCCTTTTTTTGATTTAACAATCGCATAAAATGGTTTATCAAAATCATAAAAGACAAATGCATTAATGAAAAAACTTTTGCACAATGGCCCTGTGATTTTATAAAACATTTTTCCTTCTTCTTGCCAAGACTCCATTGCTTTACTATGTTTTTCCCAAAAATTTTCAGGTAACTCATATATTCCTGTATGAAGTAATTCCGCATCAGCCATTACTTTGTCATTAAAATAATCTTGAGCGGGAATTCCTAAAGCACGTGCTTTTATTCGTATATTGAAATCTTTTGAAACTAAAATAACGTCTGTATTTTTTAAATTATTTTTTAAATTAACAACAACACTTAAAATTTGGTTATCTGCTTTTACTCCTGCCAGGATTGGCAAATCATAGCTAATGGTTTCTGTTTGTAAAAATAGATTCCCATCAACATGTGGATTTGTTTTTGATTTCAGAGCACAACCATTTTTAAGATCTGAAGCAGGACCGATAATTTCCTCTAAAAGCCGATGAGTTTGTCTGGCATTTCTGGCCACTTCAGAGCTACCTTTTTTATTATTATCTAGTTCTTCAATCGTAACCATAGGTAGATAAATATCATGTTCCTCAAAACGAAATAGACTCGATGGGTCATGGAGAAGGACATTAGTGTCTAGGACAAAAACTTTTTTGGTATTCTTTATAGCCATTTAAACTTTTTACTTATGAAATTGAGCTTAAAACTTCGTCAGCATGACCAGGTACTTTCAGGCCGCGCCATTCTTTTATAAGGATGCCTTCTGGATCAATTAGAAAGGTACTTCTTTCAATACCCTGAACTTGTTTACCGTACATATTTTTCATTTTTATAACATCAAATAAAGCACATGCGACTTCTTCAGAATCACTTAATAGCTCAAAAGGAAAACTATATTTTTTTTTAAATTTTTCATGTGAATTTATACTATCTCTTGAAATACCAAAAATTTCTACATTCTTTTTTTGAAAATCTCCATACAGGTTTGTGAAATCGATACCTTCATTTGTGCAACCTGGAGTAGAATCTCTTGGATAAAAATATAAAACAACGGTCTTTCCTAAAAAATTGCTTAAAGAAAATTCAGTTCCACCTGTTCCAGGAAGACTAAAATTTGTCACTGATTTATTAATTTCTACTTTACTCATATTTGTCTGACCTTTTAATTTTTTTGAAGTTTAAAAAATGATTAAACATTAACTTGATTATATCCTAGAGATGTTTTCTTAGACTAGACCTTCCATTAATTGAATATTAACAAAATCATCAACCTTAATTGATTTTTGGTTGATATCTAAAACTATTAAGCAATTTGCCTTGCTCATTGAACTAAGAATCGCTGATCCTTGATATGGAGTAGGTTTGACAGATAATTCTCCATTTTTAGAGGTATAAAAGCCTCTTTGGAATTCCATTCTTCCGGCTCTTTTTGTAATAGGTGAGATACACTTAGCTTTTAATAATATGGGAAGTTTATAATTATCTTGACCCATTAGATATTTAAGGGCGGGTTGAACTAATTGGTAAAATGTAATCATTGCAGCAACTGGATTTCCAGGCAGACCAAAATAAGGAGTGTTTTTAAATGCGCCATAAGCCATGGGTCTTCCTGGTTTTATGGATAGCTTCCAAAATAATACTTTTCCTATTTTTTTTAAAATATCTTTCATATAATCTGCTTTTCCCACAGAAACTCCTCCTGTAGTAATGATGGCATCAGATAATTTTTCAGCAGCTTTCAATGTTTTTTCTATTATTTTTTTTTCATCAGGAATTATGCCTAAATCAATATATTGAACATTTATTCTTTTTAACATGGATTGAATTGTAAAGTGATTACTATCGTATACTTGTCCAATTTTAATTGAAGATCCAGCTTTTACTACTTCATCGCCTGTTGAAAAAAAAGCAACTCTTAGTTTTTTAAAAACTTTGACTTTGCTAATACCAATAGAAGCAATTAGTCCAACTTCAGCAGGTCTTAAGAATGATCCTTTTTTAAGAACCTCACCATTCTTTTTTATATCCTCTCCTAATTTTCGAATATTTGCTCCTTTTTTTGGAATTTCGTTCACAAAAATAGTATTATTTTCTTGCTTAATAAGCTCGAAAGGTAAAACTGTATCTGTGCCTTCAGGAATTTTAGATCCTGTCATTACTTGAGCTGCAAAACCTGGTTTAATTTTTTGTTTTGATAAATTACCAGCTAAAATTGTTGAAGCAATTTTAAGGTTATGATCTTTTTTTAAGGAACTTAAATTAAAGGCAAAACCATCCATCGCTGAATTATTGTAATTAGGAACATTGATTTTAGATATTAAGGTTTCAGCTAAGATTCGATCAAGTGCATCTTCAGTTTTTACATATTCTGTTTTTAAACTTACTTTCAAATATTGACGTATATATTTTCTTGCTTTATCGATAGTCATTGCATTAGGATCATATTCTGATAAACATCCGGGGTCTTTGGCTAAGCTTTCTAAAGAAATTATTTTTTTCATTTTTTTATCAATTTAATTACAAACTCACTAATCTTATCTAAATCACTAAAACTAAATGATGGAATATTATATTTAACATTCTCATCGGAGATAACACCAATTATATTGGTGTCATTCATAAATAATTGAGTTTTAGATACTTGTTTCCGAAAAACTTCAATTTTTGGTATTTGCATGTTTCATTCATAAATAATTGAGTTTTAGATACTTGTTTCCGAAAAACTTCAATTTTTGGTATTTGCATGTTTTTTAATCCTTCAACCAAAATTATATCTGTGGGTTCATTAATTTGCCTAAGAACATTTTCCAAATTAAAATTTTTTTCTTTACTTTCAGTAATTAAAGCTGCTCGCTCATGATTAAAAATTAAAGTTTGTTTTGCACCCGATTCTCTTATTCTGAAGCTATCTTTTCCTGGCTTATCAATATCAAAATTATGATGTGCATGTTTGATAGCAGAAACCGAATATCCTTTTTTTTTCAGTTTAGGGATAAGCTTTTCAATGACATATGTTTTTCCAGAACCACTGTTTGCTGCACAAATTCCAAGAACAAATGGTTTACTATGCATAATTTTGCCTATATTTTTGTAAATCAGTCATTTTGTTAATATTAATAAATGCATCTTTTTCATTAAAATCAATGGTTTTGAAACTATTTGATCTTATCCATAACTCAAGCTTTCTTTCTCCCGAAGAAATGAAGTCCTTAAGACTATTTAACATCTCTTTATGACAAAGTAAAAAAACAGGTTCTAATTTTCCGTTTGATGATGGAAGTATTATCTTAGGATTTGTTTTTCCGATACAAGTGCTTAATTTTGTCACTAAGTTTTCTGGAAAAAAAGGAGTATCATTTGGACAAAATTGAACCCAGTCATATTTTGATTGACTTAATCCTGAATATATTCCAGCTGCAGGACCTAATTGACCTGGAAGAATATCACCAAACTGAATAGTTTCAGGAAAAATGCTCAGAATTTCATTTGAGTTGATACTCAATTTTTTTACTTGTTTTTTCAATCTATTAAAAACATGTTCAATTAAAGGTTTTTTATTTAACAAAACAAGTGATTTATTTTGTCCCATGCGAGAGGATTTTCCACCAGCTAAAATGACTCCCTCTATCTCTATGTTCAATTATCCACCTGTATGAGACATAAACCTTACAACGGCAGGTTGCGCATCAGCCAAGTCGAAATTGTGAGATTTTGGCTTAATTGACATACTATTTAGTATAGCTTCTTTAAGTGGCTCATCGTTATTTGGAAAAGATCTAATCAGAGGCATTAGATCAATTTTTGTATCATGCCCTAGGCAAAGAAAAAGCTCTCCCTTGCACGAGATTCTTACACGATTACAATTTTCGCAAAAATTATGACTATGGGGAGAAATTAAACCGATTTTTGTTTGTGTGTTTTTAATACTGAAGTATTCTGCAGGCCCACTTGTCGATATATTTGATTTTGATAGAAAATATTTTTCTTTTAATTTTAATAAAATATCATCATTATTAACCGAAGTTGATTTTCTATCATATGCCGTATGTCCAAGCGGCATTTCTTCGATAAATGAAATATCAAGATAATATTTAATTGCATAATCAACTAAACTATAAATCTCTTCCTCATTTAGATTTTTCATTAGAACTGTATTTAACTTTATTTTATCAAAACCAACATCTATTGCAGCATGAATACCATCAAGAACTTTTTGTAAGTCACCTGTTCTTGTAAGTTTTTTAAATGTAATGGGATTGAGACTATCTAGACTTATATTTATTCTTTTAACGCCAGCCTTTTTTAGCATCATTGACTTACTCTTAAGTTGGCTTCCATTAGTAGTCAATGTAATTTCATCAAGCGCATCTATTCTTCCTATTGATTTGAATAATTTATCAATATCTTTTCGAACAAGAGGCTCTCCTCCAGTGATCCTGACTTTTTTTACACCTAATTCAGTAAAAACTTTGATCACTCTCTCTATTTCTTCAAGCGAAAGTACAGTTGACCTTGGTAGGAAGGTCATTTTTTCTGACATACAATATACACATCTAAAATCACATCTATCTGTGACTGATACTCTTATGTAATCTATCTTTCTATTGAACTGATCTATAAGTTGCATTGTCACAATATTATATTAAAACTAAAACAATTTTTAGAATTTTATAAAAATTTAAAACTTAAAGTATAATGAGACGGTCAATTTTAAGATTTCCAATAAAATATTTATTAAATGTTAGCTG
>Ga0209223_10006269_pt1 | contig 10270 bp, 6 predicted proteins | sample COG_06_FD_184750 | JGI IMG/M metagenome (GOLD analysis project Ga0209223, IMG submission 184750) | Pelagic Microbial community sample from North Sea - COGITO 998_met_06 (SPAdes) (version 2) | ecosystem: Environmental > Aquatic > Marine > Neritic zone/Coastal water | place: Helgoland, sampling...
CCTGTCCAAAGGGCCACTGCCTTGGCGCTCACTTCCACAGGCAATTCAAATTCCCACAGGTCCAAATTTCCGGGCTCATTCCGATCGGTTGCAAAAATGGCATGGCTGCCGTCCGCGAAAACCTGCAAGCTATTCTCGTCTCCATGCGTATTGATCGGGTAGCCTAAGTTTTCTGGTTCGGACCACGTGCCATCATCCTGCTTGCGGCTAACAAACAAGTCCATGCCCCCCATTCCTGGCAATCCGTCAGAGGCGAAATACAGAGAAACACCATCCGAATGAAGAAAAGGGTTCTCCTCTTTTCCTTTGGAATTGATTACCCCCGGTAAAGGAACGGCTGGCAACCAACTGCCTTCATCGCTGCGTTCACTCACATAGATATCCTGCACCACCTCTCCCGTATCTGTTGAACGAAAAGCACGCACAAAGAACAAAAACTGGCCATCTGCACTCAATGCAGGCTGGCTCTCCCATTTCGCTGAGTTCAACTCCTCCAAGTTTGCCGCATCATTGTAAGAGGAGGATAGAACATTGTAATCGCTTTGAAACAAATCGCAAGACCCCACACCAGTCCGGGTTCCATACGAACCATCAATTCCAGCACAAGCCGTAAATACAAGAAGGCGGCCATCCCCACGAATGGAGGGAGCTCCTTCATTTCGTGGCGTATTGACTTCACCTATGGACCTTACGGTCCACCACTCATCGCCCTCTTTTCGCGCTTCGTAAAAGTCTTCCTGACCGAAAGACCGATTGGGGTATACCAATTCTCGGGTAAACACCATTCGGTCACCGCTGGAATACAAGGCAGGATAATACTCGGATAATTCCGAATTCACGTCGCCCAAAAGCGCGGTGGGATGAAATTCAGATGGCGCATCGATGGCGGTATTGGCAAATCGCACGGAGCTTTCTAAAAGATCGCTCTGCATCTGCCATCCTCGCAATTGTTCGCCCACTTCGAGTGCGTGATAGGCTTCTTTGTACATCCCACCTCGGTGGTACATTGAAACCAATGACTCTTGCCAATCCTCTCGTTCAGAGGGTTCAATTTCAAATGCTCGATTCAATGCGTCTGCGCCCTTCTGCCATTCTTTCAACTCTGCAAAAATTTGACCTTTCAGCATGAAGGCGTCAAAAAACTCCGCATCGATGCGAATTGCTTCATCCAACTTCGTCAAAGCCTCCATGCGCAATCCCTCGCTGTAAAATTGTGTAGCTTCGTTGTATCGTTTGGTAGCCTTTTTTTCATTTGATTGAGCCAAAGCATCACTTCTCTGAAGACAGAAGATCAAAAAGAAAAACATGAGGACCTTGGGCTGTATTGAATGCACGCTCATCTTGTTTTATTTAGCCGAAAGTCACGAAATTAAGCTCAAATCATGATACAATCATCGAAATCAGTTGAAGAATGACGATTGGACTCCTATCCGACAATCACGGTTATTGGGATGAACGACTCAACCACCACCTCGAAGATTGCGATGAAATCTGGCACGCTGGCGATATCGGATCCCTCGAAGTCATCGATGCCATCAAAGCCCTACAACCTCAAAAAGCTCGAATTGTATTTGGCAACATTGATAACCATGTAATTCGATCTGAATCCGCGGAAGAATTGCGCTGGGAAATTGAAGGCATCAAATTTTTCATGACACACATCGGTGGCAGGCCTGGGCGTTATGCGAAAGGTGTGCGCCAGTCTTTGCTCAGTCACAGACCAAACGTTTTCATTTGCGGACACAGCCATCTCTTGCTTGTGAAGCAGGACGAAAGTTGGGGCGGCTTGTATATGAATCCTGGCGCCTGCGGCATGCAGGGATTCCATCAGAAAAGAACCCTCATAAAATTCGAAATCAAGAAAGGAGCATTGCACGATATGAAGGTGGTCGAACTAGGCGATCGAATGAGAAGACAGCGAGTTTAATCTTTTTTCCGTATCATTGCATTGTCCTCATTAGGAAGCATTCAACGAATGCGCGAATATTCTAGATTCGTTCTACCACTTTCATATTTGAAAACAAAAGGGCTTTTGACAAAGCTCCGGTCCTAGAAGAAGGACACACCCCACAAGCATTTAACATACTATTGATACAATAATTGATGTACGACATCATTGAACTCAATGCGAAGAAGGTCCTTGAACTCAAGGAAATCGCAAAAAAACTCGGAATCAGCCGACTCGAAAAACTGAAGAAACAAGATCTTGTTTACAGCATTTTAGACGAACAGGCATTGCGGCCAGGCGAAAACAAAAAGGCTGAATCGAAGCCCAAAACAGCCGCCACCCGGTCCACAAAATCCACCGCTCAAGGAGCAAGTGAAGAACAGGAGAAGCCAAAGACTTCCCGAACTCCACGTCCAGCCAAAAAAGGAGCCACAAATTCCAAAGAGGCCGAATCTACAGCGCGTGACGAATCCAAAGGCAAGCGCCAACCCGGTGATGCCATTCGCGAGCGCCGAGCCAAGAAAAATGCCACAGCGGAGGACGCTCCTTCTTCTAATGCGAAAAAAGAAGACGGAACGGCAGAAACGAAAGCAGGCTCAAGCTCATCTGAAAAACGGTCCAACGACAAAGAACGAAATGACAAGCGCCGAGATGATAAGAGAGGCGAAGACAAGCGCGGAGACGACAAACGCGGTGACGACAAACGCGGTGACGACAAACGCGGTGACGACAAGCGCGGTGACGACAAGCGCGGTGACGACAAGCGCGGTGACGACAAGCGCGTAGATGACAAGCAAAACGATGAGCGCGGCGAACGACGGAACAATGATCGAGGCAATAATGACCGACGCGGCAATGATCGACGCAATAACGATCGACGCGACAACGATCGACGCGACAACGATCGACGCGACAACGATCGACGCGACAACGATCGACGCGACAACGATCGACGCGGCAATGACCGACGCGGAAACGATCGCAAAAATGGACGGAACGATAAGAAGGACCGGTATTTGAGCGAGCCGGAAGAACATGGCTTCAACTTTGATGGCATCATCACAGCAGAAGGAGTGCTGGAAATCCAGCAAGAGGGATTTGGTTTCTTGCGATCCGCGGACTACAACTATTTGAATTCACCGGACGATGTTTACATCACCTCTCGGCAGATCAAACAGTTCTCCCTCCAAACAGGCGACACCGTCATAGCCAAAGTGCGCCCTCCGCGACTTGGAGAAAAATTCTATCCTTTAATTGACGTCATGAGCGTGAACGGAAGGTCACCCGAATGGGTGCGGGACCGAATTCCTTTCAAATTCCTGACGCCACTGTTCCCACAAGAGAAATTCAAGTTGAGCACGCGTGGCGGAAACATCAGTACTCGCCTCATGGACCTCTTTGCTCCCATTGGCAAAGGCCAACGTGGAATGCTTGTATCGCAGCCTAAGACAGGAAAGACCACCTTGCTCAAGGATGTGGCAAATGCAATCGCGTTGAACCACCCAGAAGTATACTTGCTCATCTTGTTGATTGACGAGCGTCCGGAAGAAGTGACCGATATGAAGCGAAGTGTGAATGCGGAAGTGATCGCGTCAACATTCGATGAGCCTGCAGATCGCCACGTCCGTATCGCCAATTTGGTCTTGGAAAAGGCCAAGCGTATGGTGGAGTGCGGACACGATGTCTGCATCTTACTCGACTCGATTACGCGTTTGGCCCGTGCTTATAACACCGTTTCTCCGAGTTCCGGTAAGATCTTGAGTGGTGGTGTCGAGGCCAATGCCTTGCAAAAGCCCAAACGCTTCTTCGGAGCTGCCCGTAATATAGAAAACGGTGGATCCTTGTCCATCATTTCGACGGCCCTGACGGAGACCGGTTCGAAAATGGACGAAGTGATCTTTGAAGAATTCAAAGGCACCGGAAACATGGAGCTTCAGCTTGATCGGCGCATCTCCAATCGTAGAATCTACCCGGCCATCGACATCCTCTCATCCGGAACCCGGCGCGAGGATTTGCTCATGGACAAGGAGACCTTGCAACGCATTTGGATATTGCGCAAGCACCTCGCTGACATGAACTCCGTCGAAGCGATGGAATTCATGAAAGACCGCATGGAACAGACACGGAGCAATGAGGACTTCTTATCCTCTATGAATGGATAAGCTCCGGCTTTTCTATTTCGGCGGGCCGTTGGCATGGCTCGCGCTGAAATACTATGCACTGGGCACTTGGACGTGGGAGGACTCTACCCAATATGGCATCCTCCTAAATCTAGCCTTACTAACCTCCGTTGCAGCCTTTGGAACACACGAGGCTTACCAACGGTATGGCAATGACTTTTTGGAACGGTGGAAGCACGCTTCCCGAAAAACACTTTCTTTCGCCTTGTTGCTTCCCCTGGGGTTGGGCCTTTGGTACTACGGAATTGCCTCGGATGCATTGGAAGCGCGTAAAACCCAAAAAATGCAGCAAGTCGAAGCTCAAATCCTAAACGATGAGAGCTTTGAAAAGTTGGCGGGGGATAACCCGGTGTTACTGGAATCTGATCGCGCGAGCATTGTACAGCGGCAACAATCAAATATCGAAGTGTTCTTCTCCCCCGTTTTTTATCTCGGCATGGCAGCAATGGCTTGGTCGTTTACCGGACTCTTCGTTGCTGCAATCTTCGCCTTTATCTGGCCTAAAATTTGGGCCACCTAAATTAGCACGTATCCAATTTTTTCTTCGTTCACTCCGTTATAGCTTTGTAACTCACATCTCGCTTCCAACGCATGCAGCCAACTCCTTTCGAACCTTCCCAAAACACCGTCATGCGCAGCATGACAAGGACGGCGACATTGTGTGGTTTCATATTCCTTATTTCGTGGGCAAGCCAAGCACAAGATGGGCGGAAAAATCTTGCCGCATTTGATGCCAAGAAATACCATTTCGGATTCTGCTTGGCAGGAAACCAAAGTGATTTCAACATTATCCAGCGTCCTGATTTTACATTTTCGGACAGCTTAGTTCAATTGGTGAACCAACCCCAAGCCGGTTTCAATCTCGCCTTGGTTGCCTCATGGAACATGACTAAAAATGTTCGCTTGCGCTTTTTACCCGGACTATCCTTTCAAGATCGCACGTTGGAATACCATTTCCAGGAAGAAGATGATGTGTCCATAAAAAGCAGACGAACCGAAGCCGTTTACCTTGACTTCCCCTTGCTTCTCAAGCTACGCACGGATCGAATCGGAAATATGGCTGCTTTTGCACTAGTCGGTGGGAAGCTCAGCAAGGACATGCAATCGCAAGAAGAAACGAATCAGCAATTGCAGAGCGAATACATTTTACGCTTGGAATCGGGCAACTCATCCATTGACATTGGTGCAGGGGTTGATTTTTTTCTGCCTTTCTTCAAATTCAGCATTGAAGGCAAATTTGAAATGGGCCGCAGAAACATCTTGATCCAAGACGAATCCGAATTTTCGGCCCCTTTGGACGGACTGAAAACGCGCTCCTTCATTCTGTCATTGTGTTTCGAAGGATGATGCTAAAATGCTGAACGCTCTCCTGCCCAAAAGACATGCACCGCGCTGGATGGTGACCGTCGTGGATATCAGTGTGAGCATTCTTGCACTCTACACCGCTGCTCTGCTCCGATTTGAATTTCGAATCCCCGAAGCAGAATGGCTGATTTGGAAGGCTTTTCTGCCTGTTTTCATCACAGCAAGACTGGCAGCATTTTTACTCTTCAGTACATCCGCCGGAATCATCAGGCACACGGGGTTAGAAGATGTCAAACGAATTGCAATGTGCACGAGCGCGGTCACAATTGTCTTCGCCAGCGCCAACCTGATCGCAGCTCAAATGGGAAATGCCCCCTACTGGATTCCATTCAGCATTCTAGGCATTGAGTGGATTTTGACCACGGCAATTATGGTTTCCAGTCGCTGGGCCGTCAAATGGCTTTACCTCCAAAACAAGAGGCATCCAGGGGTTAAGACCCAAATTGCCATTTATGGCGCAGGCGAAGCGGGCCTTTTGGCAAAAGAGGCCATTGATCGAGAATTGGGTGAGTCAGGCATGAAATTGATTGCCTTCATCGACGATGACCGCAATAAAATCGGCAAGAAAATCGAAGGCATTGACATCCTCAATGCCCACCAGGCCGAGATGCTGTTTGCCGATGGCCGCGTGGATCAAATGATCCTCTCAATCCAAAACCTCGACAAAGAAAAGCGGCGCGTGATGGTCGATATGGCACTGCGTCATGGCGTTCGTCCTTTGGACGTACCTCCAGTGGAACGCTGGATCAATGGCGCCTTATCATTTGGACAAATAAAGGAGCTGCGCATCGAGGATTTATTGGGAAGGGAACCCATAGAATTGAATTCCCATCCCATTCTTGAAAACATGCAGGGAAAACGGGTGGTCGTCACGGGTGCCGCAGGTTCCATCGGCTCTGAATTGGTTCGTCAACTACTTGGTTACCAACCTTCTGTACTCCTTGCGATTGACCAAGCGGAAACCCCGATGCACGACCTCCATTTGGAACTCGTACAGTTGGGAGTTGAGGAAATGGTGGATCTACAAATTGGCGACGTCCGCGATGCAGAACAGATCCTTGCTACGCTGCAGTCTTTCCAACCGGATGTGGTGTTTCATGCGGCCGCATACAAGCATGTGCCAATGATGGAAAAGCAGCCTTGGCAGGCGTTCGACACCAATGCCATGGGAAGCCTAAACGTACTAATGGCGGCTGAAGCATCGGGGTGTCCACGGTTTGTCTTCATCTCCACCGACAAAGCAGTGAATCCCACAAGCGTGATGGGAGCCACGAAACGTCTCGCTGAACTCTTAGTGCTTCAACGTGCATCGACTTCCAAAACCCAGTGTGTCATCACCCGTTTTGGCAACGTGCTGGGCAGCAACGGATCCGTCATTCCACTTTTCAAAAAGCAAATCGAAGCCGGCGGCCCCATCACAGTAACAGACAAGGAAGTCACGCGCTATTTCATGACCATACCCGAAGCCGTCTCTCTCGTGCTTGAAGCTGCAGCCATCGGAAAGCAAGACGATGTGTTTGTCTTTGATATGGGCCAATCCATCAAGATCATGGACCTTGCTAAGAAAATGATCGCCTTGGCCGGAATGGAAGAAGGAAAAGATATTAAAGTCGCCATCACCGGATTGCGGCCTGGCGAAAAGATGCACGAGGAATTGCTCTCAAACCGCGAGTCCCTCTTGCCTACGCACCATCCAAAAATCATGCGCGCCAATACCCCACCTTCCTTGAAGGCCGCGGACCTCGAACGCATCATTGCCTTGTCTCAAACTAAAGGCGCACATCCAGAGACACTATCACTTTTGCACGCGCTCATTCCCGAATACAGTTCCAGCCAAAACGGGTAAAAGCTACCGCCCAATAATGTCGGAAAACACGCAACCTCAAGACTCATTTCTGACATTGGCAGAGCCAGCGTCCGGAATGCATAAAGTCAAAGGGTCCAAGCATTTTGGCCATGTATTTCCGATCAAAACTGAAGATGAAGTCGAAGGTCATTTGACAAGCCTCAGAAAAAAGTACCACGATGCCCGACACCACGCATATGCCTATCGGCTTGGGATGAATGGCGATACGTGGCGGACCTCTGACGACGGCGAGCCCAGCAACAGCGCAGGTCCACCCATATTAGGAGCGTTCAAAAGCATGAACGTCACCAACTGCCTCGGAGTCGTAATTCGATATTTCGGAGGAACTAAGCTCGGCGTTGGCGGGCTAATTGAAGCCTATCGCACGGCTACGCGCTGCGCACTTGAGGCCGCAGAAATAAAAGAAGAAATCATTTTGGCTTCCTTCAAGGTTTCGTTTCCGTATGATTTAATGGGAACCATTATGAATCACCTCGATAAATGGCAGGCAAAGCCCAAAGAACAAATATTTTTGGAATCCTGCACCATCATCGTGGAAATCAGACGGGGACAAGCCGACGCCTTTGAACGCGCATCCCAGGGAATATTCGGCACGGCCATTGACCGAATCCAATAAGGGCAACCCCAACCCTTGGCCTATGATCAAAAAAAAACAGCAGCCAGAAGGCCGCTGTTTTCTTTTCATGCGAAGCTCACCGTTTTATTGCAAAATCACCTGCTTGATGATGGTGCCTTCTTCTGAATTCAATCGGAACACATATGTGCCTTTGGCCAATCCTGACCAATCCAACCATTCTCCTGATGACGCCATGCCCTGGTCAACAAGCGCTCCGGTAGTCGACATCAAACTCCATTCGAATGGCGTGTTTGACATTTCATTCGAATTCAACTGCACCCGTCCATTGGATGGATTCGGGTACAAATCCAATGTCATCCCCAACGCTTCTGAAATTCCGGTCACATTGATGGTGAAAGGAATGCGTTCGGATGCGCAGGCAATCGATGGAGTCTGGACCACCCAATTGTAGAAGAAATAATAGTAGTTGTAGGCATTGTTTCCACCGGCTGTGCTCTGTGTGATTGAAGCCAAGTCTCCGATAGCATACGGATAAGCCATATCCGTATCAGGAGCGTCACGCCACAGCTGGGGATCATTATCCAAACTGCGCAAGCCATAATCATTGCCCTGCTCCAACTCAAAATCCAACTCAAGTGTATTCATTCCATCAGCAACTTCAAAAACAGCAGACGCTACCACGTTGCCTTCGGAATCAACAACGCCAATTTCACGGTCTCCCGCTCCATTCGCGTATACGTCAACGCTGCGAATCACGATGTCCTCGTATGCATCAAAAAGCAACCAACGAATGCTGTTGTCGTGGTATTGACCTTCGCCTGTTTCAGCACGGCCTCCTGCTCCTTCGACCATATCTTGAGCTGAAATGTCCTCGACCCATACCGTGGTTGACGACTGTGCATCCAACTCGTACGTTGCTCCTACAGCCATTGCTTCCGTCGCAGTCTCGGAATCATACCAATGGGTTGTCTCAGAAGAGGACTCCAATGTGATGACTTGCGGCCCGTCTAATTCAGAAGGTCCTGTGATTACCGGTGTCTCAGGTGCTTCCAACACGAGCACGATGAATTCCGCCGATGGGTTCGCATTTCCACAGACATCCGTGACCGTCAAAAAATACGTGCCGGACTCTGTGACGTTAATGCTTTGTGTTTCCTCCCCATTGGACCATGTCCAGTCTCCTGAACTCTCTGAAACCAAATCAACAGAACCGCCTTCACAGAAACTTAATTCTCCCAGTGCATTCACGACTGGAGCCTCAGCTGTTACAACCTGCACCGACACCACTGTTGATACAGCTGCACATCCATCTGCGTCGTATGCGGTTACGCTATAGTTTCCTGTTTCACCTACTGCCAAAGTAGACTCCGTAGTTCCATTGGACCACGCGTAGCTGGCGAACTCGCCTTCTACAATCAAATCAACCGTTTCTCCCGGGCAAATGGATGTCTCTCCGCTAACCGTCAGAATCAAATCCGTCATGCACGGTGCTTCGAGCAAGTTGTGGTATTGGTCGATGCTCGGATTCTCAATGATTGTCACCATGCCACTTGGCCAGCTGATCGTTGCCGTCTCGACTGTGTCATTTTCTCCCAGACCAAACATACACGCAAATGTGTTAGTGATGCCATAGCTCTCACCTGCACGAATCTCTCGGATTTGCGTGCCGAAGTCGCCTGTAATCACTACGGTTGCGCCTACAGCGTCTTTGTTGGATTCAATGCCTTCCAAATCGAAAGCGATCCAATGATTGGCATTGCCCTGATTCAACCACAAAATGTCATCGTTGTTGTTATCAGGACTATTGTATCCATTGCCGTAGCTCGCGTACAAATCTGCAAAGCCATCTCGGTTGACGTCTCCAACAGCAAAGCTGTGCATGGTATCGCCGGCAACGAAGGTATTTACCTCTGTGAATGTACCGTCGCCATTGTTGTGAAAATATGAATGGAAACCTCCTGAGATCAGAACATCAACAAATCCATCGTTGTCAAAGTCAGTCATCTTTGCTTGCAACACAAAACCACTGGCCCCCAAGCCCGCCTCGTCCGTGACGTCGGTGAAGTATCCACTGCCATCGTTTTGCAATAGCTTCATCGTGGTGGAGTGGTTGGTCAGGTAACAATCAAAGTCACCATCGTTGTCATAATCCGCATAATCCACGGTCCAGCTCTGCTCATTCAACACCAAACCTCGCTCCTCAGCAACTTCTGACCATGTACCATCGCCGTTATTCATCCAGATTTGGTTGATGCGGCGTGGGTCATTCGGGTCCGAAACAAATTGTCGGCATTTGGCAATGGTTAGATCCAAATCGCCATCGTGATCGAAAT
>Ga0209223_10006277_pt1 | contig 10261 bp, 14 predicted proteins | sample COG_06_FD_184750 | JGI IMG/M metagenome (GOLD analysis project Ga0209223, IMG submission 184750) | Pelagic Microbial community sample from North Sea - COGITO 998_met_06 (SPAdes) (version 2) | ecosystem: Environmental > Aquatic > Marine > Neritic zone/Coastal water | place: Helgoland, sampling...
TGAACAGATGCTAGTTGAAGTTCAAAGCCCTCTAAGTCATCCTCCTCGATAGGCTCCATCTTCATTAAACCATTTTTATTTAAATCAAATTTTAAAAATAAGAATTCCGAAGTTCTGTTAACATATTCTGGAAATAAATGTTTTACCGCCAAACAATACATATAGTCTTGAAGGTTATCTTCTTTTTCTTTCCCTTCAAACATTTTCTTACTAGTTTTGTAGTCTCGGATGATAGCTATCTTCTTGTCTTTGTATAAAAAGAGTTGGTCAATAAACCCACGAATATGGTAACCGTTTTGTTCTATTTCAAAATCTAGTTCGGCATGAGCTTCATCTGGAACCCCTAAATCCTCTCCGTGGAAATTGCAACTAAGGCCATTTAAGATCATCTCTTTGATCATAGTCATGTTGTCTTCATCTGTTACTCCTAGTTCGGTAGCGTCAGACATAATTAAATCTTTTACAGCCTTAGAAGCGAAAGGATCTTCAGCTTTTACGACTTTATTAAATTGTGTTTTAGTTTTTTGTTTTGATAAAAACTCAAAGACATTATGGCACACAGTTCCGCGTCTAGCGCCATCATTATTAGTGTCTGGTAACTTTTGCTTGTATTTTGTCCAATAGATCCAACTGCAGGATTGCGCCGTTTTAATACGACTTGCTGATAATTTAACTTCCATTTAGTGTTTTTATTAATTTTTTGCAGTGTGTATTTTTCGACAATTTATCGTTTGATTTTATTTTCTTTAATACATACTCTTGAAATTTACTGTCCCCGAGACTCCATTTGTCTTTTCGTTCATACCATTTTTTAAAATTCTCTAACATAGCCGTGTCACACTCTAGCATTTCGCCAAAATCGTTACATACGGGAGGATTAATTTTAATTAGGGATAGATCAAAAACAGAGGAAAGTTTAGCCGCGACCTTGATTGAGGCCAGAGCGCCAGTATTCTCATCTTTACTGTTGTCGTTATTTGTCGCAACAATAATTCTCTTTAAATCAAAAGAATTTAGATAGGAGATTATTTTCGCAGAAATGTCTAACCCAGCCAACATTAGAACGTTGTCGTGACCAGCTTCATAAAGAGCCATACAATCACCAATACTTTCAACTAGTATAACTTCTTCTTTATCCTCTATATTGGAATGTGAAAGGTGGTGTGGGTAAACCCAGTTTGTTTTGCGGCCCATGTGTTTCCATTTTGGAATATGTTCATCATTGGTGACAGAGCGACCAGAAAAACCATGAATTTGGCCGTCTAAGTCGTAAATAGGGAATACTATCCTGCGGTACATCTTGCCGCCACCAGCGTAACCACATTTAAACTTATCTTGCGTATTAGAAGATACACCCCTTTTTTCATAAAAGGTTTTCATCGGCAAAAGTTTTTCTAAATAAGACTCTGGGTAAATTTTTTCCATTTCTATTACTTCTTCTTTTGGAGTGAATGATTCTTTTTGATTTGGGTTGTTTATTAAATATTCTTTAAGAGCTTTAGGGTCTTCTGTTTTTAATGTTTCTTTTACTAAAGCTGCAAATGGTTTTGCTTGTTCATCTCCGCCAAAATCCCTCCAAACCCCAGAATCTTTATATATAATAAGAGAAGTGTTTGTTTTTCCATTTCGAAAAATAGCGCGAGTTCTCCAGTGAGAACCGCAATCTTGGAGACTGTAGCCTAATTTTTCTAAGGAGCTTCTGTATTCGTTCATAGATCTTCAAAGGATGGAATGTCTGAAGCCTCACTTCCGACTAGGTTGCCTCCACTATTTCTAAAGTCAACAATATCTCTTAAATCTCCACACTCTGTAATATTAAAATTTTTAAACGCAAGATTAATAAAGTTCTTTCGAAGGTTGTCATCTACTTGAACGGGTTCAATAGCTCCAGCTATGTCTTTTCCAAGGTGTCGAGACTTGACATTAATTAGTTTGTGTGTCCCAAATTGTGGACCCTCCTCTGCGACTTCATCATTTGTTTTTTGACGTAGAATAAACATATGTGAGCAGAATTGGGTGATGCGGTCAGACAAAGAAACAATGGATTCATCATCGACAATATTAGCGCTCTGCCTATTTGTTGTAATACCACTTCTATTAGATTGCACAGAAGTAATCATTGGTATTACTGGATTACCATCTTCTAGTATCTCCTTTTGGATGCATTTTTTGAATTTGTCCACCATTTCTCCGACAAGCTGCCATTCGTTTTTGTTACCACCACCACTATCGGATGATGTTTTAATATAATCAAAAGAGAAAATCATTTTATTCCCGCGCCCAACCGTTGAGTAGTAAAATCTTTTTAAAGTATTTATCATTGAATCTACATCCATGCCGCCGACATTATAATAGTAGAATTTTAAATTTTTAACTTTCTGCCATACAGCTCGTACTTTTTGTACGGTTTCTGCTCCAGCCTCTCTCCATCTACCGCTTTCAAGAAGATATGATGGGACGCCAGATAAGGCAGCACACTGACGAATGATTAACTCCTCCTTGCTCATTTCCCCGTTATCAAAGTGAAGCACTGGGACATCATACTTAGCAGACACTTTTGTAGAATAATCCATGCAATACTGAGTCTTACCCACACCAGATCGAGCCACAATGACGGTAATATTTCCTGGTCGCAAAAGAGATCCATAAATATCATTGATCTTTTCATGAGGACCCATCATCCCAAACTCTTCTAGTGGGTTGTTACCTCTTTCTTCAATAAACCCCTCCATTTGTTCAAAAATGTTTTCTGGGATGTCCGCCCCGACTTCGAACATGTTAATATTTTCGTTATAAATTTGATCAGCAGATTCTATGATCTTCAAATATGGCATATCCGCAGAGATGCTCTTCATGGAGTCTGATATCTTTTTTGCAGTCTTGTTTATTTCTCTGCGGACACTATATTTTTTTAGTTCCTTGATGGAGGACTCGATCTTTTCCTCTGAGTGTATTTTGCGCATAGAGAGGGATCTGACATAATCAATAAGAGAGATATCCTCTTCAAACTTTATCCCTAAATCTCTAATTCTCTGCACTAAAACAATATCGTCAATTTGCTCATCTTGTTCGCATGCTCTCTTTAAAACAGCAAAGAGTGTTCTGTGCAATAATGAGTTATCGTAAAAATCAGACTCCCCAATGAGGTGTATGAAATTGAACAGGACTTTTGGCTTCTGAATAAATGCTGCCAAGACTTGTTTTTCGATTTCTAGACTATATATCATATACAACGCATAATACATACGTTGTCGGTTCTGTCAAGGGCTAATCTAACTCTTCTTCAAAAACATTTTGAGAATATTCTTGAATATAACCTTCAATAGATTTTATCAAACCAGACTCTGTTATTTGAGATTCACAACTTGTATAAACAATTGGTACGCCGTCTTCGTTGCAATACGCTATAATGAAACCTTTGTAGCATTCAGCGCCACCAGTCAACTCATATAATTGATCAAGAATCTTCTTTGGTAGTTCAAATTGCTTAAATTTAGGTTTATCCATATAATTTATTTTACACTACCCCAAAAGCTTTGCGAAAAATTCTTCTGACAATTTGTCATCTGGGTATATTTGTAGCAATTCTATCCCATTTATCTCGCAGAAATCCATTTTTTTGTCATCCCTACGTATTTGACTTAAAAAATTAGCCCTAGTTTTATGAAAAAACTCCACAAACTTGAGGTGTTGAGCGCCCTGCACCTCTATAGCTATGCCTTTTGTATGGTTATAAAAATCTAAAGAGAGCTGTGTCCCAACCACTTTAAATTCTTCATATACAGCGTCGTATTTCCAGTATTTATAGAGATATTTTCTTACTTCAGCTTGAAATTTACTGCGGCACTTACCATTCCACTTAATTTTGTACCTGTGCGCGTTTCTTATAGCTTTTTCTTTGCCGTACAGGGTTTTAAATTTCATAAAAGTAACTCACCAATTTGAGCTTCTACGAGAGGTTTGGCGAGTATTGTTAGGGTTATTTATACCAATTCTGTTATATTGGATTTAAAATAATTTATTAAAAATTCAGATAAACTTTTATTTTCTTCAATAAAATTAAAGACATTAGCTTCTCCGTGAATTTTTTCTGGGATATCTGAGCAATAATCCTTAACTAGTTCTTTAAACTCTTCACCAACAGTGATCCAAGCACCCTTTTTGGTGACGAACTCCCACATATACAATAAGTCGATGATCTCCTTCTCTACCCAAATTGATGTGCCACCAGTTCTTCCGTAGCGAATTGGGTAAGGAACTGTGTTATTTGTCTTCTCGTTGGGGGATTTTTTAATAGTAGCTTTTGCCCAGTGGCCAATAATTGGATTTGTTTTGGGGCAGGGTATTTTTTTAGATGCATCTTGTAGAATCCAATCTCCTCTATATCGGGGTTCAAACTCAATAATATAATTAGCAAAGTGAAGTAAGGCATTACCTCCAGTTGCGGATGTCTGACGCACAGGAGCTTTTGAGTATGGGTCAATCTTGATGTCTGCCCTCACTTGGCTGATAAAGATAGCTATATGGCCTCTTTTTGTGAGCTTAATAGACATTCTCTTCATAAAGTTGGCCGCGATAACTGCACCACCAGCAACTTTGTTAGAATCGTAAAATGATTTTTCTATATCTTGTTTAGAAATCAATCCATCAACTGAGTCTAGAATGAAACAATATTTGAATTTATCCTCGTTTTTCTCAACCAAAGTATGCATAGCATCAACTACGACCTCATAAATATTACTTTCAAAAACAAAACAAGTTCCTTCCACCCATTCTTTAGCTGAAAAAACAAATCTTACGCCAGACCTTTTCATCATTTCGTTGGAAAGCCTACCTTCAGCTTTAATATAAAACCCTTTAGATCCTGGGGTGTCGTTTAGCATATTTTTCATCACCTCTAGCGAAGCTGATGTTTTACCGCCTTCATTCATGCCAACAAACCTATGAAGGCCAGGATTAAATCCACCATTAAGCATTAGGTCCAGTTGTAAAGAGCCACTTGACACCTTGTAATCAATAGCCTCTTCAAAGTTGAAATGATCTTCCTTTTTTTCTTTAAGGAACTTTTCTAGTAGTTCTGAATCTTTATCGCTCATTTAAATAGTTCTTTTGTATTCTTTGGTTTATTATCTACCGAAACATAGTCATTTCCAGTCTTTTCTCCCAAAATAATTGGGTCATACTTAGAAAGATCGACTTTAAAGTTGAAGTTTCTCCACTTCCTATCCATTGGTTCTTTTAGTGGTTCTGAAACCAAGTATGCGAGACTATCGTACTTTTTAGGAAAGGTTGCAATCTCTAAGAATTCTAGAGAATACCTAGCTTCAAGATCCTTTAAAAGTTTCATCTCCCTAGCCCAAAAGAATCTTTTTTGATTCTTGGGTACTTCTATCAATCTGTCAATAACAGCTTGTCTTCTTTTGTGGGGAGTTAATTTCTTTGAGGTCATTTGCCACCATTCTACGAACCAAGTCTGGAAAGTCAACACTTTTTTCCCAGTTTAAGTCTTTTTGAGCTTCAGATGGGTCTCCCCATAGGAGATCAACTTCAGCTGGTCTGTAAAAATCTGGGTTCACCTTAACCAAAGAAATTCCTGATGTAAATTCTCCAAGGAGATTAAATTTTTCATCTACCCCGCTACCACTCCAAGAACCTTTGATGCCAGCGTTCTCGAAAGCTAACTCTACAAATTCACGTACTGTATGGGTTTCCCCAGAAGCTAAAAGATAGTCTTTCGGCTTATCTTCGTTCAGCATTAACCAAACGGCACGTACGAAATCTTCTGCGTGGCTCCAATCCCTCTTAGCGTCCATATTACCCAACTCAAGTAAATTAAAATTTACATCACCCTCAGATAGCGATTTGGAAATTCTAGCCACAGCTTTAGTAATTTTTCTAGTCACAAACTCTTCTCCCCTGCGTTCGGATTCGTGATTAAATAAATATCCCTGAATAGCAAAAAGATCATACGAATCTCGCCAAACTTTAACGATTTGTCTGGCTGCCACTTTTGATGCCCCATAAGGACTTCTTGGTTTGGATGGGTGATTTAAGTCTTGTGGGCTATAATCTACGTTGCCAAATTCTTCTGAAGATCCAGCGTTATAATATCTACAATCAGGGCAATGTTTACGAATAGCCTCAAGTTGATGAAGAACTCCCATTGTATTATTTTGAAAATGGTTAACTGGCATTCTCCAGCTATTACCAACAAAAGAGTTGGCGGCAAAATTAATAAAATAATCTGGTTTAATTTCTTCGATGCAAGATCTAATGCTGTGTTCGTCACCGAGGTCCATTTCAATCAGTTCAAAATTTGGATCTTTAATGTGTTTAATGTTTTCATGGTTTGGAACGCTTAGTCTGCGGATAGCTCCATAAACTTTACAGTTGGTAAATTTCAAAAGAAAATCCGCCATGTATGATCCGACCTGCCCCGTTACACCTGTTACAATTATTTTTTTCATTTTTTTATTTTTTTCTTAAGATACCTACCCTATGTATTTCATCTATAATGTCATAACTATCTAAAACTTCTTTATATATTGGCCTTTCCCAGTCATGAATTATTACTTTTGAATTTTGATCTACGTAATCTAAAGCTTTTAATGCGCAAAACTTTCTAGCTCTACCATCTACAAAAACAACATCATATTTAGCAACGCCAATCTCATCTATGAAGTTTATATAATCGATAAATTCTTCTTGTTTTGTTGGTCTGGTTCTCGGGGAATTTTGTTTGACAAAATAATATTCTACATTTTCTGGCTTAATGTAATCGACTTTGTTAAACCAGTTTTTATCGTGTTCTATTGAATAAATTTTAGCGACCAATTTGCTAAAATGAATGGTTGAGCCACCACTTCCCCATTCTAACATAGAATCATTCGGTTTTAAATGTTTTTCTATAAAAGAAATTTCTTCTGTTGACATGTATGGAGTCATATTTTATATTAATGCTAATAAGTCTTTTTCTATTTTAATTTCATTTTCTGTGTCAGAAAAAATCTTCATAAAATTTTTACCATTTTGTGCTATTTGTTTTGCCTCGTCGTCGTTTGATTTGCACATTTCTACTTTATCCAAAAAATCAGAAAAATCTCTTTTGCATTCAACATAATGAACCCCAGGTTCTAAAAATTTTTCACAAGCCCAAGAATGAAATCTTGGTTTTGGCATTATTGGTAAACAGTTTGACTTTAAAACCCAATTAAGGCTAGAAGATTTATCGTTACCATCTATTATTGGATGATATTTAAACTTTAATAAATTATTTATATTTACAGGTTGTTTAAGATACTCTTGTAAATAATCTTCTGGTGATATTTTTTTGTTTTGTTGCCAACAAGAAAAACCGACATTTAAAGTTGTATGAAACTTTTTAACAAAATCAAGCCTATCGTTGTTGATTGGGTTGTTCCCTGTGTCTGCCCCCCTCCATATAACATCTGGTTTTTTGTAGGTCCAATCCCAATCTTCTTTTAATAAAAAATTCCAGTGTCTCCAAGTATTTAATTTACCTAAAATTCCTCTAGATTCATTATTAAAAGAGTCTCTTGTTTTTACTAATACTTTGTTTTTACCTGTGTAGGGCTGATCTCCACACTGAACCCAAAGTTTTTTTGGTTTTATATTATATAATCTTTGTAAGTCTACATCGTATGTAGACCTGCTTTTTATATTTTTACACAATTCAAAGGGTTTATCAAAGATTTCGGGGGATGATTCTGCTGGAAATCCATCATAAATAAAATTACCTAAGTAATATTCTATTCTATCTTTATTATTTATCATTTTTGTATTTCAACCAAACACACACCATTGTTATGGCTGATAATAAACTAAGCCCGTAATTAATCAACCACCAAAAATCAAATCCTATTCTTAGGATAGTATAATATATGGCGGAAATATACCCAATTATAGAAAGAATAAAAAGTGATATACTTACATCTTGTACTTTTTTTGTTTTTATGCTTTTAAATATTTGTGGCCAAATACAAGTGCTAAAACAAGCTGTATATACTAACCCTAAGAACTCTTCCATTTTAACGCTTCCGCTAGTATCGGGTATTGTTCTATAAAAACTTTTTTACAGTCTTCTGCTATTTTACGATGTTCTTTTTGTGTTTCTTTTTGTGTCCTCAATTCAATATAATGAATCCAGCTACGCAGACTACCAGCCATATACATTGTTGTTTCTGTAGATTGTGGCAAGATCATTCTGGCGCTTTCTTTCGCAACCCCCACACTTATTAGTCTTTTATAAATTTTAAAACAAAAATCAACATAATCTTCTAGCAGGCCAGAAGCTGGTCGGGTCATTTCTGCAAACCATTCATCCATAATAATAGGATCAATTAATTCGTCACCAACTTGCCTGTTTGTTTCGCCTTGTTTTCTAAGCTCGATGGGACGAGAAATTAAAGATTCAGAGTATCTTTGGCTAAATTCTTGAAAAGCAAAGGAGCGGTGACGAAGAATTTGCGCAGCAATAGCTCTGCTGGTTTTAATTTCTAGCGTCATACTGACCATTTCAAAAGGTGACCAGTGTTTGTGCTTAATTAAATATTTTAACAACCTTGGGGCTGTTTTTTTATTTAATTGGTTGTCGGGATTACTGACGCGCGCACAGTAAGCCACTAAGTCTTCTGCGCTTTTAACCCCGTCGTTTTCGACAGGTTTGGAGATTGATATTAATTTTACTGACATCCATAGATGTTATATCAAATATGGTCTTTGTCAATAGATATATAAGCGTCTCTGCTTTTTTTCCACTCAGATCTGTGTTTTCTTATCCAAGTTAGTAGGGCAACCTCAAACCCTATATCCTCCCCTTTTTTCTCAGACTCTATCCACTTAAGTTTTAAAATTTCTTCTCTTTCCGACAAAAATTCCTTATATAGGCTAGATCCTGTTGGAAAGTTTTGGTTCATTAATACTCTTCGCTTATTTCTTTGGCTTGAGAAAGAGAGGGGTTGATTTCAAGAAGAGATGCGTCTGATTCTAATTCTGCTTCCACTTTCTTACCAGCTCTCCATTGCTTGCAAGACCAATATCTTGCTTTGTATTTGGGGCCTGGATTGGTATCGCATTGGTGTCTAGCTCTAAATGATTTGCGTCTCGCTGGATCATCTCTTTTAATTTCCATATTTGGATCTCCAAAAGTTACCTTCACAACATTGCCTTTGTCATTTTTTACATAAACGCCAAACTTCTTTTTGGAACCTTTTGGGAGTCTGAATGGTTTATTTAAAGTTTTATTTTCTGCCTCTGTTTCGCAGTCCCAATTTTCAGATTCTGAGTATTCTAGTATTTCTGTATCTGAAATTTTAGAAGCTAAAAGATCAATTTTAGCCAAAGCTAATTCTACCTTTGAATAATCATCAAATAATGATTCGATGGTGAGATCAATTATCTCTTCTTCTGAGGCTTTAGCTACATCTTGGTCTGCCTTGCGGTAAGAATCTTTTACTTTTCCGCCTCTTACCATTTTCAAGAACATATTAACGCGAGCCATTGCCCAACTGCCTCTTGTTTGGCCTGGGCGGTGTGAAGTGGAAAAAGCTCCTGCACCCCTGCGGTAAATCTTTTTAAGCATACCTAGAGTGACTTTTTTGTCAGATTTTTCGTTATGCTCTTTTACTTTATTTTTGAGTGATGTTGTAACCTTCTCGCTAAAAGTAATTGCACCAGCTGCAGAACCTGGCTCGTTTACGGATGAACCCTTTTTTCTTTCTTCTTTTTTCGCTGGTGTTTGCGCTGCGCTTTTGGGGCCTGAGCGATCAGCTTGAAGTTGTTGTGAAAAATCTAGTTCCATACCTATATGTTACACTTTTTTTAAAAAAACTCTAAATTAATTAGAGGGAAGCTCAAACACCCAAATAAATCCAGCAACAATGCTACCTATTATTGCTGTTGTGATAGTCCATACAACAGATCTTATGGTTTTGGTTGTGTCTTGAACGTGCGACAAATCTCTCTCAAGGAGCCTCAATCGGTCATCTTGGGCAACCATTCTTTTAAGAATAATTCTTGTATCATTATTTAATGCTGTAATTCTTTCTTCGGCTCTAGCTAAAGAAACAACCGCTTCTGATACTTTGTCAACTTTTTGTTCTATTCTTAATAGTCTGTCGTCTATGTCTGCCATACAAGTGTTTACACATTTTATAGCAACATTCCCTCAAAAACACAATGAACGTGCATATCATTATTGGTAGAGGAAACAACCTTATACATAACGTCGCTACCAGGAGGT
>Ga0209223_10006280_pt1 | contig 10258 bp, 10 predicted proteins | sample COG_06_FD_184750 | JGI IMG/M metagenome (GOLD analysis project Ga0209223, IMG submission 184750) | Pelagic Microbial community sample from North Sea - COGITO 998_met_06 (SPAdes) (version 2) | ecosystem: Environmental > Aquatic > Marine > Neritic zone/Coastal water | place: Helgoland, sampling...
TCTTCTTTTTTTTATACATTTGAAGCATTCTTTGAGTGACCAAAAATCCTCCAAATATATTAATAGCAGCAAGAGAAATTGCTAAAAAACCAAGAATGTTTGAGATTGTAAAAACATTGTCTGTACTTCCTGCTAAACCTGCAATTATAGCACCAACAATAATTACTGATGATATTGCATTAGTAACTGACATTAATGGTGTATGCAAAGATGGGGTTACACTCCACACCACATAATAACCAATAAAAATTGATAGAATAAATATACTCAATCTAAATATAAAAGGGTCTATTTCCATAAATCTATTTAATTAACGTTTTTTCAATTATCTCGTCTTCTAAATTAATATTAATTTTTTTATTCTCTTTATCATATAAATTTGACACAAAATTAAATACATTTTTTGAATAAAGATTTGAAGCAGAAACAGGAATTTTATTAAGAATATTTGTTTCTCCCATAATTTTTACTCCATTTTTAATTATAATTTTATCAACCTCTGTAAAATCAGAATTTCCACCTTGAACTGCAGCTAAATCATAAATAACAGAGCCTGATTGCATATTATCAATCATAGAACTTTTTATAATTAATGGAGCTTTTTTACCTGGAATTAAAGCAGTACATATTACAATATCAATTTTTTTTAAAGTTTCAGCCAAAAGGTCTTCTTGTTTTTTCTTAAATTCTTCAGATGCTTCCTTTGCATAACCACCTTCTGTTTCAAGATTTTCAGATCCTTCAACGGTTAAAAATTTTCCACCTAAGCTTTCAACTTGTTCTTTTGAAGCCATTCTTACATCTGTTGCAAATACAATGGCTCCCATTCTTTTTGCAGTTGCAATAGCTTGAAGACCAGCCACACCTGCACCAACTACTAACACTTTCGCTGCTGGAATTGTACCAGCTGCAGTCATCATCATTGGTATAGCTTTTTCAAAATTTGCAAACGACTCTATTACCGCTTTATAACCAGCAAGGTTAGCTTGTGAAGATAGAATGTCCATTGATTGAGCCCTAGTTATTCGAGGTAACATTTCTAAAGAAAAAACATTGATATTTTTTTTAGCTAAATTTTCTATTTTTTCTTTATTAGCAAAAGGATTAAGTACTCCGATAAATGTTTGATTGGCTTTTAAATTTGTAAGATTTTCATCGGGTAATAAACCTAATTGAATGACAATATCAGCACTATTTAAAACTTCAGATTTGTTGGTTGAAATTTCAACACCTAACTCCTTATAGTCACTATCTTTAAATCCTATGTGCTCTCCATATTTTTCAACTATAGAAATTTTAAAACCAAGAGCTATGTATTTTTTTGCAATATCAGGAGTGATTGCTATTCTTTTTTCTACTTTTTGATTTTCTAAAATTGAAACGATTCTCATAGAGTAAACCCTATAGTAAGAATATTGCCATTAAAACTAAAACACCTATAACAGCGACAGTTCCCCACAACACGAATTTAGTGAAATTATTCCAAGTGCTTTTATGGTTTTCATTATCCATAAAACTACTTCTGTCTTGCTTTAAATTTTGGATTTGTTTTATTTATTATATAAACTCTACCTCTTCTTCTAACTAATTTAGAATTAAGGTCTCTTTTTTTTAATGATTTTAGTGAGCTTTTAATTTTCATAATATTATTCTATAGCCTGGCAATGTCCTACTCTTCCGTGTCTTAAGACAAAGTACCATTGGCGCTGAAGGGCTTGACTTCCGAGTTCGGAATGGGATCGGGTATTGCCCCTTCGCAATAATCACCAGGCAAGTTCTTATATAACAGAAATCTGATTTGTAAACATTAATTAGTACATAAAATTAAGGACTTTTTAATAACTCTAGATAATTCCTGTTAATATAGTCTCTTTTGAAAACACTATAATCTATTTTTAAGTTCTGATTAATAAAATCCTTACTTTTAATAAGTTTAAATAGATCATCGGAGTTTTTAAAAAAACTCCCATTTTTACCTATTATTTTTTTATTAAAAGAGCAATCATAAGCTATGACTGGAAGACGTAAACTAATTGCTTCTATTAAGGTTGGGTTTGTTCCACCAACGCTATGTCCATGAATATAATAATCTGAAGTCTTCCACAGTCTAAATAATTTTTTTCTATCATAAATAGGACCTAAAAAAATAATATTAGCTATATCAGATATCTTTGGTTCAATAATATTTTCAAAGTATTCATTACGGCTTCCAATAATATAAAGTTTATCATTGGAAATCCTTTCCTTATTCAACAAAATAAACGTATCTACAATAGTTTCAATATTATTTTCAGGCAAAAGACGCATAACAACCGTAACTTTAAAAGTTTTTCTTAAATCTATAGTCTTTAAAGTTAGTTGAGCTTTTTCAAAATCTGATGGATAATACAATAAACTTCCATCAACATTATGTATTATATTATAATATCTTTTAATGACGACAGAATCAAAAATTAAATTAACTCTAACGACAGAAAGTAATTTTTCACACAATCTAAAATAAATTTTTTTAATATATGGTATTTTTCGTCTCCACTCAATTCCATCAACATTACAAATAATTTTACAATTTAGTAAATTTAATAAAGGAAAAAAAATTACTGGGCCATAGCCAAAAAATAAAAAAGTTCTAACACCTGAAAGATAAAAATGCAAAATTGAAAAAAAATTATTAACTAATACAAAAAAACTTTTACCTCTGTAAAAATAAAATTGCTTAACATTGATGATATCCTCTTTTTTTAATCCTGGCTCTGCTGAAATATAAAATTTAATATTTTCTTTTTTAAAATTAGAGTATTCAACAAGTTGATCTACAAATTGATCAAATGCACCATAACGTGCTGGAAGTCCTCTAATTCCGATAATTCCAACTTTTAATTTTTTCATTTATAATAATTTTTTTTTAACATATATAAAAATTAATACACTTGAATAGTATAAAAAATATATTATTGACTCGATATTGAAATTAAAAAAAATTAAAGGCAAAAACAATATTATTAAATAGAGAAATTTATTATAAAAATTAAATTTATTTTCGTCAATTATTTGTCTAATTTTTAAATCATAAGATTTAAGAATTAATCCGAAACCAATTTGAAAAGTAACATAAACTAATTTGAGTTTGAACATTTCTAAAAACAAGGTTGTTAAATACAGTGGAAGGTAATAATTAATGTTTGTCAGAAATTGATAGGAAACTGGATATTTAACATCCAGTTTTATATGTTTTATTTTAAAAAGAAGCACAAAAATTAGCAACACACTGCTTAAAATAATTCTAAGTTCTAAAATTTGCTTAATAGAGGCAAAATCTAAAATTAAAAGAAAAGAAATTAAAAAAAAACTTACTTTATATATTAAGTTTAATTTTGAAAATTTTAATTGTGAGGATAAAAAATCAGAGAAAAAAATATTAACTGTATAAATAAAAATTAAAATTGTAAAATTATCAAAATACAAGAATTGAATCAAATTTATAAATAATATAATTTTTAAAAAAAGAAATTTTTTTTCTAAAAACCTTGAAAATAATATAAAATTAGCTGGTCCAATTATAAGGCTAAAAATAGAGAAACTTGCCAAAAAACTTTGTATTAATGAGTCAGGAATAAAAATAATAGTTAAGAAATTTCCTAAAAAAAATAAAATGTAACTAGTTATATTTATCATAAATTAAATATCATTTAATTTTTTTATTAGAAAGATTTAGAAAACCAATATTTAAATAAAGTAAGATTGATAAAAAATTACTAAATATATTTCCTGTAAAATAGAATGGAAATAAATTTACCATCAATGATAAATATAATATTTTATTATATAACTTCTCTTCTCTAAAAAACTTATATGAAAATAAAATAAATATTATTGAAACAAATAAAAAAGAGAAAATACCTGTTTCTGATAATAATTGAATATAATAATTATGTGGATGTGTTGAACAATTATCAAGGCCAGTAAAGCCCTTATAATAATCATCAGGTTTACCTTCAAAAGCTTTGTAATTTTTTTTCTTATAATATTTTTCATCTTTGCATAAAATTTTAAATGTTTTCATGCCAGTGCCAAAAAAAACATTATCTTTAAACATTTTAAATGCTGACTCCATCATCAAATAATATTTTAATGGTATATAATATTCCTCTCTTGCCACTCCGACTTGATAATCTTCTACTTTAAACTCCACATACTCTCTATCTGTCTTAATTAAATTAAGTTGATATGCAGTTTGATCAATTATTCTAAATTTAATTTTAGGAAAAAATGTTAATGTAGAGACAAATATGATTAATATAAGAGATATTATTGCTAGCTTATAATAAATATTTAAAACCTTTGTAAAAATTAGTAAAAAAGATAAAAAAATTATTAGAGAAAATAGTGCAGACCTTTCACCTGACAGAAATATCATAAATGAAAGAATAAAAATCAATATATAAAAAATATTTTTGTAATTTAAAAACAAACTTAATGCCAATGCAATAGGTAAAATTTTAATTAAAAAAGATCCTAAAATTAATTCATCAAAAAAAAAGCTACTATATCTAGAGCCGTTTATATATTTAGATAGATACTCAAGGCCAATAATTTGCAAAAACAATCCAAAACATAAAAATAAAAAACTAATAATAAGAGATCTAAAAAATAGAACTTTAAAATTATCATCATTTATTAGGAGATATTTGATCAAAAGCATAAAAATTCCAAATCTTAAGTAAGGCAGAGTTTTAATCAAAGAATGGTAGGTGAAGTCAGAAAATAAAGCACTTAAAATAAAGATTGTATATAAAATTAAAAATAATTTAAATTCTATACTTTTTAATAATGATGTTTTCTTGTTTGCAAATATATATATTAAAAAAGATAATGATGATAAACTGACAATTAAATCTGAAACAAAAATACTAAATATTAAACTAAATGGTAAAACTAAAATTGCATATTTATATATTTTAATAAAATTATCTTTCATTTATGAATTTTAATATCTTTAAACCTATTAAATAAACTATAATTTATAATACTTCTAATGATAGATAAAAATAATCTATAAAGTAATTTTTTAAAAAAAATCTTTATGCATTCTTATTATTAATTAAATATTTTTCATACCATTCGAATAAATCATTAACAGTCTCATCAAATTTATATTTTGGCTTCCATCCAAAATATTTTTTTAATTTTTTATGATCCATGTATTGATATGGTATTTCTCCTTTGCTTTTTTTGGATTTCATTAATTGAAAAATAATCTTTAATTCTTCTTTTTTATTTTTAGCAAGATAAAATTTACTTATTACTTCTTTAACAGAAATTGGCTTATTTATTCCAGCATTAAAAATTTCACCTCTTAATTTGGGTTTTTTATAAAGATTTTTTGATAACAATAAATAAAGATCCACAATATCATTTATATAAACATAGTCTCTTAAATCACTTCCATCACCTCTTGGAATAAATTTTTTATTTAAAATTAATGACTTCATAATATCTGGTATCAATGCACTAAAATGAAGCTGTCCTGGACCAAATATATTTGAAAATCTTGTAGTAATAATTGGAAGCTTAAAGAGTTCAGATGAATACGATTTACTTATCATATCTGCACATGCTTTTGAAACATCGTATGGAAAAATAGCTCTTGATGTGTAGTGTTCTTTATAGGGTAATAAGGATTTTGGATACTCACCATACGATTTATCCGATGAGGCAACAATTACTGATTTAATGTTTTTATTTTTTACTAAATTATTAAGTATTGTATAAGTCCCCCTAATATTACTCTCCCACGTATCAAAAGGATCATGATTGGCAACACCCACTTCAACTTGCGCAGCAAGGTGAAAAATTATCTCAAATTTATTATTAGTAATAATTCTTTTAATAAATATATGATTATAAATGTCACCTTTGTATAAAGTGCATTTTTTATTAATTTTTTCATAGTTGAATAACGATTTTTTATTTTTTTTTTGAATTATTCCACTTACTTTTGCGCCAAGAAATACTAATTTTTTTGCTAAATTAGAACCAACAAATCCGTCGATGCCTGTTATTAATATTTTTTTTTTATAAAAAAAATTTTTATTCATTTCTTATTGATTAATTCTTTAAGTATTTAATATTTTTTTTAGCTTCAATTAATTCATTTAGTGTATTTATTGTAATATGCTTACCTTTATGTACATAAGTCCTTAATTTATTTATAATACCTTTATTTTCAAGAAAATCTTGAAATGTTTTAAATTTTTCTAAACTTTTTAGATGTTCTTTTTTCATAAGAAAAAAACCAATATTAAAAAACAATCCTAAGTCAGGTTTTTCTTTAAATGTGATAACTTTTCCATCCGATTTAATATTAAGTAGACCATATTGAGACCTATAATTATATGCAGATAAAACTATTTTTTCTTTATTTTTTAAAAAAAAATTAATTAGTTTATCAAGATTAATATCAACCAAAGTATCTCCATAACATATCATGATATATTCATTTAAATATTTTTTACATTTTGTAATTCTTTTAATTATATCGGTGTTTTTACCTGTGAAAATAAGATTAATTTTTTTATTATATCGCTTTTTTTTTGAAAAAAATGTTTTAAAAGCACTATGTTTAAAACCAGTTGAAATTAAAATATTTTTTAGATCATAGTAATTGAGATGGTCAATTATATATGACAAGATTTCTTTATTCTTAATTTTAATTAAAGGTTTAGGGGTTTTTTTAGTCAATGGATGAAGTCTTTTGCCACTTCCGCCACATAATATAATTGTTGATAAGCTGTTTTTAAAATCCTTATGCATAAAATTTATTTTAAAAATTTAAGTTTCAAATTAAAAAAGTTTTTTGATCCAAGTTCTGGGTGCTACATCATTAATTATCTCAATTTCATAATTATATTGAAATTTTTTTGTACCATTTAGCTTCACATAATTGATAACTTTATCCAAAGATTTTTCTAAAGAAATGGTGGTTTGGTAGTTAAGAATCTTTCTGGCTTTTTCAGAAGAACAAATTGCCTCTCTAACTTCATTTGGTCTATCTAGCTCATAAATTGGGTCTTTATTAAATTGTAATTTATTTGATATAATCCTGTATAACTCGTTAATTGTTATTGGTTCCTCATCAGGACCAATATTTACAATCTCTGATGTTATGTTTGGGTCAAACAATAATTTTTCTAAAGGATTTATACAATCAACAATATCTGAAAAACACCTTGTTTGATCACCACTCCCATAAATTATTGGGCTTCTATTTTGTAAAATTAAATTTACCATTATTGATGCTACGTTTCTAAAAGCATCATCATACTTTTGTTTTGGTCCTATTATGTTGTGAGGCACAGCTATATTATATTCAAATTTATGAGTGTTGGATAATATTTTAAGAATATTCTCCGCAGCAAGTTTAGATACTCCATATGGGTCAACTGGTTTTGGTTCAATATGTTCCTCGTAAGGTTTCCTTGCAATTCCATATCTAGCCATAGATGAGCAATAAACTATTCTCTTTACATTATTTCTTATAGCTGCTGTAAAAACAGATACAGATCCAACTACATTATTTTCACATATTACTTTTGGAGAAACATTTGATAAACCCTCATGAGCAAATGCGGCTGCATGACAAACCACATCTACATTCTTCATTATTTTTGTCATACCTTCTAAATCTGAACAATCTATGTTGTGAAATTCTACTTTTAAATCTTCAATATTTTTTAAGTCTCCACCAATCAAAGTATCATTTCCAATAACACTAATGCCTTTTTTAAGACAGTGTTCCGCTAGGTTGGAACCTAAAAATCCAGCAATACCTGTAATAAATATTTTCATAATTAGGTTTATCTACTTAATAGATGTAAATTACAATTATAATTAGTCAGTTATATAAGGATATTTACTAAAATATTTCATCCAATTCCATTTTCCTTTAAGTTTTAATGAAAAGATACTTTCATCATCATTTCTCCAAATATCTATTCTCGGTATTTGAAAATTATTGTAATCATTATGATAGAAATCAAATCTTGTAGTGAATGCTTTTTTATAATGTAATTTTTTTACATTATCAATTATCATCTTATTATATCCTCCAAATGGATAGGAAATTTTTTCAACTTCTGTCGAAATAGTGTCCTCAATCCATTTTTTGCTTTTATCTAACTGATTTATTATTTCATTTTCATTTAATTTCGTCAAATTTATATGATCATATGAATGTGATCCAACCTCAATATTTGGGTATTTTGCTAATTCACATAAATCTTTTTTATTTAAATAATTTGGATTGTTTTCCTTAATTAATTTTGGACAAACAAAAATAATCACATTAATATTATTTTTTAATATCTTATCTAGTCCATATTTTAGAAAATTTTTATAACCATCATCAAACGTAAATATAAAACCATCATTTGAATTTGACAATTTGTTAAAATTTTTTGAAATATAACCATTATTCTTTAAATAGAATATTTGCTCTGAAAATGTTTTCGGGGTTAACTGATAAATATCAGTAGTTAAAGAGTTAAGATTAAAATTTAACGAATGATATGTGAAGACGAGCCTACCTTTCTCTGATGGTTTAATATATTTTGAAAATAAAGAAGATAGAAGTAATTTTTTTTTATTTTTCATTAACTTTTATTTACTTAATCTATTTTAAAAAGATTTATAATTAAATATCCCTAGGTTATATTCTTTTTTGTATTATTAAAATATATTAAAAATGATACTAACAGAAAAAAATTTGTAGACAAAAAAGTACCAAAAATATTTCCTGAAGTTAAAAAAGGTAAATAATTAAAAAAAATTGAAATTATTATTATAAATTTTATATCATCTTTATTTTTAATAAATAATTGAAAAGAATTGTAAAGTAGGTAAAACATAAAATATAAATAAAAAAACAATCCAATTAGTCCAACTTCAGACAAAATTTGAAGAAATATATTATGAGGATGTGTAGAACAACAATTTACTGTATCGCAAAATTCTTTTTTTTTACAATTATTCCTGAAAGACTTTATTCCTCTACCAAATAGTTGTTCAATAAAATTTCCTTTTTTATACATTAAATATGCACTTTGAAAGTGTGCATTGTGTTGATCAGTATATATTTTTAAACTTTTAGGGTTCTTCCATTCTGTCAAAAATTTAGTATTTTCTAGAGTGTTTAAAACCATTCTATCTTTTACAACGCCATCAAGATTAACTATTGCAACAATACATGTCACGGTAACTGAAATAAAAAGTAAAACTTTTTTTAAATTAAATAATTTACAAATTGTAAAAAAAGATATTAAAACTGTAGTTGCAAAAGCTGTTCTTTCTCCAGAAACAAAAGATAATAATAAAACAAAAAGTAAGATTGGAAAAATAAATGGTTTATATTTTTCTTTAATCAATAGAAGTAATATTACAAAAGCTAAGTATTTTGAGATAAAACTCCCCAAAATAAGTTCATTTCCAAATAAACCGCTGACTCTATGAGTAATTTCTTGTTTGAAACCTAATAGGTTTACACCAAACAAATACTGAAAAAATCCGTCAATAAGTACAATTATGAAGACAGTAAAAAATATAAAAATTAATTGTTTATAAAACTTACCGCTATTATTAAGTAAATAAAAAACACACAAACAAAAAAAATAAAACCTCAAATATTTTATAGTAGCTGTAATTGTATACTGATCATTATTGACAAGAGCGTTTATTAGTAAATATAAAAAAAACACAGTTAAGTATAAAACTTCAGTATTTATATTTGATTTAATATTTTTAATATTAAAATAAAAGTAGATTATGAATATAAATGAATAAACATTTAAAAAATTCATAGGAAAATTTCCAATTACAATTGAGATTGGTAAAAAAAGATACAAAAAGCTAGAAAATATAAAAAATTTATTCTTTGAGAAGTTCATCATAAAAAATATTAACTTTATTGACAATATTATTCCTATTAAACTTTATTTTTAGTTTATAATAGTTTCCTTCAAAAGAATTTTTTTTTGATTTAAAAATTTTTATAATTGAATTTTCCAAACTCAATATATCACCAACCTTATGAATATATCCATTCATATTTTGTTTTATTACATCTTCTGACCCAGGTATCGAATATGTAACTGTGGGTAAGTTATAGTTTATTGCTTCCATTAGTACAGTGGGCATACCTTCAGTTTTTGAAGGAAATAAAAGTAGATCAGAATAAAATAAAATCTTACTTACATCGTTTATT
>Ga0209223_10006286_pt1 | contig 10252 bp, 9 predicted proteins | sample COG_06_FD_184750 | JGI IMG/M metagenome (GOLD analysis project Ga0209223, IMG submission 184750) | Pelagic Microbial community sample from North Sea - COGITO 998_met_06 (SPAdes) (version 2) | ecosystem: Environmental > Aquatic > Marine > Neritic zone/Coastal water | place: Helgoland, sampling...
CGGATTGGCAAAGCCCCGCGGGTATCCTATCGCCAGAATTGCTGGCGTCCTTGGTGCTGCTTGCGCTGCTACCGTGGCTGATGAAGGCCGTGATGCGCCGCGTTGAGCTGTGGCGGCGCTATCGCTCGTTTCCAAAGCCAAAGGTGTTTGATCGCGATTTAATCGTAATCGGTGCCGGCTCTGGGGGCTTGGTGTCCGCTCTAATCGGCTCGCTTGTTGAGGCAAAGGTTACGTTAATTGAAGCATCAGAGATGGGCGGAGACTGCCTCAATACCGGTTGCGTGCCGAGTAAAGCGTTTATTCGTAGTGCGAGTGTGGCGGCGGGACTCAGGCACAGCGCCAACCTTGGGGTCACAGCCGGGGACCCCAAAATTGACTTCCCCGTCATTATGAAACGCGTCCAGGCGGTGATTGATTCGATCAAACCGAATGATTCGCCCGAGCGGTATAGAGAATTCGGCGTGGATGTCCGGCTGGGAAAAGGCGTGCTGCGTTCGCCCTATGAAGTTGAGATCAATGGTGAGCGGCTTACGAGCCGATCAATCATTGTGGCCACCGGTGCGGCGCCGGTGATGCCCAACATCGAGGGTTTAGATCGAAATCGGTGTTATACCTCGGAAACCATTTGGCAGCTTGAGGCACTGCCCAAACGGCTGGCTGTGATTGGCGGCGGACCCATCGGACTGGAGCTCGCTCAGTCGTTTGCGCGGCTCGGTTGTGTTGTCACAGTGGTTGAGATGATGCCAAGGATCATGATGAAAGAGGATGCTGAGGTCAGTGAGCTCATGGCGGGCGTACTCTCTAACGAGGGCGTTCGATTGCTGGTCAATAACCGTTTGGCCTCCGCGAGTTCGGGTGAGACGCTCATGCTGCGGGTTGAGGCGGTTACCGGTTCTGAATCAAGCACAGACGTTGAATGCGATGCGGTCTTGTTTGCTGCGGGTCGAAAACCGCGAGTGGATGGTTTTGGGCTCGAAGCGCTGAACATTGATTTGACCGAAAATGGTCAGATTCAGGTGAACGAGTACTTGCAGACTAACTACCCTAATATTTTTGCCGTAGGAGATGTGGCGGGACGCTATCAGTTCACCCATACGGCGTCGCATATGGCCTGGTATGCCGCGGTCAATGCCCTTTTCGGCACCTTCAAAAAGTTTAAAGTGGATTATCGCGTCATTCCTTGGTGCACGTTTACGAGTCCGGAAGTCGCGCGCGTTGGCTTGAGCGAGTCCGAAGCCGAGGCCGCCGGCATTGCCTTTGAATGCGCGCGCTTTGAGGTTGCGGAACTCGATCGAGCGAAAACCGAAGCCCTGCCAGCGGGTTTCGTTAAAGTGTTAACCAAACCCGGCAGTGATCGAATTCTCGGCGTGACCATTGTGAGCGCGCATGCGGGGGAGTCGATTGCGGAATTTGTCTTGGCGATGAAATATGGTCTGGGTCTAAAAAAGATCATGGGCACGATTCACATTTACCCAACCTGGACGGAAATGAACAAATTTGTGGCGGGCGTTTGGCAAAAGGCGCATAAGCCCAACTGGGCTTTGCCGTGGCTTGCTCGTTATCATCGATTCAGACGCGGCGGCTAAAATCGCTTGAAGGGCTCGGTGACGGGTGGTCTTGACTGCCTATAAGGCGTTCGGGTCAAGAATCGGTTTAGGTTCAATAAAAGGTAAAAATCAGGATGCCGATGGCTTGACTGATGGTTCTCATCGGGTACATTGAGCATTCTCGAAACAGACGTGGACGTTAAGATGAGTTTGAGTATTGAAGAAGCTGCAGATAGCGATCGAAAAACCGTTCGGTCCCTCGCGCTCACCATGGTTGGTTTTGCGATTTTGACGGTTGTGCTCATTGTTGCCGCTTTGGCTCTGACGTAACCAATTGCGTCTCAAAGAGACGCTTGACCAAAGATTGTAACGAGATCGGGCGCGCGCTCGGCGGATCAAGCAAGCTTATGATCCCTTTTCCGACGGGCACGGCGTGTTAAACGGAGCCTGCGCTGAATCGGTCGGGTCATCATTGTTAGCGGCCTGACGATGCTAAGCGCAAAGTAAATATTGGATGACGCTGCCTGACTAGATCGACTTAAGCGATTGTGGGTTGCAGATACGTTTCGATGGCGCGGGCTGAGGCGGTCGACGACGGGATAACGCAAGACCAATAAGGTTTAGGGCGGCATCGCGTCAATGCCGCAATCGTTTAACAATCATAAAATCCATAAGTGGTCCATTTGGCGAGCAGCATTGATGGTAAAGCACCGCAGAGAATTTAAGCACAATCGGTTTAACCCTCTATTAGGTCTCCTCATCGGATGTCTGAGTTTGAGTCTGCCGGCGATTGCATCGGAACCCTCGGGCGCATCAAAGTCTGAAACGGTGCTGAAGTCCGCCCGGCAAGTGGTTGAGGACACAGCGTTTGCAACGCTCATTACAATCGATCAAGCCGGACAACCCAAGGCCCGCACGGTGGACGCCTTTGCGCCGGACGCTGACTGGGTGGTCTGGATTGCCACTAGAGCCAGCAGTAGAAAGGTCGCGGAAATCACCCAGACGCCTCAGGTAACGGTGCATTACTATAGCGATGGGCTGAAAAGTTACGTGTCGCTGATGGGGGCGGCGAGCCTTGTATCGGATCTCGCCACGAAAAGAAGCATGCGCCGCTTGCAGGACTCCAAGAAGCTTTATCCAAATTTCCCCGATGATTACCAGCTTATTCGCATTCAACCAACCCGCTTAGAAGGGGTTTTGCCAGGCTTTCGGGGTCATCCAAGCACCTGGGAACCCATCGGGGTGAACTTTCCTTAATCTTGCCAAGTGGCAATGCACGACTATGGCGCGTTCGCGGAATCCACGGTTTTCGGTCGGACTTCGATCACCGATCCAGGGTCGCTATCGGTGAGCAGGTAAATCGCGCCGTCGGGGCCTTCATGTACCCCTCGGATGCGCGCGCCAAGCTCGCTGAATAAGGATTCAGAATCCGTCACGCTGTTATCATTCAGGGTCAGCCGCTTCACGTCCTGATCAACCAGGGTGCTCACCAGGAAACTGCCTTGCCAGGCCTCAAACAAGGCGCCTTGATAAATCAACAGATGCGAAGGTGCAATGCTAGGCGTCCAATAGGTGACCGGGGGCGTGATGCCTTCGGCTGAGGTTAAAGGCGTAATGCGCGCGCCGGAGTAATTGATCCCGAAGGACGTCGCAGGCCAACCGTAATTGTTGCCGCCTCGAATGAGATTAAGTTCATCGCCGCCCTGGGGGCCGTGTTCATGAAGCCAGATTTGGCCGCTCGTTGTAACGGCAAGGCCTTGTGGGCTGCGGTGGCCGTAGCTGTAGACGTAGGGGTCGCCATTCTGACCGTCGGCAAAAGGGTTGTTTGCCGGCGCGGAACCATCGGTTTTTAATCTGAGCACCTTGCCCATTTGGCTAAAGGGGTCTTGGGCGGCTTCTCGATATTCGAAACCATCGCCTGTCGTCAGCAGCAAGGTGCCATCGGCGAGGAACGCTAACTTTCCGCCATAGTGGGCCGGCGTATCCTTGCTGGGCGATACGCGGAAGATATTGGTAAGACCGGTGAGTCCATCTGCGCCTAAAACCGCTTGATAGATGGCCGTCGCATTGGCCTCGGCGGGGCCGTCCGCAAGGGCAAGATAAACGAGTTGGTTGTTGGCAAAATCGGGGTCCAGAACAAGATCAAAGTAACCACCTTGGCTTTCAACATAGGTCTCGGGCGCGCCTTGTAAGGTCTTTCTTTCTGAGCTGGATAGGCTCAGCTGTTCTAAGGTACCGGATCGGGTTGCAACGATAAACGTGTCATCGTTGATAAACACCATGGACCAAGGAAAGGCTAAGTCTTCAGCGACAACCCGGGTGGTATATTCCGCATTGATCGGCGCTGACAACATAAGTACGAGAGCAACCAAGATAGAACGAGTCATAACACTCCTAATAGATTCGAGATAAACCGACGGTCAGTATATCAGCTCAGCGGGTTTTGAGCTTCTACGAGCGAGGCAACAAATCGCGCTGATTGCGTTACACTTAGACAATCAGAACCAACGTGAAGGATCAGAGACTATGCGAATTATTCTGGGTTATGTGGCGGCGGTACTCGCGGCGTATTTAATGGGCTGTATCGCGATTTCCCAAGGCAATATTGCCGCCGTTGTGGGCATGGGATTTGAAGTGACTCTAAGCCAACGCCTTGAGTCCGCCCAGCATGATGTGCTGAGTATGACGGCGTTATATTTGCCCATTATCAGTGTGTCGTTTTTGATTGCGCTACCGGTTGCTGCCTTGGTGATTAAGCGCTACCCAAATCTTCGACGCTTAGGCTTCGTATTGGGCGGATTTGTTGCCTTGGTGGCGATTCATTTGATTATAAAGCAAGTGTTTGGAATCTCTGGGATCGCACCAACCCGGACGATTATGGGTCTTATAATGCAGGGTGTTGCGGGCGCTTTTGGCGGCTATTGCTACTACCGACTCACAACGCCAAAGCTGGCCGGCTCAGAGTAGCCGGCCTGGTTGTCTCTCGCGTGGGCTAGCCCAGTTCGTTGATCGAGTGGATGACCCGATTGACGATGCCGTACTCGATGGCCTCATCAACGCTCATCCAGTAATCTCGGTCGGTGTCTTTTTCAACCTGTTCGAGCGGTCGGCCGGTCTCGTCCGAGATGATTTTATTGATCCGCTCTTTGGTCTTAAGAATCTCTTCCATCTGAATTTTGATGTCGGTTGCGTTGCCCCTTGAGCCGCCAGAGGGCTGGTGCACCAGATACCGGGTGTTCGGCAAGGAAAATCGATTTTCCTTCTTAGCCGCAAGATAGATGTTGGTTGCCGCACTGGCGACCCAGCCGGTGCCGACGACGCGAACAACGGGTTTCACAAACTTGATCATATCGTAGATCACATCACCGGATTCTACATGGCCACCGGGCGAACTGATGTACAAGGTAATCGGGTCATCGCTTTCTGCGGACAGGGCCAACAATTGCTGGCTAACCGTGCGTGCGAGTTTTTCATCAACGGAGCCAAACACCGAGATCGATCGGGATTTAAACAACTTCTCCTCGATGATGCCGCCGGATCCCGCCTTTTGATTGTCTTTGTCTTCTGCCATAACTAGTCTCTCATCGTTGAAAAAAAGCATGCTTCAAAAAGAGGGCAAGCATACCAGCGTGCTGGCTCTGTCGCTATGATTCCCAGTGAAAATTCGCTCAGGGAGGCGAAAAATGCCCTTTGAACCTGAATAATAAACGAACTCATAGCGATTTTTTAGCGTCACACCACCGCTCACCAGGGCTCCCAAGCTCGTGTTAGGATACGGGTTGATTTGAAGTTGGTACGGAGATTAACGCATGAAAGATCTTAAATTAGGGATGCAAATGGGGTATTGGGGCGCCGGACCGGACCCGCGCATGGTCTCGGTGGCTCAAGAAGCCGAGCGCCTCGGTTATGACGCCATCTTCACAGCAGAAGCCTGGGGCTCGGACGTCTTCACGCCGCTTTCGTGGATTGGGGCGCACACCAATCGAATCCGGCTGGGCACGGCGGTTGCGCAGTTGTCAGCGCGGACGCCAACCGCCACCGCTATGGCGGCGTTAACGCTTGATCATCTTTCTAAAGGCCGAATGATTTTGGGGCTGGGCGTGTCGGGACCGCAAGTGGTTGAAGGTTGGTACGGCCAGCCGTTTGCAAAACCCCTGTCTCGAACCCGAGAGTATGTGGATATTATCCGGCAGGTGCTGCGACGCGAAGCACCCGTTTCGAGTGATGGGGCGCACTACCCCCTGCCCTACACGGGCGAGGGGGCCTGGGGTTTAGGAAAACCGCTCAAGCCGATTACCCATCCCCTACGGGCAGATCTGCCGATCTTCTTGGGCGCAGAAGGACCAAAAAATGTCACGATGGCCGCCGAGATTGCCGATGGCTGGCTGCCGTTGTATTACTCGCCCTATCGGCAGGAAGTCTACGCCGATCAGATTGAAAATCGCCCGCCACATTTTGAAATCATGCAGGGTTTGTCCGTTAATATTTGTGACGATGTGGAGCAAGGCCTGATCCCTGTGAAGCACGGGCTCGCGCTTTATATTGGCGGTATGGGCGCAAAGAGTCGAAATTTTCATACCGAGCTGATGGGCCGCATGGGGTTCGAAGCAGAAGCTCGGCAGATTCAGGATTTGTTTTTAGCGGGTAAAAAAGATGAGGCCTTCCAAGCCGTGCCGTCGAGCTTCGCCGATGAGATTTCCTTGGTCGGACCGATTGAGCGGATACGTGACCGGCTCGATGCTTGGCGCGACTCCCCGGTGACGTCACTCTTGGTCAACACAAAAAATGTGGATCAAATGCGAACGATCGCGGAATTAGTGCTCGGCTAAGCCCGATTTTTTCAGCCTTTTTAGGTCGACGCGCGTCTAAGTGGCGGCGCATTGGGCAAGGTTGAACGCGTATGTTCGAACACCCGTACCTGGTTGTACTCCGGATGCTCTTCCAGGTCCGGCCAGGTCGTCGCGGTCTGAGTCTGCAGTAACCGATAATGGGGATGGTTGAAATGTTTGATTCGAGAATCAGCGATTAAAACGTCTGGCGCCAGCGTCGGCAGTGCTTCCAAAAAATGCAAGTTGTCACGATCGTAGAGCACATCTGCGGCGATGATCAGATCGATCGGCGTTTGGATCGCATCCAGATCAGGCGCCAAAGTGAGCTGTACGCCGTTGATTGCCGCATTGACCGCGCAGGCCGCCAGGGCCGCCGGGTCGAGATCAACAGCTAAGACTTCACGTGCGCCCGCAAGCATCGCGGCGATACCGACAACCCCCGACCCCGCGCCAAAATCAATGATCGATTTACCCTCGACTCGTTCGGGATGGGCCAGCAAGTATTGGGCAAGTACCTGGCCGCTCGCCCAACAAAAACACCAATAAGCTGGAGACGCCAAGACTTGTCGCATCTCATCGTCCGGCAAGGGGGTCTGGGGTAGAACGGCTTGCAGCAAGGCGAGCTCAATGCTTGGGCATAAGGGGATGGGTGAGCATTCAAGCGTGCAGCTGGGCAGGGTTTGATGCAGAATCGACTCAAGACGATGAAAGGCGGCGGTCGTGGCAAGGTCTGTCATAAATACGCTGGCTGGTTGATCGTTTGGGTCTAAATGGGTGACACTCGAGCATGGGCTGATGGTTCCGTCAGAGAGTATACGATGATCTGTTAGGCCAATGTGTTCATCTTTCTGGGGTTTTGATCCCTATTCTGTAACCAGAACTAATCGAACGAGGAGTGACCTGATGCCAATTGATTTTAGCTTTAGCCAAGAGGTCGAAGACGCGCGCTTGATGATGCGCGGATTTCTGCAGGACACCGTGAAGCCGGCCTTTGCGGCGCTGCAGGCCGATAAAGATGCGCAGCGCGCCGATTGGTCGGCGCTGGTCAAGTCCTTACGTCAAAAAGCCAAGGCCCAGGGCTTCTGGTTGCCGCATATGCCCCAGGATGTTGGGGGAATGGGGTTGGGTGTGACGGCATTGGCTGCGGTTTCGGCTGAGGCGGCGAAGATCCCGATGGGGCCTTACATTATTAATGCTCAGGCGCCGGATGAAGGCAACATGCACACCCTTTACCATTTCGCAACAGATTATCAACGCGAGCACTTTCTAAAGCCCTTGCTGGAAGGCACCGCGCGATCCTGCTTTTCCATGACGGAGCCGGACGTTGCTGGCTCAGATCCGACGCTCATTCAAACCAGTGCCGTTGAGGAAGGCGATGAGTGGGTGATTAATGGTCACAAATGGTTTACCTCGGGCGCGGAGGGCGCCGATTTCGCCATTGTTATTGCTCGAACGGATCCCGATGCGGAAATCCCACAAGCGCGTAATTCCGCCTTTATTGTCCCCACCAACACCCCAGGGTTCGAAATCATTCGCGATGTGGAAACGATGGGCGGGCGCCACAATCATCCAGAAATAAAATATACCGACGTGCGAGTACCGAAAACGCACCTTTTGGGTGAGCGCGGTGGCGGGCATAAATTGGGTCAGGTGCGCCTGGGGCCTGCGCGTCTTGCGCATTGCATGCGCTGGCTGGGTCAAATCGAAATGGCGTTAGAAATGCTCGTGGATCGCGCTCAGAAGCGGTTTGCGCATGGCAGTTATTTGTCCGAGAAACAGAGCATTCAGTGGATGATGTCGGACTCCGCGATGGAGTTGTATGCCGCCAAACTCATGGTGTTGCATGCGGCCTACAAAATCGAGCAGGGCCTTGAATTTAAACAGGAGGTCTCGATGGCCAAGCACCATGTGGCCAATACCCTTTGGCGGGTGATCGACCGGGCCATGCAGGTTCATGGTGCGCTCGGCTATTCGACCGACACGCCCCTCGCGGGGATGATGCAACAGGCGCGTTGGGCACGGCTCGCCGATGGCGCCGATGAAGTGCATCAAATGCGGATTGCGGAACTGTTGATGCGCGCTTACAACGAAGATGGCAGCATTAATCAGGCCGTGGGCGGACTACCGCTATGAGGAAGTTTTGGGTCAAAAACGCTTTGTCGGGCTTGTTGGTCTCGTTATCTTGGGCATCATTGGCGCAATCATCGACCCTTGAGACCGAATTACTGGCTTTAAAAGAAGCCGTTCAGGTTAGCCGGATTGAGCAAGATATTACGACCTTGGCCGGCTTTGGCACGCGCCATACCTTGAGTGATACCCAGTCAAACGAGCGGGGTATTGGCGCCGCAAGACGATGGATCGAAGCAGAATTTCGGCGCATTTCGCTGGCCTGTGGGGGTTGTCTTGAGATTCAAGTGAAGGGGGCCAGCATTTCTGGGGAATCTAGAATCCCAGAGGCGACGGACGTGGTGAACGTGATCGCGATCTTACGCGGCGAGACCGATCCGGATCGATACGTGCTGATGAGTGGGGATATCGACTCCAGAGTGAGCGACCCGATGGATGCCACTTCAGATTCGCCCGGCGCCAACGATAATGCCTCCGGAATGGCGGGTGTGTTGGAAGCGGCTCGGGTGTTGAGTCAACATCGTTTTGCAGCCAGCATCGTGCTCGCTGGGCTATCGGGCGAAGAACAGGGCCTCTTCGGGGGTAAAATTCTCGCCGAGCAAGCCCAGGCCGAAGGCTGGTACATCGAGGCCGTGCTCAATAACGACATGATTGGCAATATCATGGGCATCAATGGGGTCGTGGACAACACCCGTGTGCGCGTCTTTTCTGAAGCAACGCGTGCGATCGAAACCGAAGCCGAGCGTCGCTTGCGGCGATTTACCGGTGGTGAGGTGGACAGTCCCTCGCGCAATATAGCGCGCTATATTGATGACCTGGCAGATCGTTATTTCGATAACCTCGATGTCATGATGATTTACCGTCTGGATCGATTTGGACGAGGCGGACATCACCGGCCGTTTAACGAGGTTGGATTTCCAGGGGTTCGGATTATGGAAACCAACGAACACTATGATCGACAGCATCAGGATCTGCGTCAGGAGAATACCCGGACGTTTGGTGATGTACTCAGTGGCGTTAACTTTGATTACGCGGCGAGCGTCACAGCCCTGAATGTGGTGAGCCTTGCCGCCTTAGCGGGTGCGCCGGCGCCACCAGAGGCGGTTGCAATCGAAGGACAGGTTTCCGCAAACACCACTTTGCGTTGGCAACGGGTGCCTGGCGCTGTGGGTTATCGGGTGCATTGGCGGTTAACCACATCGCCGCAATGGACGCACTCCCGCTGGGTGGCAGATGTTGACGCCTATACCCTAGAAAATATTGTGATCGATAATTATTACTTTGGGGTCTCGAGTGTTGGGGCCGATGGTGGGCAATCACCCGTTGTGTTTCCAGGGCCGATTGGCCGGTTTCGTTACCCATGACGGTCGAGACCTTGGGTGAGGATTTGCCTCTGTTGGAAGGCATCCGCACGAATCGCGCAATCCGGCGCTTGAAGCCCGACCCTGTGCCGATTGAATTGATTCGAAAGGTCTGTGAAGCAGGTACCTTCGCGCCCAGCGGCGGCAATCGTCAGCCTTGGCAATTTGTTGCGGTAACCGATCAAGCGCGCCGAGCGCATATCGCAACGCTCTATCGTGAGACGTTTAAGGCTTATATCGCACCCGCAATTGCCGCCGCTCGTGATCCTGATTATCCAGAAGCCAAGCGGCGTAATATGAAAGCGGCCATTTATTTGGCGGAGCACCTCCATGAGGCGCCGGTACATTTATTTGTGGCGGGTTGGACCCGGCGTGGTCAACCGCAAAG
>Ga0209223_10006296_pt1 | contig 10242 bp, 9 predicted proteins | sample COG_06_FD_184750 | JGI IMG/M metagenome (GOLD analysis project Ga0209223, IMG submission 184750) | Pelagic Microbial community sample from North Sea - COGITO 998_met_06 (SPAdes) (version 2) | ecosystem: Environmental > Aquatic > Marine > Neritic zone/Coastal water | place: Helgoland, sampling...
AAAGATACTATGTCTAGATTATATAAATCCTTTTCAGGTTTATTTAAAAAAAAATCTCCTAACAATCAATCCGAAAACTCCTCAGAAAATGGATTAAGTATCGCTAGTAACGAAGCAAGTGCAACAGGGCCCTCAGAAGTTATTGAACCTAGAGGAGGTGAAGCTCCGCATCCTTCAGCAAGTTCAGCGAGTACATGGCATGAAATTCCTGTCACTAAAGAAAGGCGCAACAGTAACGCAAGTAGCGCAAGTATTCCACCACAAAGTTACCTCGAAGAAGTTGGTTTTACACATGATACATATTATAAAATGACTATTGAGGACAAGAGAGATGCTATTGAAGAGGCAAAAAAAATTAAAAATGTTATTAGCAATGAGGGTCAAGATTTGATTCTTAATGCAGAGCAACGTGAATATTTTAATAATGCATACAATAATATACCGCAAGATAATAATGCAGACTATAACAACAATAAACACTTTATCAATCTATTACATGTCAATAAAAAGTTCCAAGAAGAAGCGATATTTGTCACTGATGTGCCAGAACCGAAAGAAGAGATATTTGTCACTGAGGTGCCAGAATCACCTGTAATACAAAAAGTGGCGGGTCAAATTGCGGGGGCGGCAGCAGGACAAGGCAACAATTCTACAAGATCAAGTAATCCAACAGTGTCAGAATCAAGCCCTGCTTCAAATCGCTCTAGTAATAACAGCGACGATAGATTATCTGCCGCTTCCACCCCCCCAATGCTCCTTCTACAGAGCCAAGAGTTTTGGTAGTTAAACCGGGTACATCAATCAATACAACAGCGCCAAATGCTTCCACTCCCTCTCCTTCTGCAACGCCAAGAGTTTTAGAATATAAAGTTGTTGATCCGGAAAGGATGAGAGGGGGCAGTCAATCTAGGTAAATAAGCCCATATTTGAAAAATAAGCTGATTGCTAAGATTGTCACCGAAATTAGCCATATAATATTATTAATTTTCTTGGTTTTTAGACAAATTTTGGCTAGGTTTTGATCGGCTGGGCAGCTTTGTGGTCTTAAAAAAATAAAATAGCCAGCAATTACAAGAAAAATTATTGCCAATATAAAAATATAGCCGCTTCTTTCGGCCAGCCAAATCAAGGCTGGAAAACTAGATGTTAAAGAGGCAAAAGCCGCTCCCATTCCCAAGGTCACTAAAATAATTGGCAAGGCGCAGCAAAGAATTGTAGAAATAGAGGCAAATAAACCAAAAAATGATAATAGATAGTTTTTAAAGCTATTCATAGTAGCTATCTATTAATTTTCACCACATTATAGCCATTATCACGAATGATATCTGTTATTTTTTGGTCTGATAAATTTTTGCCATCGCTAAACTCTAAAAATACTTTTTTCTTCTCCAAATCAACCTCAACATTTTTAACGATATCTTTCATTTTGCTAAATTTTTTATCTATAGTTACCGCGCAAAATTCACAAACAAGACCATTAACATCGATGGTAATTTTGCTATTATTGGCAAAAGTGTTATTGGTAAGCAAAAGAATTATAAAAATAAAAATTTTTTTCATCTGTAAATTAAATATAGTTAAAAATTAAAGTGCTGCTATCGAGATTTTAAAACTTTAAAGACCATAATCTTTCACCAATAATTCGGCAATTTGCACGGCATTTAAGGCAGCGCCTTTTCTTAGATTATCAGCCACTACCCACATGGAAAGGCCGTTTTTAATTGAGTCATCTTTGCGAATTCTTGAAACAAAAACCGGATCCTGTGTTGAGCAATCAATTGGAGTGACAAATTTCATTTCTTCGGGGCGATCAATAACCAAAATTCCGTCGGATTCTTCTAAAGCTTCGCGCGCTTCTTGAACAGAAATCTCATTGTCAAATTCAATATTAATTGATTCACTATGACAGTTAAATACCGGCACTCTAACGCAAGTCACCTCAACAGCAATATTTGGATCAAGAATTTTCTTGGTTTCCACCTTCATCTTCCATTCTTCTTTGGTGTAGCCATCATCCATAAATACATCGATTTGTGGAATAACATTGAAGGCTATTCTTTTACTGAATTTTTTGGGTTCAAGAAATTCATTATGATATATTTTTTTAGTCGCATTATAAAGCTCATCCATAGCCTCTTTGCCGCCTCCAGAAACTGCCTGATAAGTTGAAACTACCACTCTTTTAATATTGGCAATGTCATGCAAAGGTTTCAAGGCTACAACCATTTGAATTGTTGAGCAATTTGGATTGGCGATAATATTAGAAACAGCGTAATCTTTCAAAGCTTCTGGATTAACCTCAGGAACAATTAATGGCACATCCTTATGCATGCGAAAATGCGAAGTATTATCAATAACAACACAGCCAGCCTTTGCAGCTCTTGGAGCATGAATTGCTGAAATTGAACCTCCTGGAGAAAATAAAGCGATTTTAGTACCCTTAAAATCATAATGATCTAGAACTTGTATTGTCAGCTCTTCATCGCCGTAAGAAACTTTTTTACCTACTGAGTTTTGTGATGCCAAAGCCACAACTTCTGAAGCTGGAAATTTTCTTTCTGCTAAAATATTTAATATCTCACGACCAACATTTCCTGTGGCACCAACTACTGCTATTTTTCTATCTGTCATTTTGTATAAAATAAATTAAAAATATTATTATAAGCTAAATTATTTAACTAAATTTTCAACTAACTTAGCTATTGAATTAGAATCCAAATTGGATTTTGTTTGCATATTTTCCAAAGAATCATGCTCAATAAATTCATCCTTCATAAAAAGTGAACGGAATTTTAGATTATATTTCTCGATCAAGCCTTCATCTTGCAAGAAATTTCCTAAAACGCTGCCAAATCCGCCAATAGCTCCTTCTTCAATAGAAATTAATATATCATGATTTTTAGCAATATCTTTTACCAGCTTTGTATCAAAAGGCTTGGCAAATCTGGCGTCAATTATTGTTATTTCTATATCCAAATTTTCTTTGATAATTTTGCTAGCTACTAAAACATTAGCAAGAATTGTGCCATAGCTAATAATTGCTATTTTTTGGCCATTTTTTATGACTCTAGCCTTACCAATTTCTAATATTTCACTATCTTGATAATCAAGATCATTGCTAAAATCTCCTCTGGGATACCTAATGGCGCAAGGTCGATCATTAATTTTATTGGCGGTATTGAGCATCTTTACCAATTCTTGTCCATCACTTGGTGCCATAAGTATAAAATTTGGCAAATTGATAAGAAATGCAATGTCAAAAGAGCCAGCGTGAGTTGGGCCATCGGCACCAACAAAGCCAGCGCGATCAATACAAAATCTCACAGGAAGTTTTTGAATAGCGACATCATGAACAATTTGATCATATGCTCTTTGTAGAAATGTTGAGTAAATAGCAACATAAGGCTTTAAACCTTCGCAAGCCATACCGGCGGCAAAAGTTACGGCGTGCTGCTCGGCAATTCCTACATCAAATAATCTGTCGGGATATTTCTTTGCAAAAAAATCCAAACCGGTACCACCTGGCATGGCGGCAGTAATGGTAGTAATTTTTTTATCTTTTTGAGCTAGATCAGTTATTTTTTTACCAAAAATCTCGGAATAGCTTGGGAATCCAGATTTCTTTTTGAATTGTTCGCCGGTTTTTGGATTAAATTTTGCAACTGCATGTAATTTATCAGAACTTTGTATCACATCATTATAGCCTCGACCTTTTTCGGTAACTAGATGGATTAAAATTGGATCTGATGATTTATCATCGCGAATATTTTGCAAAATAGGCACTAGAATATCTAAATTATGACCATCAATTGGACCAATATAATAAAATCCCAGCTCTTCAAAAATATTGCCTCCCATCCACCATTCTTTGGCAGCTTTTTCAAATTTACGCGGAAACTTCCCCAAGCTATTTGGCAATTTATGCACAAACTTTTTGGAAAAATTACGAATTTTAAGGTAGGATTTTGAAGCGGCTAGACGAGATAAATAGTTGGAAAAGGCGCCAGTTGGAGGTGCAATTGACATATCATTATCATTTAAGATAACAATGAGTCGATTATTTTTATAAAATTCATCACTTAAGGCGCCAGCATTATTCATAGCTTCAAAAGCCATTCCTGCTGACATGGCGCCATCACCAATAATTGCTATAACATGAGATTTTTCATTCTTAATTTTTTTTGCCACCGACATACCAAGTCCTGCTGATATTGAAGTTGAGCTATGCCCAGCGCCGAATGAATCGTAAATACTTTCTGACCTTTTGGTAAATCCAGACAGGCCGCCAGCTTGACGAATTGTTGTTATCTTGTCTTTGCGACCAGTTAGAATTTTATGTGGATAGGCTTGATGGCCAACATCCCAGATTAACCTGTCATTTGGTGTGTCAAAGACATAATGCACGGCGCAAGTTAGCTCAATAACGCCAAGTCCAGCACCTAAATGACCACCAGTTTGCGATACTGAGTTTATTGTTTCCAGTCTTAGTTCATCGGCTAATTGCTTGATTTCGGCTAGTTTGAGATTTTTTAGATCAGCAGGTATATTGATGTTTTTAAAGATATATTGTTTTGTATTATCTTTTTTTTGTGACATTATATTTGCGCCTTAAGTAAATAATTTATTGTAATAGAGTGAATATTGATATAAATTATCTATAGTTGCAATAAGGAATGGAGTTAATACTGAAGCGGGGTTTAATTCATTAAAACCTAAGATAGTGGATCTTTTAACATGGGGCGCAATTTACTAAACTGAATTAGCGCCAGAAATAATATCAATAAGCTCTCTGGTGATATTTGCTTGACGAGTTCTATTGTAAATAAGGGTAAGGCTTTTAATCATTTGGCCAGCATTATTAGTTGCTGCCTCCATAGCCGCCATTCTAGCACCCTGTTCCGAAGCATTATTTTCTAGCAATTCATTATATATTTGCATCATGAGATTTTTTGGCAATAACTCAGATAATGTTTCTTCTTTTCCTGATTCGTAATTAATCGGAGATTCAAGATTTTTAGCATCTTTTTTATCTTTGCAAATTTGTGCTGGAATTAGCTGTTTGCATATTTGTTCTTGTGAAATAGCGGATTTAAATTTGCTGTAAATGACTTCACAAACATCAAACTTATTATCTTCAAAAAGATGTATTATCTTATCAGAGATTTCTTGCGCTATTTTGTAGTCAATATTGCCTTTAAAAATACCGAAAAGCTTATCAACAATAATATTGTCGTGATTTGTTTTGAGCTGCTCATAACCTTTCTTCCCAATGCAAAAAAGAGTGGGATTGAGATTCTGCTCTTTTAATTCTAAAATTCTATTTTTAGCAAATTTAACAGCAGCGCTATTTAATCCGCCGCATAGACCACGATCGGATGATATTACAACAATAAGATAATTTTTATTTTGATTTCGACCAGTTAATAAAGGGAACTTCTCGTTAATTTGCCCTTTAATTGCATCATTTGAAGCCAGTTGCGAAATCATCTCCTGTATCTTATCAGAATAAGGTCGAGAAGATTCAACCAATGATTTAGCTTTTTTCATGCGAGATGCAGCAACCATTTTCATGGCTTTAGTCATTTTTTGCGTTGACTTAACCGAATTTATTCTGGTTTTTAGAGCTTTAAGGTTAGACATATTAATTGCTGGCTACTTGCTTAGAAAAATATCAATAAACTCTGTAATTGCTTTTTTGAGCTTTTCTTCAGTTTCAGCTATTAGCTTACGCTCATTAGCAATAGATTGTAAAATTTCAGGATATGAAGATTCTATTTTACGCAAAAATTCAGACTCAAACTTTGTAATATCTTTAGCATCAATTTTGCTAAGATAGCCTTTTACGCCAACATATATTGAGACAACTTGTTGCTCCATGTTTAAAGGCTTATACTGGTTTTGCTTTAAAAGCTCAGTTAGTTTACGACCTTTATCAAGAAGTTTTTGCGTTGCAGCATCTAGATCAGAGCCAAATTGAGCAAAAGACTCAAGCTCTCTAAATTGAGCTAAATCAAGCTTAATTGTTCCAGCTACTTGCTTCATAGCCTTAGTTTGCGCTGCTGAACCGACCCTTGAAACTGAAAGACCAACATTAACTGCTGGCTTGATGCCTTTATAAAAAAGCTCAGTTTCCAAGAAAATCTGACCATCGGTAATCGATATCACATTGGTTGGAATATATGCCGAAACATCACCAGCTTGAGTTTCAATAATTGGTAGTGCAGTTAATGAGCCACCACCTTTTTCTTGAGACATTTTAGCGGCGCGCTCTAATAAGCGAGAATGAATATAAAACACATCTCCAGGATAGGCTTCTCTTCCCGGTGGTCGACGAAGAAGTAATGACATCTCACGATAAGCTACAGCGTGTTTACTTAGATCGTCATAGGCAATTAAAGCATGCATTCCATTGTCACGAAAATATTCGCCAATAGAGCAGCCAGTATAAGGTGCAAAAAATTGTAAAGCTGCAGCTTCAGAGGCTGTAGAGCAGACGATGGTGGTATATTTCATAGCTCCAGCATCTTCCAAAGTTTTTACAATTTGGGCGATAGTCGATCTTTTTTGGCCTATAGCAACATAAATGCAATATAGCTTATCTTTCTCGATATTTTGTTCATGAGCTTTGATCTGATTTATAAAAGCATCAATTACAACAGCGGTTTTACCAGTTTGACGGTCTCCAATAATTAATTCTCTTTGACCACGCCCGATTGGAATTAAGCTATCTATTGCTTTAATCCCTGTCTGCATAGGTTCAGAAACCGACTGTCTGTCAATAATGCCGGGAGCTTTAACTTCCACTCTTCTATATTCTGTGGCTTCAATTGGTCCTTTGCCGTCGATTGGGTTTCCTAAAGAATCAACAACTCGACCCAAAAGACCTTTGCCAACGGGAACTTCTACAATTTTTTTTGTTCTTGTAACTCGGGAACCTTCTTTGATTAGATGTGTATCACCAAAAATAACAATACCAACATTGTCAGATTCTAGGTTTAATGCCATGCCTTGAACGCCAGCTTCAAATTCAACCATCTCACCCACTTGAACATTATCAAGTCCATAAACTTTAGCGATACCATCGCCGACTTTTATAACTTCACCAATTTCTTTTAAATCAGCTGATGACTGAAAATTATCTATCTTTTTTTGTAAAATACTGGAAAATTCTTCTACTTTGAGCTCCATTTTTTTTATGTAGTAATAAGTTAGTTAATTGCCGATATACATTCTTTCTTAATTTTATCAAGCTGGTTTTTAAGGCTAGCATCAATTAGATTTGAGCCAACTTTAACTTGAAATCCTCCTAAGATATTATCATTAACAGCCTCTTTGACGTTTATGATTTTATCGGGATATGTTTTTTGTACTAAGTTTTTTATTTTATCAAGACTTACTTTGTCTGCTTTTATAGCTGAGATAACTTCGATTTCGATGATATTTTTAAATTTCTTTGTGATTCGCAAAAATTCCTCATAGATTTCTGGAAAAAGATTCAATCTTCTATTGCGAACTATTGAGGCAAAAAATTCTTTTGCTAAAGGGCTAAGCTCAAATTTCTGGGCTATTTCATCAACTATTTTCAATAAATCTTTTTTTGATATTACGGGGTTTTTAAGTTCATTGGCAAAGCTGGTGCTGAAATTATCTTTAAATTTCTGCAGCTCTTCTTCGATACTATCTACTAAATTGTTTTTTCTTGCGGCGATGAATAATGCTTTTGAGTAATTTTTGGCAATAACAGAGGCTCTAGGCATAATCAGATATATTTAAATATTGAAGGATTCATACTGAAAATAACCATAAGCTTTTATTTATAAAAAGCAACTTACGATATTAAGCCAATCATAAATTTTGCCTAAAAATACAATTAAATGTAAGCTTTGTTACTAGTCCCTTAGCAAATCATTTATTGAAGTCTTACTGCGGGTTTTTTCATCAACTTTTTTCACTATTACAGCGCAATAAAGAGATATGTCCTGATTTCCCTTTTTCGACTTAACGGAGCCTGGAACAACAACCGAATATTTAGGAACTCTACCATAAAAAACCTCACCAGTTTCGCGATCGATGATTTTGGTAGAGGCACCAATGTAAACACCCATTGAGATTACCGAGCCTTCTTCTACAATAACACCTTCGGCAATTTCACTTCTAGCGCCAATAAAACAATTATCCTCAATAATAACTGGATTAGCTTGCAATGGTTCTAAAACTCCACCGATACCAGTACCGCCAGAGATATGGCAATTTTTACCAATTTGAGCACATGATCCGACTGTGGCCCAAGTGTCAATCATGGTGCCTTGCGCAATATAAGCGCCAAGATTAACAAAAGATGGCATCAGTACAACATTTTTTTCAATATGTACAGCGTGCCTAATAACCGCTCCAGCAACAGCACGAAATCCTGCTTTTTTAAAATCTTCTTCCTGCCATTTGCTAAATTTTAGAGGAACCTTGTCATAAGAATTAATTGCATCACCGTTGGCGGCATTGTGATTGCTTAGATAATTATCATTAAGGCGAAATGATAGTAAAATAGCCTTCTTTACCCATTGATTAACCTGCCATTGCCCTTGCTCCTTACTGCAAACTCTTACCTTGCCTTCATCAAGCATTTGCAAAACCTTATCAACAGCAACCCTAACTTCACCTTGAGTTTGAGAATTTATTTCCGATCTGCTTTCAAAGGCCTGCTCTATTGTTTTTATAATTTCCATTTTAATGATTATTTAATAATTTATTACTATTTATTTCTATTTTTCTCTCAAGCTCGGCCATGAATTGTTTTTTATTTAAGCCAGTAGCAATTGGTTCTAGAAATTCTATTGTGATAGTACCTTTTTTGCTAATCAAGCCACTTTTTGGCCAAAAAAGTCCAGAATTAAGAGCTGCCGGCACCACTTTAACATTGCAAGATAAATACATTGCTGCAATTCCGGGTTGATAAGGATATTCTTGACTATTTTTACCAGTAGGCACCCTTGTTCCTTGAGGAAATATTATAATTTTATGCCCCTCTTCTAAAAACTTTTTAGATTGCTTGATTAAGTCTTTTATTGCCGACATTTTGCCTTGACGATCAACTTTTATACCGGTCATTATTTTTACAAACCAGCCATAAAAAGGAATCTTTAGAAGCTCTTTTTTGTAGGCATAAGCGGGGCGATTGAAAATAAGATGCATAATAGCGGTTTCCCACATTGATTGATGTTTGCAGGCTACAATAAAAGGCTCATTAGGTAATTTATCAAGACCTATAACTCTATAATCAATTTGACATAAATTATTTAAGATGAATGTAAGGCCTAAGCTCCAGATCTTAGCGCCATGATCTGCCAGCTTTCTGCTTCTCGTAATGAATGCCGGAAAATACATTATTGGGATAATCGCGCCCCAGATGCTGATAAAGAGATAAAATAATATAGATTTGATGACTCTCATCAATTAAGAAAATCCATTTAATTGTTGGAGATGGTGCCGGATGTCGGATTTGAACTGACGACCTACTGTTTACAAGACAGTTGCTCTACCACTGAGCTAATCCGGCTTTAATTTTAAAAAAAGAAATATTTAACGAGCTAATTGATAAAACTCAAGATGTTTGTTATTATTAGTGTTTTCTTTTATATACCCCATTTTTGTACAAGATATTTTTCTATAGATTCTTGCTCTTTATTTTTAAGATTGCGATCAAAAATAATAATTTCACCAATATAGCCGCCATAAAAATATTGTATTGGATCTACTTCAGTAGATCCAGCACCTACTCTTAAAGGTCTTACCTTATTTGTCTCGTAGCCGTGAGTAACTTTATCTTTAAGAGATCCTTTATCGTAATATGTTATATCAGATCCATCATATTTTAAGGTTATAATCTTTGCTTCACCCATTTGGACTGCAATAGAGCTAGATTGAACTCCCCAGCCACCAGAGCCACTAGATAAACCATTACCTTGAAATAGCGAATAATTATTGGTATTTGACACATAAAATGAAAATCCTGTTACAACTCCTGGCGATTCATTTCTTGATGTCATAGGTGATCTATAGGTACCATCAACTATTGTAGGCTGTAAAACAAAAAACATGGTATATATTGGGGGATTAAACGCCTTTTTATAGCTTTTTTCAAAATAAGTAGCGGCACCATCAAATCTAACTGCCGGAAGGCCATTAATGCCAGCTTTATCATATTGAGGCTTGGCTGAGTCAGCTCCATCTTGGGAAGCGTTAAGC
>Ga0209223_10006301_pt1 | contig 10237 bp, 8 predicted proteins | sample COG_06_FD_184750 | JGI IMG/M metagenome (GOLD analysis project Ga0209223, IMG submission 184750) | Pelagic Microbial community sample from North Sea - COGITO 998_met_06 (SPAdes) (version 2) | ecosystem: Environmental > Aquatic > Marine > Neritic zone/Coastal water | place: Helgoland, sampling...
GCTTGAACCATTGCAGAAACAGCTGCACCTGGTGCATACCAAGCAGAAGTGCCAAGAAGCTTTGTAAGTGTTGCCCCTCCTACTTTCGTAGCTTGCTTTAATTCATCCATTCTTTCTTCACTGATAAACTTAGCAACTGGTACACTGTTACGTGTAGCCAATCTTGTTAGGGGAATCATCCCAGTATCGCTATGACCGCCAATTACCATTCCATCAATATCCGAAGTAGGTGCATCCAAAGCCTCTGCTAATCTGTACTTGAACCTTGCTGAATCTAAAGCACCGCCCATACCAATAATTCTGTTCTTTGGTAAACCAGTTGCCTTATGGGTAAGGTAAGTCATTGTATCCATTGGATTAGAAACAACTATGATGATAACATTTGGAGATGCCTTTATAAGGCTTTCTGCCACAAATTTCACAATCCCTGCGTTTGTACTAATCAATTCTTCTCTTGTCATTCCAGGCTTTCTTGGAATACCTGAAGTGATCACAGCCACATCACTCCCAGCAGTTTTGCTATAGTCATTGGTTGTCCCAGTGATTTTAGTGTCAAAACTATTTAACGAGGCAGTTTGCATTAAATCCATAGCCTTGCCTTCAGCAAACCCTTCCTTAATATCAATCAATACTACCTCTGAGGCAAAATCTTTAATTGCGATGTATTCAGCACAACTTGCACCGACAGCTCCGGCACCAACTACAGTTACTTTCATAGGGATAAACGTGTTTGTTCTTTGAAAATTTTAGGCTGCTAAGTTAGGAAGGAATGCGGCTAAATAAAACTGATAATTATCAGATTATGACAAATAAACTCACTTTTTTGAATAGGCCTGTTGCAATTCAAAAAAGCCAAAAGACGACTTATAAGACTGAAATAAATTTAAAGTATAATCATTGTATTGCTCAACAAGGCTTTCTAAGACTTTAGACTTCAATTTTGCATTAGCATCAAAAATTTCCTGAATATTACCTTGTGGCAAAACAAACAATTCAGCTTCTTCAGATGTCACAATTGCATTGTAAATTCTATTTGAGTCTGGAATGAACGCATTATCACCAAATGCTTCTTTTTCGCCAACAAAAGTCAGGTTTTCAAACTTATCCTCTCTATCTAAATTCAATGATACTGTACCAGATTTAACGATATAGACCGCCTGGCTTGGGTCTTTTCTGAAAAACACCGCTTCATCTTTCTTATAAACCCTCCTGTTCATTATGGGTAACAGTACATGAAGCTCTTCTTCATTTAGTTTCTCGAAACATTTTATGGATTTCAAAAAAGCAAATCGCTTTAACTCCTCCTTGCTGTATGACTTTTTAAATGGATTAAACATTATGGTCTGTTCGAGTGATTATAAAAATATGTTTTGTCTTGTCTGTTACTTTGTACCTGTCATCGATTCTCTTGCCCACAACCCACACAATATTACCCTCAGACAAAACAACTTCCTGTTCCTTTTTTAAGTTTAAGGGAATTTTTGTGTCAATCATAAAATCACTGAGCTTTTTTTTCCCTTTCATCCCCAATGGCTCAAAGTAGTCTCCTTCTTTCCAGGGCCTTAACAATAATGGAAATTTCAATCTATCAAGGTCTAAATACGCTTTATTCTCGTCAGTGTCAATTTCAATGTCGACTTCACTTTTCAAAAAGCTCAATCTATGTTTCGTGTAAAGAGTTTCGGTTGACGCATCTATTAGATAATGGTTTAAAACTTCATCAGGCTTAGGACTAATTATCAGACTTTCTCTGTCAATCAATAAATCATGGTCTTGACCAACAAATTGTTTGCCCACATTTCCTCGGAGCATAGCCAATATGCGCTCACACTGATCATAATTGAAACCGTATTTTTTTAAAACTTCTGAAAATAAATAAGGCCCAATATCCTCTGATTCGACTTCTTCTATTGAAATTAGTACAAGCCCATTCTTCCCAGGCATTAAGATCTTTTTCTGTAACTCATCAATACGTTTTTTAAATACTAATTCCACTTCTCTGTTCTTAGACATAGAAGTATTCATAACGTCAATGTAATTTGGGTTTAATGTTTCAAATTTTGGAAAGACCTCATGTCTGATGAAATTGCGTTTATAGTCCGTACTCTTATTGGAAACATCCTCTCGCCATTTAATCTCATGGGTTTTAGCATAGGATTCAATTTGATCTCTAGAAACATTGAGCAACGGTCGAATCAAATCCTGATTAATTGGCAACATACCTCTAAGACCAGCAATCGATGTGCCCCTAGTAATATTATGAACTAAAGTCTCTACATTATCATTTTTATGATGGGCCGTGGCAACTCTTTTATATTCAAATGTATTTTGTAACTCCTGAAACCATTCATACCGTAACTGCCTTGCCGCCATCTGAGTGGATATCCCGAATGAATCGGCATTCGCCTTAGTATCGAACTCTATTAAATGAAAAGGGACACCTAATTCCTGAGATAATTCTTCAACAAACAAAGCATCTTCCTTTGAATCGGCTCCTCTTAACTGGAAGTTACAATGTGCAATACCGAATTTGATGTTCGTTTCTTTAAATAAATGAGCAAGTACTACAGAATCAATTCCGCCACTTACTGCCAACAATACATGTTCAGCGTCATTAATAAGGGCATGCTTTTTGATAAAGTCCAAAAAGAGATTCTGCATAGGGCAAAAATACGATAATTGACTAATTTTGCGCATTCTAAAATGAGGACAGCACTTTTCATATCGCTTATAGTTATAATTGGATCTTCCAATGCATTTGCGCAAAAAACGGTTACGGTAAAACGTGCTGGTTCTTTGAAGCAGGTCATTATTGATGGCGAAAGCGTTCAAAAACTTGTTGAAGATGTTTGGCTTTTACACGAATCCACAAACATCAAATGTGATTCGGCCTACTTCTACAAAAAAACTAATTCAGCAAAAGCTTTTGGAAACGTAAGAATTACAGATGCCGAAGATGGGCTTAACCTTAGGGGTGAGTACATGGAATATGATGGCAATGGCCGAGTTGCTAAAATGAGAGATAAAGTAATCATGCTAGATGATAGTGCTAGTCTCTATACAGACAATCTAGATTTTGACAGAAATAAACAAATTGGCTACTATTACAATGGAGGGAAATTAGTTGACAGTACCACTGTACTTACAAGTATTAGTGGCTATTACAATACGCTTACCAAGGCCTCACAGTTTATTGATTCAGTATTCCTTGAAAGTCCAGATTACCAATTGACTACAGACACATTGAACTACTCAACACTCACTAAAATATTGGTTACTCGAGGCGAGACTGAGGCATTTACTTATGATGGAGACACACTCCGAACGAAAGTTGGTTTGCTCTACAATTCGAATTTAAAATACAGTGAGATTTATTACGGGAATATAACAACAGCAGCATATGAGATTAAAGCTGATTCCATTTTCGCGAATGATGTCTCTCAATTTTATCAAGCGGCCCGTAATGTCAGGATGGAATCCAAAGAGGATTCTTTGACCATATTTGGAGAGCACATGAAATATTATAGAAATCAAGGCAAGTCCATTATCTATGAAGACGCCTATGTGAGAAAATTAATACAAAATGACAGCCTTTACATTAAAGGAGACACACTTATCTCGGTGCAAGACACCCTTGCCAATCAAAAATACTTAACGGCCTACAAGGGTGTTGAATTGTTTAAATCGGACATGCAAGGCCGAGCTGATTCGATTGGTTACAACCTGAATGATTCAACTATTTACATGTATCAGGACCCCATAATATGGAATGTCGATAGTCAAATCGAGGCTGATTCAATCAATATTTCTATTAGTAATAATTTGATCCACCGAATGGACCTAACACTAAATTCATTCGTGATTACACAAGACACTGTTTTGAATTTTAATCAAGTAAAAGGCCGTAATATGAAAGTCTTTTTTGATGATGGCCTAATCACCAGAACAGACATTAACGGCAACGGTGAAAGCATCTATTTTGCCATTGACAAAAAGACTGGTGCAAGTTCTATGAACAAGGTAATTTGTTCCAATATGGCCATCTATTTTGAAAATAATGCAGTTTCCGAATTGCGCATGTTCAGCAACGTAGAGGGCGATTATGTCCCTCCTATAGAGATCACTGAACCGGATACTAAGCTCCGTGGTTTCAATTGGCAAGATGAATCAAAGCCTAAACTACTGGATATTGCGCTACACCTGAGGGAAGAACCGCCTATTCTAAAAGGAAAAAAAGAAAAAGCCCCTGTTAAAAAAGGTTAATCAGGCACTTTTAACGAAATATTGTCGTTTTCTTTGTTGAAAATTGAGTCAAAAACTTAATTGGATATTTGAGTGAATACTGGTAACTTTGCGAGCTTATGAAAAAATCCTTTTGGATAGTGGTGTTGGCGATGCTTGTGGTGGCATCAAGTTGTTCCTCAAGATTGGCGAAATTAGAGCGTAGCAATGATTTTGATGAGCTTTTTAAGGGTGCAGTAACCTATTACGAGCAAGGAAAATACAGTAGAGCAAAACTGCTTTTTGAGAGAATGACTCCTTATTATCGAGGAACCCTTGAAGCAGAAAAAATCAAATTCTATTGGGCATACTCAGAATACCATTCAGGTTTCTATGAATTAAGTGCATTTCACTTTAAAGATTTTTATCAAACTTATGGACGAAGTATATGGGCAGAAGAAGCTGAATACATGCATGCTTATTCATTGTATAGAAATTCCCCTGATGTCAATTTAGATCAATCAAGTTCTGAAGAAGCTATAATTGCCATGCAGAATTTCATCAATAGAAGGCCTGGCACAAGTTATTTTCAAGAGGCCAATAGGATCGTAGGTGAGATGCAGGTGAGGTTTGAAACCAAAGCCTATAATACAGCTAAACTTTATTATAAACTGACGCAAGGAATGTCTTATCGTAGTTACCTTGAAGCTGCATTAGTAACATTTGATACCTTTAAATTAGACTTCCCAGATTCTGAATACAATGAGGAATTAATGTTTCTGTCTGTTGAGACTAGCTATAAATTAGCTGCGAATAGTCTTGAAAGGTTACAAGATCCACGATACAAAAGAACTTTAAAATATTACAATAGCTTTGCAGCTAGATTTCCAAATAGCCAATACATGCCTCGAGCAATAGAAATGTTCGATAAAACACAAACTGAATTAAAAGAACTTAATATATCATACTAACATGGCAGCTAACCCATCAATAATCACGAGAGACGCTGAAGAATTAGCGCAACCAACTGGTAATATTTACGAGTCGGTTTCTATCATTTCTAAAAGAGCAAAACAAATTGCTTCTAATGTCAAAGAAGAATTGAATGGCAAATTAGCCGAATTCGCTTCTACTGTTGACAATCTTGAAGAGATCTTCGAAAACAGAGAGCAAATTGAAATTTCAAAGTTTTATGAAAGAATGCCTAAGCCGATTTCTATGTCGATTGAGGAATTCAAAAACGATGAAGTATACTGGAAGTACAAGGAAGAAGAGACTGAGGAGAAGATCTAACTCATGCTCAAAGGGAAAAATATAATTCTTGGAGTAACAGGAAGTATAGCAGCTTATAAAGCTGCTTTTTTCGTTCGGCTTCTTGTTAAAGAAGGTGCGGCAGTTAAAGTTATTATGACTGATGCCTCTAAGGATTTTATAACTCCACTTACGCTTTCCACTGTTTCTAAAAATCCTGTAGTCTCTGAATTTGTAAAAGGACCGAGTGGTGAATGGAATAATCATGTTGACCTTGGACTCTGGGGTGACGCAATGATCATTGCTCCTGCAAGTGCCAACACTATTGGCAAAATGGCCAATGGGATTTGTGACAATATTCTTCTTGCTACTTATCTGTCCGCTAGATGTCCAGTATTTATTGCTCCAGCAATGGACCTTGATATGTACCAACATCCATCTGTAACATCGAATTTAGAAAAACTGGTTTCTTTTGGAAATCATTTGATTCACACTACTCATGGAGAGTTAGCGAGTGGTTTAGTAGGACAAGGACGCCTTGCAGAACCTGAACAAATGCTTGACACGCTTTGCGCTTTTTTTGAGCATGGTAAGCGACTCGATAAAAAAAAAATTCTCATAACCGCAGGTCCAACTTATGAAGCCATTGACCCAGTTCGGTTCATAGGTAATCATTCAACAGGTAAAATGGGCTTCGCAATTGCATTAGAGGCTGCCAATCAAGGGGCGGTGATCACTTTAGTAAGTGGTCCTACGCAAGTCACTATTTCACACCCAAACATTGATTTGATTAAGGTAAATTCTGGGAAAGAGATGTATACAGCATGCAAAAATGTATATCAAGAAAGTGAAATAACCATACTAGCCGCCGCAGTAGCCGATTATGCTCCAAAAACAATGGCGGCTCAAAAAATCAAAAAGTACACTGATGAAATGCAATTAGATTTGGTTAAAACCATTGACATTGCAAAAGCATTGGGCGAGATAAAAACTAAAAATCAAATCAATGTTGGTTTTGCATTAGAAACAAACGCTGAGATTGACAACGCTCAAAAAAAGATCGTCAAAAAAAATCTAGACCTCATTGTACTTAATTCGTTGAAAGACGAAGGGGCTGGTTTTGGACATGATACCAATAAAATTTCCATAATTGACAATCAAAATAATATTGACCATTTTGAGTTAAAATCAAAAAAGGAAGTCGCTAAAGACATTATTAATGCAATTGTTGCTAAAATCAATTCTTAGTTTCGCTTTTTGTTTCATCGTGAGTAGTGGTTTCAGTCAGGAACTGAACTTCACGGTAAGTATCAATGCGGATCAAGTTCAAACTTCGGAAAGAGATATTTTCCCAGAAATGGAGTCGGCCTTCGCACGTTTTTTAAATGATCAAACTTGGACCAACCACAATTTTAGAAACAACGAGAAAATTAAGGGTAACATAATACTCACTATCAAGGACCAACCTTCAATTGGTTCATTTGTTGCAAACGCACAAATTCAGGTAATCCGACCTGTTTATGGTACAAACTATGAAACACTTCTTTTAAATTTTGCTGATCGGGATTGGGAATTCACATATACCGAATCACAACCACTAATTTTTAATCAGAATGTCTATCTCAATAATATTTCCTCCCTCCTTTCCTATTATGCCTACCTGGCCATTGGCTTAGATTATGACTCATTTAGCCTTTTAGGGGGTACTGACTATTTTGATAAAGCTTTTGATGTTGTTAATAATGCACAACAGTCAGGAAAACCAGGCTGGCGACAATTTGAGAATACAAGAAACAGGTATTGGTTAATGGAAAATTTAAATGTAAACAATCAGTATACTCCCATCCGAGAAGCAATTTACTTTTATCACTTGCAAGGCATTGACCTGCTTAAAACTGACAGTGACATTTGTCGTAACAATATCCTTCAAGCCTTAAAAGACATGCAGTCCGTGAATAGGATTCTCCCTAATTCGATTCTTGTTAGGTCTTTTTTTGATTCAAAATCTGACGAAATATTAAATATATTTTCTGAAGGACCAATCAATCTTAGGCGTGACGTCTATAATGAATTACTTAAGCTTGATCCAGCAAGGAGTGCGAAGTATCGCCAAATTGTTGAGAATTAGTGGTTGCTCATAAATGAGCTAATCGGTACATTTGTTAAATGCTCAAAAACCTTCACATTGAAAATTATGCCCTAATTCAATCTCTGGAATTAGCTCCTGATTTGTCAATGAATATTATCACTGGAGAAACTGGAGCTGGTAAATCTATTATGCTTGGTGCTCTCGGGCTTTTGTTAGGAAACCGGGCTGACACTAAAGTACTTCTTAATAATTCCAACAAGTGCATCATTGAAGGTGTTTTTGATATCAAACCATACAATCTTCAACACCTCTTTGAGGAATTCGAAATGGATTTTGAACAGACTTGTGTAATCAGAAGAGAAATTAGCCCAAATGGTAAGTCAAGGGCATTTGTCAATGATGGCCTTACAAATTTAGAATTCCTTAAAGTGTTAGGGGTTCGTTTGATGGATGTGCATTCCCAGCACGAGACACTTTTGCTAGGCTCAAATAAATTCCAGCTTGGCATTATTGATGACTATACACAAAATATTGAAGCCTTAACTAATTATAAAACTTCCTTCCTTGACTTTCAAGAAAAGAAGAGAATTCATGAAGAACTCGTTCATGAATCTGCCGAATTAAGGAAAGAAGCAGATTATAACCAGTTCTTATTTGATGAATTAGACAAGGCCAACTTAGACAAAAATGAACAAGCTGGGCTAGAGCTTGAAGTCAAAAAACTTGAAAATGCTGAAGAGATAAAGCGTAAGTTAAACGAAGCCCTTAACTATCTAGATCATGCCGAAACTTCCATGAATAGCGTTGGTTATGATCTCAAAACTGCCATAGCACAAATAGCTAGTTATTCTGATAACTATGGTAAAATAAATGATCGAATAGAAAGTATATTAATTGAATTAAAAGACTTGACAGTCGAAATAGAATCTGAAGAATCAACCGTAGATTTTGACCCTGAACGTACTGAGGAGAGCCAAGAAAGGCTCAGTTTGATTTATAGGTTACAACAGAAACACCAAGTTGCAGCTATAGCAGACTTACTAAACATCCTTGAAGGCTTAAGTGACAAAGTACTCAAAGTCGAAAACTTGGACGACGCGATTAGTGCCTCGGAAAAGGTAATGAATACGGCTTTTGATTTGGTACTAACGCAAGGCAAAAAACTATCCGAAACACGCTTGTCTTCCTTTAATCATTTTGAAACAGGTCTAATAGAATTATTGAGTGACTTGGGAATGCCAGACGCGGCTATCGCCATCAACCACGAAATTATTGAACCAACGGCATCGGGTATTGATGACATTAAAATCCTTTTCTCGGCAAATAAAGGTATTGCTCCTCAATCCTTAAAATCAGCAGCATCGGGAGGAGAATTTTCGCGATTAATGTTCGCTATCAAGTACATTCTTGCAGATAAAACAGCACTACCGACCATAGTTTTCGATGAAATTGACACAGGAGTCTCTGGGGAAATCGCAATTCAAATGGCCCAAATGATGGAAAAAATGGCGACAAACCACCAAGTCATAGCCATCACTCATTTACCTCAGATTGCCGCCAAAGGAAAAGCACACTATTTTGTATACAAGGATAATTTACTTGAAACCACTTCTAGTAAAATCAGAAGACTTGATGACACTGAGCGAGTAAATGAAATAGCTCAAATGATTGGTGGTAAAGCCCCTTCTCTCAAATCATTAGAAAGTGCAAAAGAGTTGATGTCCCTTTAGTCTCTCAATTCTGAATTTCATTCAGTATATTTATTGAACTTCCTTAACTAAAAACTTCATCCGTGAATAAGCCTTCTCTCAAAATATCATTCCTGCTAGCATTCATTCTTGTCTTCTTAGTCAGTTGTTCAACTAATAATGACTTTAGCGGTGCCTCATATGCAATTCATAATGTCACTGTAATAGACGCCAAGAATGGCACCAAGGAAAATCAAACTGTCATTGTAAAAGAGAATAAGATTATTGCCACAGGTAATTCAGATGAGCTTTCCTTTTCAGACAAATTAAAGACAATTGATGGAGAAGGTAAATACCTAATTCCAGGGCTATGGGATGCTCATGTTCATTTGACTTATGAACCTGACATGACCACCTCTATGTTTGACTTGTTCTTGGTCAATGGAGTGACCAGTGTTCGGGACACAGGAGGTGAATTAGAGTTGGTGATGCCCTTAAAAAGAGAAGCTGATGCTGACCCACAAAACAAGCCAAGAGTAAAAGTAGCTGGTCCTCTTTTGGACGGTGTGCCTACCGTTTACGATGGTGTTTCAAGAATTAAATTAGGCGTTGGAGCAGGCAACCCTGCGGAAGCCGAGGCCTTGGTGGATAGATTTGTTGCGGGTGGAGTTGATTTGATTAAGTCTTATGAAATGTTAACGCCTGAGGCATTCTCAGCAGTAATTAAAAGGGCCAATTCTCATAATAAGGTGGTCACTGGCCATGTACCATTGAGTATGGATGTTGTGGACGCATCTAATGAAGGGTTAAGAAGCATGGAGCACATGCGCAACCTTGAAATGTCGATTTCTGAAGACCATGACTCACTTTTAAAAGTGAGGACAGAGATGTTATTTAATAAAAACAAACTATTGGGATTGGAATTAAGAAGTTCGATCCACAGCGCACAAAGAACGCATGCAATTCAAACCCAAGATGAGACAAGGAG
>Ga0209223_10006308_pt1 | contig 10229 bp, 2 predicted proteins | sample COG_06_FD_184750 | JGI IMG/M metagenome (GOLD analysis project Ga0209223, IMG submission 184750) | Pelagic Microbial community sample from North Sea - COGITO 998_met_06 (SPAdes) (version 2) | ecosystem: Environmental > Aquatic > Marine > Neritic zone/Coastal water | place: Helgoland, sampling...
AAACGCATCCTCCGCATCATGGTAGCCATCATCATCGTCATCGCTATCCGCATTGTCGCCAATACCGTCACCGTCGAAGTCATAAATTTCAGACGCATCCAGTGGTCGCTGATCAACACTGTCCAGCACGCCGTCACCATCGTCATCCATGTCTTTGATCAATGCGGGCGTTGAGGTGGAGTCTTCGGCGAAGTAGCCCGGATTCCATCGATCTGGCAGACCATCGCTGTCTGTATCGACTGAAGCAGAGGGATCAAAAGGAAAATCATCGATATCGTCAGGAACGCCGTCTCCGTCTGAATCTATGTAAACATTGGTATCCGAGGCTTTACCGAATACTTGAATTCGAACTGCTTCGACTCGCTCGTAAGCTCCGCTGGTAACAACAATCCGACTTCCTTCATGATTTACACGCAAGCGGTCGCAGCAACGGTCATTTTCATAATCGACCGACAAATCAGCATTGCTCTTTACCCAATTACCGCTATGCGCATCCCAATCATAAATACGGATGGCCCCCGGAATTCCCCTAACTGAAACGGCAACTGTATTTCCGTGACCACTAATGAACCCAGAGATACGTTCATTTGCCTTCTCTCCAAGAATCGGACTACCTTTGAGTCCCCAATCAGCCAGCTGATCGTTCCAACGATAAACTTCGATGGCTCCTGCATCGGTCGCCAAGGTGTCATCCAGTTGATATTGAATCGCTAGCGTATTACCGTCAGCGCTTAGCGAGCTTTGGCAACCCGACCTTCCTGATTCGCTAAATTCCCTGCCCTTTAGCCTCCAATCACTGTCGGTACTATCCCACTCAAAAATACGAAGATTATGTTGGCCTACCACACCTAGGTATCGACAGTTACCGGCGAGCACCACGTGACCATCGCCAGAAATCCCCGTTAGTTGGAGGTCCTGGCCGCCTTCTGCGCGAATCACCTGACCTCGCAGTAACCAGGTATCGGAATTTGAATCGTACTGGAGGACGGTATTGCCACCCTGGTAACCTTCTGCTGCCCGACGAGAGAACGTGATTATGTCTCCCGAGTAATCAAGCTCCAGAACTTCGCCCAAGAAATCGGCTGCCGCCATCTGATCGGTGATGACATTTCCTTTCTGAATCCAGACTGACGTCGAAGGATCCCACTCGTAGATAGAGATACGATCGCCTCTAGCTTCACCGCTAGACATAGCGATGACATCTCCTGAGCCACTAATCGATGCGCCTATTGCGCTCTGGCCTCCCTCTTCCTGCGAGGTGATCGTCTCCCCCCTTTGGACCCAAGTGTTGTTCACATAGTCGAAGACTCTCGACGTAGCTCGAGCAACGCCGTTCTGACCTGAGAAATAGATCACGATCGTATCGCCTTCAGCGTCAATATCTGCGTGCCGATAAAAGAGAGAGTCTGACCCTGTCGAGATAAAGCTCTTGCCCAACTGGCCCCATTCACCGTTAACAGGGCCAGGCTTCGCCTCCGCCCCACTTCCTAAACGGAAGAGCTGGTGAACCGCCTGTCCATCAAGCTGCCGATTATAGATTCGAAAATCATCGATCGCGCAGTCACAGCCCTCTGCAAGTGATCCAAGAATAAGGCTCGCGCCACCTGAAATGTTCCTGGCGGCGGCTATTCCATTCGGACCCTCAACGCCGTCAATGTAAAGCCGAACGTTGTTATCTGCATCAGCCGTTAAAACGTAATGATGCCAGCTTTCCTGCGGCGGCATCTGTTGCGCGTGAAGCCCTAGCACCCAACCGCTGTATTCAGTATTGCCGTCGTTCTGGTTACAGCCAGTCTTGAAGACGATGCCACCGCTTTCTTCGCCGAGTTTCAGCAGCACATTGCCAGCAGAGCTTCCGCCGCAATTGGCTTCCGCACCTAGCCTTGCCCAAAAAGAAATAGTGTAAGCGCCATTGCGCAAAGCACTGGGCCAATCTCCATCAGGAATTTCCACCTGACCCGTCACCGCTTGCGCAAGGGGTCCCTGAACGTACTGGGTGCTCCCATGAAAATTAGCGGAATAAGTATCTGCGTAGTTCTCTCGAGGCGAGGAATCAATCCTCGTACCGTCAAACGTTAGATGCGTGACTAAGCCTTGTTCAAGTTCATCGAATATGGGTTGATCCGTGGGTGCGTCCGTCTTGTTCGCATACCAAGTGGCAGAACCCGTTTCTGTTTTTTCTATAGCCACTTCCACCGTGTAGCGGTAGGCCTGATGACTGCCACGTCCGTCTAGCGCAATAAAGGTGTCTGCATAGACACCAGGAGGCGTAGAAGAACAAACACGAACGCTTGTCCCCCCTGATCGAGGTCTGTACTGCCTTCGCTGACTTGGAACGATGGATGTGCCCGTCGTCAAATCCAGAGCACCATAAGCATCGTGAGGAATCCCATTATCTGCGACTCCAAATAGCGAGATACCATTATTAGTTCCTGGCAACCCAGCAACAGCACTCGGATCAAAGCCCCAACAGTCGGCGCCTATATTTTCAGCGGTGTACTTCCCACGTTCGGGCCTTACTAATCTGAGGTGAGCATTTGCCTGAGGGTGATCACCAATGATTTGGCCATTGAATGTGCGCAAGTACATCTGCATCGTGTTTTCATAGCTTCCATTAGGAACCGAACTTCCAAGGTCACGGCTAGCACTGCTGGGTGTCGAGAGCAAAATCTCAGTCTCAGCATCCCGCAAATAGTTCAAAAAAAGATTCAGATCAATTGTGTCAGCGCCTGTCGAAGTTTTTGCCATCGTAATTGGGGGATCACCGAAGGTATAAACACTCGATCCTGCGCTAGAGAGCGATCGGTCGATCGGATCCCTACCCATCGGATCATAGGGAAAGCTCTCGATCTCACTCGATAGAGCATAGTGATAGGCCAAAACCTCCCGGTCGTATTCCTGAGTTGTTAACACGCAGAAACCGTTTTCGCAGACGCTGGCGTCAGCGATCGTTCGCTCTGGATCCCAGTAGTAATAATCTAGGCTGTCCTCGACGCCGTCAGCATCATCGTCCGCGTCGCGATTATTTCCTGTTCCATCGCTATCGGTATCAAACTGTTCCGAGGCATTCCCAGGGAACACGTCTAACCAATCGGGAACCCCGTCGGCATCACTGTCATCGCTTGTTCCCTCATAAATAGCTGCGACCTCACTCTCGGTAAGCGCTCGATTGAAGACAACCAAATCGTCCATGTCACCAAAAAATTGGTGTCTGCTGGGCCCAGAGTCCCCTAATCCGGAGCCGATCTTCAGGGGCACCTTGTCCGGGGCTTGGGGTAGTGAGAAGTCGCGGGTTACCTCACCAATCAAAACGCCATTCTTATAAAAAGACGCGCCTGTTGGGTGCACAACGACCATCAGATGCATCCAACTACCGTAGTCTATCTGTAATGGATTGCTAGCGAAGGTTGCGTTGCCCCACTCGGGTTGGCTGTAAACGAAGTCCTTGGGTCCCTCAGCCGTACCGACAGTGACAGAACATTCCTCACTACCTAGATAATTGGGGTGATTCAGCGCCAACAAAAATTCATCGTCGCCCCGTGTTTCGCCGCGCCGGCTGTCGAGCCGACTTGCCTTAGCAAGAATCACGGCCATTCCCTGGGGCGCGCATTGTTCCAGGCGTAACCACACACCTACCGAAAATTCGTTACCTAAATGCTGGGTCGGGCTATACAGTGTTTCTAGGTTCGAATTTCCCTTGAAACTCAGCGAACCAGCACTTTGGCCAAATCGGTCGGTGGCCGAGGGTAAGGCCTGAAAGGCATGATTTCCATTTCCTGACAAATCTTGGGCGTCACCATTCATCGGAAAATACGCGACGAGTCCATGGCTAACGTGCTGAGCGGATAAACTTTCAGCGGCCAAGCAGGTTATAGATAAGAGTATTAGCTTCGATAGCGCGCTAAAGGAATGATGGATTGATTTCAAACTCCTTCGAATCGATAAAAATCTCACAATGTCTAGCTCCTTAAAAACTGCGAGCCACCTGGCGCGCCAATTGGGCCCTTGTTTGACAAACCTCGGGCAGGCATCATTTTATGTTTATTGCCGTATCGCATGGACTCTTTCCCTCTTGCATTAGGCACCACTTTCACAACAAATCGAGCCAATTGACCCAAATACCTCTCGATAAGATAACTCATGCAAGTGTGACCTACAAACGGCCTTGTGAGTTATTAGCGTGCGATAAAAAAATGGCTAATAGCCTAATGAGCAAGAACCCTAGAGCACCTAAAGGTACGGAAATCTTTATAGAAATTAACCAAATAGAAATTTTTAAGCAATGGATACCGATGCTAAGCCACGTTCATAGATAAGACTAGGTCTGATCAAGCTATCTATTAAAGAATTAAGCGGCTTTGAGCATAAATTGATCTAGAGCTTAAGTCCGCGGCATGGGTAGAAATGCTGTGCGACCAATAAATGGCGTCGGTGAGCCTACCTTCGGCTTTGACATCACCAACCAACAATCACCAACCCTTGATCAAGACACACGTCTTTTAGACAAGAGAGCAATTAATAATCTGTCGAGATGCCCTAGCCTCGTGCATCCTAACTCCCCGCCCGCGATCAACAATCCCCACTCGCGAAATGTGCATCTAGGCAAGCTGCCCTTATCAAGGCACCGCTTATTGGCAAAGGCTTAGGCCAAAAAGTGAGTACTCAAGAGTGCGAACCTAGTTCAATGCACTACACCCACTCCCTTTAAGACCCGCTGCTAACGCATCAATGTACTCCGCAATCGCAGCAGCATCCGTGCGTGCACCCTCGGCCGAGACCGATCCCGCTACCAGCGTCGTACCAGAGAAACCAAACAATCGGCGAATGATCAGCAATCCATCGGTCAAGGCGGCAGTGTTACCATCGGCATCAACATCAAAAGCGCTGCGGAAACCCTCTATTCGATTCGCGATCGCCTCTGACGTTTGATAAGTTCCTTCCGCCGAAACCGACCCGTTAATCAAAGTCTCGCCTGAGAACCCAAACAAATGCCGGATAATCAAAAGACCATCGGTCAACGCGGCTGCCTCACCATCGCCATCTATATCTAGCGTCGCCTGGATCACAGGGTTGTAGACACTCGGCGCGCTCACGTTGTAACCCGTTGCAGCAGAGGTCACGCTGAAGCGTATTGGGTAGTACGCCAGACACGATATACCCTCTAAAGCCATGATATTAATGTCAAACAGATCGATCGGAATCGTTCCAGGCCAATTTGGACCCTGGATATTTGCCCAAGAAACAATGATGTAACGGTCTGTCTCGATATCGCCATCAAAGTCGTTCACATCTTCTTCAGAGGAGCTGATGCTGATCAAGCTATCCTCAAGCACGTTAGACAGCGTGACCGACGCCACATACCGAGAATCGTAATGGACCCGTATCCCTAACCCTGACAGATTGGGGTTGGTGTCGGTGGTGTTGTACCGCACTGTGAATCTACCGGCGCCCTCTGGGAGAAGAGTTGCCGGACGGTCGATGAAAAGAATCTGCGCTAACCCATTGGACTCATTGGGGTTTTGACTCAACAAATACTCTTCCCAGTTTAGATAACCATCTTGATCTGGATCGAAATATGCATCTCTCGGATCAGAAGGCTCAAGACCGTTTAGAACCTCCCATGCATCAGGCAGACCATCCCGATCAGTGTCGCTGCTATAAGCTGCGTTACACGCGTAAAAATCTTCGCTATCGACTACGCCATCGTTATCGTCGTCCAAATCAAGGTTATCTCCAATACCATCACCATCGCAATCAGCCCACTCTGTAGAGTCTTGGGGAAAGGCATCGACCTCATCCACGAACCCATCGTTATCATCATCCGGATCTAGTGCGTCAGGAATTCCATCAGAGTCGCTATCGATTGTCTCGAAAGGTCCAATATCGACAGCAATGCCAGAGATTCTAACATTACCCGAAAAGTCGAGTGGCGAGAGCCCTAGATCCATAGAAGACCCGCTGTCGATCAGGTCGGAATCTAGCTCAGGCACAAAATCAATTGCCAATGCATCGCGGAAGCCAAGATAAAAGCCGTCAAAAATCAAGCCAACTTGAACGCTGCCATCGGGGAGAAAAGCTTTTGTGGGGTCGGCATAAGAATGATGAATTTCAAAACTTTCGCCTGAAGCATAGATGCCCGCATCGTTTAAAAATACTGAGTTGTAGACCTCATTTTTCGTGTCGCCGCTGATCCGTAGCGCTTTCTTGGGGCTCTGTTGCGAATCAGCATCCATTTCGAAGAACAGCGAATTGTAAACAGCGCGGTCGCCGCCACGCATCGAAACGCTCGTATCCTGTTCTTCGTTTGTGTTGTTTACAAACAGTGAGCTTTCGACGATTGCACTCGAATAATTGACATGCGCATGCAGTGCGCCACTGTTGCCTTCAAAATATGAACGGTTGACCGTAAGCGGACTGTAGTAACCCGAATGCGAGATTGCAGGGCTGAGACTATTGTTAAGAAAGCGGCTCGCCTCGACACCGATTACCTCGTTTCGGCCGTAATCCCCATAGGCTGCAATCGCGCTCCCTTGATTGTCCTGAAACAAAGTGTTTGTGATCTGGGCCTCCTGAACATTCAATTGCAGGCCTGCTGCCCCGTTTGCCGAAGCGCCGTTTTGTATGACCAGGCCGTCAATCGACAGCGTCGTTGCAGTCAACGCGTTGACATCAAGGACTCGATGAACGCCTCCTCCATCAAGTATTGCCTGCTCTACGTTCATGGCCCTAAGCGTTATCTTAAAAGGCTCATTATCAAAAAACTCGAGCGTGCCTTCTCCATCGCTAGCGAGGTCATAGACGCCATCGGCGAGTATGATCGTATCGTCTTGCCCATTTGCAGCCGCTAAGTTGAATGCTTGGCGCAATTGAGCAAGCGTCGAGACACTCATGGCCCCATCGATCGGGCCAGGATCAACCTCACGGGCTCCCCCAGTTGGGTTTAAAGATTCGAATGGTCCAATGTCCACAAAATCACCGGCAAGCCTCGCATTTCCGAGGTAATCAACAGCGGGTAATCCGATTTCTTGACCATATCCCATATCGATAAGGCCAGAGCTATCCTGCAAAGTGAAGTCAAACGCTGCCGCATCTACAAAGCTCGCGTCAACGCCACTGAAAACAACGCCTTGCTTGAAGGCATTACCCGTGATTTTGTCGAGACTAATGTAGGAGTAATAAAGCTCAAATATTTCACTTGCGCTAACAATCCCGGCCGCGTCTAAAAACACCGAATTATAAATTCTGTTTTTTGTTGTTCCCAAAAAATGCACCGCATTCTTTACTGACTCACTGCTCGGATCGGCTAACTCAAAGAATAAGGAATTTTGTATGACCTTCTGCTCCTGCGCTCCTCCAGTTAGGACTAAACCGTCACTTTGTGATTCACTGGTGTTGTTTATAAAAATAGAGTTTTGAACGAAGGCGTCCGAGTAATTAACCCGTGCATGCAAAGCTCCGTCGTTGGATTCAAAGTATGATGAGATGACAAAAAGAGGACTGTAAGAGCCTTCATGCCGTACTGCGGGCGATCCCGTATTGCGCAAGAATCGACTATTTTCAATACGAACGACCTCGCCCCTTCCATAGTCTCCATAGGCGTAGACCGCACCGCCCACATTTTCTCGAAATAAAGTATTTATGATAAGGGTGTCTTGTACGTTCAGTTGCAACCCTGCTGCCCCAGAATCTGACCAGCCGTTCTGGATGACCACCCCATCAAGAACAAGCGATGTAGCGCTGGTTGAATTGATGTCCATTACCCGACCCAGCCCGCCGCCGTCCAAAATGGCTTGCCCAGCATTCACGGCTTTGAGCGTGATTTTGGACGATTCATTATCGAAATATTCAATAGCACCCAGACCGTCCTCGACAATGTTGTATGTACCATCCGCAAGAAAAATCGAGTCATCCTGCCCGTTGGCGACAACTGCATTCAGCGCTGCACGAAGCTCAGCCAAACTCGTCACAGTGATCGGGCCGTCAATTGGTGTCACAACCGAGCCTCCATTGCCCCCCGTTGGACTCAGTGACTCATAGGGACCGATATCGACGAAATCGCCGATGATCCTGGCACGACCTAAAAAGTCTGTATCAGACAGAACTAAGTCTTTTAATGTGCCATTATCGATGAGATCAGAGGTGTCCAGAGGCGAAAAGTTGAACGCGCCTTCATCTTCAAAGGCCAGATTCACATCATCAAAAATCAAATTCTTTTCAAAAGCGCTGCCACTGATTCTCGTGCGATCAACATATGAATTATGGATTTCAAAAATCTCAGCGGCGTTAATATTCGCATCCTTGAGAAAGACCGAATTATAGATTTTATTTCGCGTGGTACTTCCAAATCGAACAGCCACTTTAACGTCGCCATCAGTACCCTGATCCCACTCATAGAACAACGAATTGAGAATGACTTTCCGTTCCTGCGCACCACCATTGAGCACCACAGCATTGAGATGTGACTCGCCGGTATTATTAACAAAAATAGAATTCTGAATGACCGCATCTGAGTAATAAACCCTCGCCTCGATTGCGCCAGCATTGCCCTCAAAATAGGAAGAAACTACTTCTAACGGACTGTAGTAACCAGTGTGGCTAATAGCGGGACCAGACGTGGTTCCGATGAAACGGCTATTTTCGATCAAGATGGTCTCACCTCGACTATAGTCCCCATAAACTGCAATCGCGCCACCGTCATTGTTGAGAAAAACTGCTCTTTTGACCTGAGTCTGTTTTACATCAAATTCAAGGGCGCCCGCACCTTCCTCTGAATAACCATTTTGAAATATTAATCCGTCAATCTCTAAGGATGATTCCGCGGTTGAAATGACCTCCAGTATGCGAAAGGCTCCAGCGCCATCCAGCACAGCTTGATGCGTGTTAAGCGCTCGAAGAGTCAGCTTAAACGGCTCATTTTCAGTGACTTGTAAAGGACCTCCAAGCCCATCGGACAGCGAGTAAAGACCATCAGACAGTACGATCACGTCGTCCTGGCCGTTTCCTGCGACCGTAGCAAGAGCCGACCGTAGCTCCAGAATATTCGATACAAGCAGCGTGTTGACTGGATCGGCAACCGATAACTCAGCAATCATTGACGCATGCACAGAGCAGTAATAACTGATTGCTTCAGGACCAAAATCAATAGGGATATCGATAGAGAGGCTTTCACCAGCAATGATAGAGCCGATCCCATCGACTAGGTCCTGCGTGGAAGTCGAAACAGGCGCTAGTGCCTCTATCGTACTTTGCCACTGATCCCCAATATTAAACGGGTGGCCAGAATCTGTACGAATAAACTCATAAGAATCTCCTCGCACCAGCGTTAACTCAACCGGCTCGCCGTCCTCAGCTAATGAAAAAAGGTAATGCGGCGCAGCGAAGGGGTCTGCGTTTAAACGCACGTAGATTGTGTTGGCAGCGGCCCACACAGGAACACTTAAAAAAAGAATGCTGACAGCGAAAACTTGACGGATAATTCTAATCATATACTTAACCTCCAGCGCCCTCGGCCTGCAGTAAAAAGCCGTAAATATTTTAAAAGTGAGTGCTAGGCTCACTTAAAAACGATGGGACAGTAAATTTTAATTAGCCCCAAACCAGTCAAAGAGATTTTGCAAATAGCGATGATTAGCAAAGCGTTGGTCAGCAGCAATGTCCTCTTGCGACTCGATCATTTCCTTGCAGCTAACACGGTAGCGCTGAACGGCACGTCTAACGTAAAGGTTGTTCCTGTAAACGCTTTAACTACCAAGCTTTCCGCAAAGCTTGACGGCACTAAACCAAACAACATTACGAGGCGCAGGCGGCGCATCCTGTTTTCTTTTAATTATTAACCTTCGATAGTACGCCAAATCATAAAATTTGGTAACAATATTTAATTTAAATTGGTAATAAATTACGGCATCGATTGGCACTCGATTTTTTATACTGGCCTTGCTTTGCAAATGCTATCAGTGGGTTTACGACACTTCAGACGTGACTAGGCGATGTGTTGACTCAAGCAGCTTGAAGCCGACCGCAGATAGAAAGCCTAATCTTTCTGACCATCACGACGGCCTAGTCGGAATTTGCGTTTTCTGGCTTCGTCGCGTTCAATTTTGGCTTGCTTTAATTGCGAAACAATCACTTCTTCGTCTTTGATCATGACCGGCGTTTCCAGCGTGATCAGGCCGAGCATCCCAGCCCGGAACTCGTTGACTAAAATCGCGGAGGCTTTTTCCAAATCGACC
>Ga0209223_10006310_pt1 | contig 10228 bp, 6 predicted proteins | sample COG_06_FD_184750 | JGI IMG/M metagenome (GOLD analysis project Ga0209223, IMG submission 184750) | Pelagic Microbial community sample from North Sea - COGITO 998_met_06 (SPAdes) (version 2) | ecosystem: Environmental > Aquatic > Marine > Neritic zone/Coastal water | place: Helgoland, sampling...
ATCCAACTTTAAAAAAGAAAAAATAAACGATCATGAAATACAAACATTATCTTTTAACAATTGCCGTATTTATTTTTGCCTTTGGTTGTCAAAAAGAAGCACCTAGTTGTGATACTGTAATACAAAATGGAGTAATTTATAATGGAACGGGTGAACTTCCTTTTAAGGGAACTGTTGCCATAAAAGGAGATAAAATTATTTATGTAGGAAAACACAAAGAGTTTAAAGCTACCAACGTAATTGATGCAAAAGGAAAAGCAATAGCACCTGGATTTATAAATATGCTGAGTTGGGCATACGGAACTTTAATGAACGATGGTCGTTCTTTGAGTGATTTGAAACAAGGTGTAACACTTGAGGTTTTTGGAGAAGGAAACTCTCCTGGTCCAGAAGGAAAGCCTGGTGATGAAAAATATATGTCGTTTGGTGGTGCTATGGACACATTGGTAAAAAGCAAGATATCTACCAATATTGCCTCTTTTTTAGGTGCAGAAACTGTTAGAATACAACATGTTGGTTATGCCAATAGAAAAGCGACAAATGAAGAATTATTGGCAATGCAAGCTTCTGTAGAAAAAGCTATGAAAGAAGGGGCCATGGGAATTGGATCTTCTTTAATTTATGCACCTGGAGATTATGCAGATACCGACGAGCTGATTGCACTTAATAAAATAGCTTCTAAGTTTGGAGGCATGTATATTTCTCATATGAGAAGTGAAGGTGATAAATTGTTAGATGCTTTAGATGAATTACTATTAATTGCAGAAAAAGCAAAGATACCAGCAGAAATTTACCATTTAAAAGCTTCTAGAAAAGCCAATTGGCATTTATTAGACACTGTAATTACACGCGTAGAAAAAGCACGAGCAAAAGGACTTCGAATTACTGCAGATATGTATACCTATAATGCTAGCTCAACAGGTTTAACTGGAGTAATTCCAACCTGGGTTCAAGAAGGCGGTCATAAAGCTTGGATAGAAAGAATGAAACAAGCAGAACCAAGAAAAAGACTCTTAGTAGATATTAGAAAAGAGTTGGCTCATCAACCTCCAAGCGGAATTTTAATGGTTGGTTTTAAAAATGCTGAAATGGCAAAAAAATATCGTGGCAAAACAGTTGCAGAAGCTGCTGAAATGAGAAATCAATCTCCTGCCGATGCCATTATTGATATGATTATAGAAGACGATAGCCGAATCCAGTGTATTTACTTTAGTATGTCTGAAGAAAATATTCGTAAAAAAATACAAATTCCTTGGCTGTCTTTTTGTTCTGATGCAGGATCTTATTCTGACCTATCGAAAGATTTTAGAACGCATCCAAGAGCTTTTGGAAGTTTTATTAGAGTTTTAGGAAAGTTTACTAGAGAAGAAAAGTTGCTCTCATTGGAAGAAGCTGTTCGTAAATTAAGTGGATTTCCTGCAACGAACCTTGGATTAAAAGATCGTGGATTTTTAAAAGAAAATTATTTTGCTGATGTGGTCATTTTTGATCCAGAAACTGTTGGCGACAATGCTACTTTTGACGAACCGCTTCAGTTTGCAAACGGAATGAATGATGTGTTTGTAAATGGGGTTCAAATGATTTCTAATGAAAAACATACTGGAGCATTTCCTGGGAGGTTTGTGAAGGGACCGGGATATCAGCAAGAATAATGGTAAGCTGTTTTTAGGAAAGACCTGTTAAGAAAAATTATTTTTTCTTCATTAATTCCAGATTACGAGCAATCACATTGTTTTTCATCTTAGAAACTCTATCTTCAACATCTTTCATTACTTTTATAAATGTTGGGTGGTTATGGATGTTTTCTAAAAACAGCCACATGGACTCAAATAAATGCGAACATCTCTGAAGGTCCAAGTAATGATTACTCTAATTTCTTTACCAAATCTGGTAGTATCCCTTTATCTTGTTTAATCGGAACTGTACATGTTGCTTTTCAATATTTTGGCGGAGACGGAGGAGTGACAACCACTTTACAAATAGACAATGTGAAAATTATAGGGGACTAATATTGAATGGAGTTCTAATAAACAAATCTCTTCAATTTTTGAAGAGATTTGTTTATTAATTTAAATTTCTTTTTTCTATAAAAAAGCGTTTTAAAAGGCTGCTGCAATCATTTTCTAAAATTCCGCCAACTACTTTTGTTTTTGGGTGAATGGTTGTTTTTAACTTTATAAAACCGCGTTCTAACTCAGAAGCACCGTATACAATTTTACCAATCTGTGTCCAATAACTTGCACCAGCACACATTTGACAAGGTTCTAAGGTTACATACAAGGTGCAGTCTTTTAAATATTTTCCGCCTAAATAATCTGCTGCAGCAGTAAATGCTTGCATTTCTGCGTGCGCTGTTACATCATTTAAAGTTTCTGTTAAGTTATGGGCTCTAGCAATAATTTGGTCTTTAAAAACAATGATTGCTCCCACAGGAACCTCCCCTTTATCAAGGGCAATTGCTGCTTCATCTAAAGCTTTTTTCATAAAATAAACATCATCAAAAGGATTTATCATCGTAAAAAAATATTTTTTCAATAATACAAAAAGCAAATCAGATGTAAAACTCGTACTTTTGTTGCATGTCAACAAAACTTTTAGATACAATTTACAATCCTAAAGATCTACGTAAACTAAAACCAAGTCAATTACCGGTTTTAGCAAAAGAATTGCGTGAATTTATCATTGATGTTGTTGCCACAAAAGAAGGACATTTAGGGGCTAGCTTAGGGGTTGTTGAACTAACAATTGCATTGCATTATTTGTTTGACACCCCAAATGATTTACTGGTTTGGGATGTTGGGCATCAAGCCTACGGACATAAAATAATCACTGAACGAAAAGCTGTTTTTGATACCAATAGACGGTTAAACGGAATCTCGGGTTTCCCCAAAAGAAGCGAAAGTGTGTACGATGCTTTTGGTGTTGGACATTCGTCTACTTCAATTTCTGCAATATTAGGAATGGCAATTGCTTCTAAACTAAAAGGAGAAAATGAAAAGCAGCATATTGCTGTTATTGGTGATGCCTCTATTGCAAGCGGAATGGCTTTTGAGGCTTTGAATCATGCTGGAGTTACGGATGCTAATGTATTGGTAATCTTAAATGACAATGCTATTGGTATTGATCCATCTGTGGGAGCGTTAAAAGAATACTTAACCAAAGTAAAATCAGATAAAAGGCTAGCCGCTCAGAACAATATCATAAAGGCATTAAACTTTAATTATTTTGGCCCGATTGACGGTCATAATTTAGAGGAATTAACTGCAGAATTATCGCGATTAAAAAAGATAAAAGGTCCAAAATTCTTACACGTTATCACCACAAAAGGAAAAGGATTACTCCAAGCAGAAGAAAACCAAGTACAATATCATGCTCCTGGAAAATTTGATAAAATTACTGGAGAAATCATTCCGAAAGAATTAAAAATAGAACCACAAAAATACCAAGATGTATTTGGTAAAACGCTGGTGGAACTTGCAGAAATAAACAACAAAATTGTGGGTATAACACCTGCCATGATTACTGGTAGTTCATTGAATTTTCTTTTAGAAAGGTTTCCTGAAAGAACGTTTGATGTGGGTATTGCAGAGCAGCATGCAGTTACTTTGGCTGCCGGAATGGCAACACAAGGATTGATTCCTTTTTGTACTATTTATTCTACTTTTTTACAGCGCGCATATGATCAAATTATACACGATGTTGCCTTGCAAAACTTACCGGTTATTTTTTGTTTAGACAGAGCTGGTTTGGTTGGTGAAGATGGTGCTACACATCATGGTGTTTTTGATTTGGCGTATTTACGTGCAATTCCGAATTTAATCTTATTTGCGCCAAGAAATGAAGTTGAAATGCGCAATATGATGTACACCGCCCAATTTGGGTTAGAAAACCCAATTGCCATTCGATATCCAAGAGGGAAAGGGGTTTTGATTGATTGGCAACAACCTTTTTCTACTATAGAAATTGGAAAAGGAGTCAGTGTTAAAGAAGGAAAAGAAGTGGCCGTTTTGTCTATTGGTAGCATAGCAAAAAATGTAGCAGAAGCAATTGAAAATCTAGATGAAAAAGTTTCTGTAGCGCATTACGACATGCGTTTTGTAAAACCTTTGGATGAGCAATTATTACATACTATTTTTAACACTTTTGATACTCTAATTACAATAGAAGACGGAACTATTGCTGGAGGATTTGGAAGTGCAATTTCAGAATTTTCTTCAAAGCACAATTATAAAAATAAGATTAAAACACTTGGTGTTCCAGATGAATTCATCCATCAAGGAACCGTTGAAGAATTGTATACTATTGCAAAAATAGATTCAAAATCTTTAGTCAAAGAAATAAAAAAAGCAGCATTAAAATAATGCTGCTTTTGTCTGTTCGAGCGGAATCGAGAACTCATAAAAATGAACTTTCATTTATATCTCGACTCCGCTCGATATGACATTATAAAGATTTATTCTTTTTATTTGATTATCACTTTTCCTGTTGCTTTCTTGTTGTTTACATCAATCAAATTTACAATATAAACACCAGAAGTTAAGTTTACAGAAACAGGTTGTCTTTCTTGTTGAGAAAAATCTATTTGCTTAGAAAACACTTGCTTTCCGTTGATGTCAAACAGCAGCAAATTAGCTTTACCTACCGTGTTTTTTGCAAAAACAGTAAAGTCTCCATCTGAAACTGTTGGGTACATGGTAAACACTTTATTGTCTTTTACCACATCATCTACAGAAGCTGCTGCTGAAAAGAATTGTCCGGTAAACATTCCTCTACCATAAGTCGTTGCCATAACCGTATTATCTGCAGTTCTTAAACTAAATGATGTTACTTTTACATTAGACATTCCGTTAAAAGATTGAGACCAACTTGGACTTGCGTCTTTAAAATTACCAGTTCTCCAAGCACCTAAATGTGTTCCAATAATCACTTCATCGTTATTTAACGGATTCATTATAATTGCTTTTACTGGTATATCTGGGAAGTTTCCTTCCTTGTTTGACCAATTTGTTCCACCATCAGCTGTATACCAGATACTAGCAATTCCATAATTGTGAAATGTTACTAATATTTCATTTTCTGTAGCTCCAAATGCAATAGAAGAAAAACTTCCTGTAGCACCTATTGAGGTACCAATACTTGTCCAGTTTGGATTTGCTGTATTAGCATTATCAATCTTTAGTAATTTTCCATCATCAGTTCCTACAAATAATTTTGTAGAATTCGTTGTAAAAGGTGACACTTTTAAAACCGTAGGCTCACCAGTAAGCAGAGCATTTGTTAATTCTGTTTTAAATGGTGTTGCTGTTAAAAGGTCTGTAAATCTTCCTATTTTATAAACTCTAGAAGAAGAAGTACCAAAAGAATGATTTGTATAAAGTATATCTAAGTTATCATCTAAATCTGCTGGGTTGATAAAACTCCCAGAATAGGGTTCACTATCAGAAGAAATCACAGCCCCAGAACCGTTATATGGCAAATTATATCTGTTATAATTATTATATACATACGCAGCAATAGCGTAAGCTCCATCTTTATCTATAAAAGAATAAGCGCCATCTCCACCTCTCATTCTTGTAGTGCTATTAACACCTGCACTTGCTCCGTTAATAAATTGTGTACCGTTGTCTTGTGCACCTGCTAATAATAATTTTTGATTGGTATTTTGCCCAATTTCTCCGTGATAAAATTGTGTAACATTATAATCTTTGTTTCTAGCTTCAATTGCTGTGGTGGTTGTTTCGGCACCAGATAATGAGGTTGCGTAATAAACACCTCCATCATTGCCAATCAATGCTTTGTTTGCATCCGTTGGATGAAATGCCCAACCATGTTGATCTGCATGTACTAAAGGAATATTTAATGCTGCTAAATTATTGTTATTTGACCATTTAGAAATTTGTTTCCAAGCACCACCAGCGTTAGTACTTCTAAATAAATCAATCCCTCCAGCGTAAATAATATTATCATTTGTTGGATCTACTTCTATAACCAAATCATACCAAGATTGTCCTCTTGTAAAATCTGTATTCGGAATTCCAGTATCAGCATCTGCTGGCGTTGTAATATTTGTTGTATTCGTAAAACTATCTGTAGTTACCAACATTACAGGCGCACCAGAAATATGGCATAAAGCATATACTTTGTCTTTATTTGTTTTAGATACCGCTAATTCTACTCTTCTTCCGTTAGCAATAGTATGTGCAACTTCAAATGATGTTGCAGCAGCATTATTAGATTTTATAATGGTTCCACCTCCTTTTCCCCAAACACTGTGTTCTGTACCAATCCAAAGTGTATTATCAGGCCCTAATTCTAAGTCATTAGGTTCGTAAAATGAATCTACATTTCCTGCTGTTGTTCCAGGTATTGAAGGTAAAGTAGTTATACGAGACCAATTTGCTCCGTCATCTATACTTTTATACAAACCATTCATGTTTGCTCCAGGAAATTGACCTGTTCCTCCAAAGGCGCCAGCAACACCAACAAAAATTTCAGTTTTACTTGTTGTTGGGTTGTTCCGAGCAATAATATCGTTGACATAAAAAATTCGGTTTCTTAAGGTTGTATTTAAGTTGTCACTAAACACATTTACCCACGAAGATCCACCATCTGTAGATTTCCAAACTCCATTACCAATAAAACTACTTCCTTTGTAAGACTCTCCTGTACCTACATACATGATTTGTGAATTATTTGGATCAACAGTAATACAACTTATTGCTAAGTTTTCGTCAATACCAACTCGTGTCCAAGAAACATTAGCATCTGTTATGTCATTGTTTACCCATAATCCACCAGATACTCCACCTGCAAAAACACGTTTATGTGTTGGATCATTTGGGTCAAATAGTACCGCTCTAGTTCTTCCGCCAACATTATTAGGACCTCTTTCTACCCACATATTATCTGTTGCATCACCAGGAACTCTTTGTAGTTTTCTTTGAGCCTTTAATTCTTGTTGCACATTAAATACATTCTCTGGATGGGTTCTTCCTGTATTTGGATTCATTTCCAACAAGTATTCTTGTTCAAAATATTTATTAGGCGGCATTCCACTTGCCTTTCTCTCTTTTTTAGTTAGTTGAAGAGATTTAGAATACGGGTGATTCTTTACAAAATCTGCATATTTCTTTCTAGTTTTTTCTACTTCTGAGTCTTGATTTAACGATGTATAAATTGCAAAAACTGCAATAACAAAAGCAAAAGCGAATAGTAGTTTTTTCTTCATAATTTCAAATTTAATATGTCTATAAAGTTAGTGAAAAGCTTTTAAATTAAGTTCCCATTTAGTTTTTTGTGTAATCGAATTGCATAACTATCAGACATTTTAGAAACATAACTGCAAATTTTCATGATTCTATGGTATAAATTATCTGAAGTGTTTTTGTATTCATTTGGCAATAAATTTAGCACCAATTTATCATAATTAGAAGCCTTTCCTAAATGGTTATTATTTAAGGCCTTTACAAATACATCTAAAACATCTGCAATAATTTTATACCCAGCAACTTCTTTTTCTACAACATCGTTGCTTTTGTAAATTTTATCTATGCTAATTTTAATAATGTCGTTTATTTGAGCTTCATATTTACATCTATCTAATAAACCTTTGTCAAATTCTCCTTTTAAAATAGCCTCTTCATTGGTTAAAAAAACATCTACCGCTTCATTTATTAAAACTCCAATTGCTAAAGCGCGCAAATAACTCACTCTGTCTTTTTTATGTTGTAAAGAATGATATTTTTTAGTGTCTATGGTGTCTTTAACTAGTTTAATCATAAACTCCAATGCAAAATCTTCTTCAATTAGGCCTAAGTTTATTCCGTCTTCAAAATCGATAATAGTATAACAAATATCATCAGCAGCTTCTACTAAATACGCCAACGGATGTCTGTAAAAAGAAACATCGTTTGTCGTAGATTTTTGTTGTAAACCTAACTCATGTGCAACATCTAAAAAAGCTCCTTTTTCAGATTGAAAAAAACCATATTTTTTATCTACTATATGATTTGTTGGCTTTTTTGGTAAGGATTCTTTTGGGTATTTTATAAACGCACCCAATGTGGCATAAGACAATCTTAAACCTCCAGAAATTCCTTTTCTAGTTTCAGTTAATATTTTAAATCCGTTGGCATTTCCTTCAAAATCTATAATGTCTTGGTATTCTTTTGCCGATAATTCTTCTTTATATTTTGCGCCATTTCCTGTTTTAAAATATTCTCCAATTGCTTTTTCTCCAGAATGCCCAAAAGGCGGATTTCCAATATCATGTGTTACAGATGCAGCAGCAACGATAGCGCCAAAATCGTTAAACGTATAACCCAGTTCTACTAAATTTGGATGACGTTCTAACAAGGCTTTACCAACACGTCTTCCAATGCTTCTACCAACAACTGAAACTTCTAAACTGTGCGTTAATCGTGTGTGAACAAAATCGGTTTCTGATAGCGGAATTACTTGTGTTTTGTCTTGTAAGCTTCTAAAAGCTGATGAAAATATAATTCTATCAAAATCTACTTCAAACCCCAAACGAGTTTCATCTTGTTGTGCTCTGTGGCGTTTTTCTGTATCTCCAAATCGTTTTAATGATAGTAATTGTTCCCAGTTCATACTTAAGTTATTAATTGATTTGTAAATCTACAAAATAGATTTCTCGACTCCGCTTTAAATGACAAAAAAAGAGAAGCATTTTCAGCTTCTCTTTCATCCCTTTAATTTAATTTATTATGAAAAACTATTCTCATAGAACTTCACACATTTTTGGGTTCAATTAAGAACCACACATTAAGCAATCGTCTGGTCCGGCATTTTTAGATGCATCTACCATTGCTTTAAATTCTTCAGCAGACATTGGTTTGTCTTCTGCTTTTTTCTCTTTTGACAACGTAAACTGTGTTGCGTTTACGGCAGATTTTGTTCTTAAATAATACATTCCTGTTTTTAATCCAGATTTCCATCCGTAGAAATGCATTGATGTTAATTTTCCAAAATCAGGATCTTGCATAAACAAGTTTAAAGATTGAGATTGATCTATAAAATACCCTCTATGACGAGCCATATCAATAATATCTTTCATACTCATTTCCCAAACTGTTCTGTATAATTCTTTTAAATCAGCAGGAATTTCATCAATATGTTGGATAGATCCGTTTGCACGCATAATATCTTCTTTCATATCGTTATTCCATAATCCTAATTCAACTAAATCTTCCAATAAGTGTTTGTTTACAACAATAAACTCTCCAGACAACACTCTTCTGGTATAAATGTTAGAAGTATAAGGCTCAAATGCTTCATTGTTTCCTAAGATTTGTGATGTTGATGCTGTTGGCATTGGTGCAACTAATAATGAGTTTCTAACTCCATGCTTCATTACATTTTTACGCAATTTTGCCCAATCCCAATTTCCGCTTAATTCATCATCTTTAATTCCCCACATGTTAAATTGGAATTCTCCTTCTGACATTGGAGAACCTTTAAATGTAGAATATGGTTCTTTTGCTTTGGCAATTTCCATAGAAGACGTTACTGCTGCAAAATACATGGTTTCAAAAATATCTTGATTCAGTTTTTTTGCTTCTTCTGATGTAAAAGGCAAACGTAAGTTGATAAAAGTATCTGCCAAGCCTTGAATTCCTAATCCAACTGGTCTATGACGGAAATTTGAATTTTCTGCCTCTTTTACTGGATAGTAATTCATATCGATAACCGTATCTAAATTACGAGTTACCTTTTTAGTTACATCAAATAACTTTTTATGATTGAAGAATTTCTCTCCGTTTTCCTTTTCTGTAACAAACATTGGCAATGCAATTGACGCTAAGTTACATACAGCAACTTCATCATTTGCGGTGTATTCCATAATTTCTGTACATAAATTTGAAGAACGAATAGTTCCTAAATTTTTATGATTGGTTTTACGGTTTACTGCATCTTTATATAACATATAAGGCGTACCTGTTTCAATTTGAGATTCTAATATTTTTTCCCAAAGTTCTCTTGCTTTGATTGTTTTTCTTCCTTTTCCTACTTTTTCGTATCCTTCGTATAATTTTTCGAATTCATCTCCGTAGGTATCAAATAAATGTGGACATTCATTCGGACACATTAACGTCCATGTACCATCTTCTTGAACACGTTTCATAAATAAATCTGGAATCCACATTGCATAGAATAAATCTCTAGCACGCATTTCTTCTTTTCCGTGATTTTTCTTTAAATCTAAAAA
>Ga0209223_10006329_pt1 | contig 10210 bp, 7 predicted proteins | sample COG_06_FD_184750 | JGI IMG/M metagenome (GOLD analysis project Ga0209223, IMG submission 184750) | Pelagic Microbial community sample from North Sea - COGITO 998_met_06 (SPAdes) (version 2) | ecosystem: Environmental > Aquatic > Marine > Neritic zone/Coastal water | place: Helgoland, sampling...
ACAAACAAAACAAACAAAACAAACAAAACAAACAAAACAAAAATAAAAAATAGGAACAATATATAAATAAATGGAAGGAACGAAACAAACAATCACGATAGAGACCCCAAACAAATCCTCTGCGAACTTTCCCAAACTAATAAACCAAGGAACATATGGATGTGTGTTTCGTCCGGCGTTTTTATGTGATGGAAACACGTTGAAAGAGGACGAATATATCACCAAGGTCCAAGTCCGGGACATAACGTCGCAAAAAGAAGAAGACATCGGGAATCAACTGAAATCAACGTCAAATGCCAACGAATATTTTGCAGGTATTGTGAAGACTTGTCCGATAGATTTATCAAAAATAGAAGACAACGAAGTAAAAAAGTGCGATTTCATAGAAAAACAGGCAATGAGCGAGACGCCGCAGGAAGAATACATGGCGAGCACAATAAAATATGTAGGAAAAGAAGACATCATAGACTATTTTCTGTCCCGAATAGACAAACCCCAGCAATATGTGATGTCGCTGTTTCATATGCATTTCCATTTGTTGACCGCGCTGTGTCATTTACAGACGGCAAACATAGTCCATTATGATTTAAAATCAAACAATGTGATGATACATGACGTAAAAAAGACCCCCGTGATAATAGATTTCGGAATATCTTTTGCCGCCGAAACGAGGCCGGACACACTGGACAATGCGAATCCTTTTTATGTATACGGGGCCGACTATAGTCCTTGGTGCATGGACATCCACATCATCAATTATATGTGGCACAAACTGAAGAGCGAAAGTCCGTTACAAGAATCCATCAAAGAAGAGCATATCCAAGAAATAGTAAACGACTATATGGATACCAACTCATCGATGGAGATGCTAACCAATACAGAAAGGACTGCAATGAAAACGTCTTGGAACGAATATTTGTCTTCCTTTGTGGGGAAAGAATGGGATTCGTTATACAATGAGTTATGGAATGCGCGGTGGTCATGGGACAATTACTCCATTGCGCTGATGATGTTAAAATACACACGCGGAGCATTCAAAGTAAGGGAAAACGAATTTAACCAGCACTATGTAGCATTATTAAAGAAGATAATCAAGGCGACTCCGGACAGTCGTTTTGATGCACAACAAGCAAAAGAAGAGTTGCTACAAGTGATGAAAATGAGCAAACAAGAGAAATACGAACTCATTGAATCCGCAAAAGAAAAGATGTTAAAAGATAGAAGACACAATATGTTAACGCATAAAAAAGAGAGTTTGCTAGAGACGCGCCACGCATTGTAATTCCATGGGTTGTAGACGCGATTGGTTAAGTATAGAAGAAATGAGTGTTTGTGAAGTACTGTCTTGACAAATATATTGAAGGGCGCGTAACAAATAGAACGACGAACCGGAGAGAAACAGCGTTCCCTTGTCGTGTAGCAAGTCTGAAATATCGTTAGAGAAGTCGCTATATACGTTCCAAAAGAGGAACGACGGTAATACTAACTGTTGCGAAGAAAAGAGTGAATGAAGTTGTTTCATACAAGGAATCTCGGGGTTAGAGCTGAACACCAAGCATTTCATATACGCGGACGGTTCATAATGTTGATAACACGTTTGGAAAGAGGGGGACGAAAAGAATGAAAATGCGTGAAGCAAGTTGCTGGTTGTGCTAGGTGAGCGACCGATAGTATGAAACACGGTTTCCACGCAAGATAAAAAGTTGTCACAGCCGGCCAACGAAACCCACGTCGGAACGGTGTCAACGAGCAACAGCCGCTTAGAATATTCTCCGGTTTGATGAAACGCGACTGCGATGGCCATTCCTACTGCGTGATACAAGGGGTCTTGATTATGTAATCGCATTTTGGCGGAAATGTCCACCATGGGTAAAAATCCAGAAAGATGAAACGTCGGGACAATAGACGTGTGTTTCTCCCATAACTGGTTCAGATAAAGTTGGTGGTGTTGTAACGACTGTGTATCAGAGACAGACGAAGTCAACAACGCATAGGCTTCCTTGACAAAGTATCCCGGCGAATAGCATGCGTAGAATGCGTTCAAGTTCGCGGGTGTATCGGAATGATCAAATGTGTTCATATCGTCGTCGGATGGAGGAGGAACATACCGGTCATGTGTATCATAGTAGTGCGACCGAATGGTAGAATAGGCGCGCTGTTTACGTGGGTCGGCATCCGGTTTGTCGGACAACAGGAAAAAAGAACGCTGTCTGGCCAACGAAAACTTGGGGATACTTGTAGGCACAATGTCTTGAAACGCGCGAGAACATTGTTTGATCTCGATGGTTTGTATGGCTTTATTCAAGCTTGCCGCCTGTTTGCGATAGGTACGATAGCATTTCAACAGTGCTTTGTTGTATGAATCCGTGTGTATCTTTGCGGTTTTCAAAACATAGGGAGAATGCGTTTGTGTCCAATGGACGGCCATTCTGCGAAAGAGCCAATCAAAGCGTTTGTTTTCTCGTGGCACCCATTTCGCTGCGTGACTCAGTGCGTCGGGGTTGTATGCGTTCGTGGAATATTTCCATGTGTGCACATCTTGTATAAGCTGGTTGTTCATCAACGAAATAGAAAAATCAACAAGGGGATGTGTTTCTCCCTGAGGACTGTGTATTTTAAGAAATTCGCACAAATATTTAATGTCTCTCCATGAACCATATCCTGCGGTATTTTCGTCAATATCGCGAACAAAATGTGTGATTGCGTGTTGCACAAGGTCCGGATAAAGATCATACCACCCCCATAATAAAAAATACGATGCTTGGTGCTCCCCTTTGCCCAAGAAATAGTCTCGCGTATGTGCGATGAGTTTATAAAATTGTGTAAATGTGCCATGATAACATGAATCAACCCCCTGTTGTTGTAAATGGCGAAACAGAGACAATACATTTTGTAGACGCTGATACAAAGTATCGTAATGGCGGGAATCTTGGTTTCGTGTAAGGTGAAAATAAAAGAAGACAAGTTCATCGCGAAAATATTGCGAATAATGATTATGCGCGCAATGCACATCTTCTTGTAAACATGGGAACTCGTCGTCGGAAAGTGATTGTGTGGTATGACTCATAGGAGAATGAGATGGACGTAACAAATCGCTAATAAAAAGAAGAAAAAGCATTTATATTCTTTTTATTATGTTGTAAACAAATTAAGGTAGGTGTTTGCGCGTTTTTCGGGAACCAGAAAAAGAGCGAAGCACGAGTTCTTCTTGTGGGGGCTCGCCCTCGGTTGTGTGAATACGAACACGTTTCGTTTTGGCATGTTTACTAGATGAAGCAGAAGAGTGTTTCTTCTTTAAAATAGATTTCAAAGTATGTTGATGAGAACATGGAACTTCGTGTAAGAAAAAATAAAGAGTGTTTACGTTATGGAAAATAAAGATGGAAAACGGAATAGAAATAGACCTGACCGTGGAGTAATGTTGTAGGAAAGGGGAATCCACTCCGCACGTAGTATTTGAAAAGAGTTGGATATGTTCGGGCTCTAAATCTACTAAAAAAGAAGAAATGTGATGTAAGGTGAATTTCTTAGAAGCATGTTGTTTTTTGATATCCGACAGCAACCCCAATATTCGCTCTTCAGTGAGAACCGTTTGATTGGAAGCATCGTTTGTCGGTAAAGGTTCTCGGAGTGAGGTAACATGTGTAATGTGTTTAGTGGTATCCAAGAAGACAAATTGTAGTTGAATGGAGTCCATCGGTTCACGGCAATAATTGGTTTGGATATTATGTAACATGTCTTGTTCTCGCATCCATGTATCATCAAGAATATCAGATGACTGGGAACCGTCCATTGTGTTTTGTATATTGCCCTAAAAAGAATTATAAATTCAAACCAAGAACGAGAACCGAAGAGAGGTAGTCTCCTTAGATATAATATTTGAGGATAACGATACCTGAGCCACCTTTTCCACCAGTCATGGCGTCTGAACTGACAGCGGTTGCTCCGCCGCCGCCATTACCGGTATTGGGTGCTCCATCGGTGCCATTTGCGCTATCAAAAACGGTTCCACCCTCGCCGCCCAGGCCATAGGTAGATTCGGTTCCCGATATGGAGTTAACTAAACCAGCGCCGCCTATTTTGGATACTTGAGGCGTGAGGTCGGCACTACCGCCAGCACTGGTATTACCGCCGCCACCACCGCCATTGTCTCCGTTCAGATTGTTTCCAGCACCGTAACCGCCAGTAGGCGCAACAAGGCCATCCACGGCAGAACCTCCCAATCCTTGAAATTCACTACCTACGCGACTCAGATAACCGCCTCCTCCGCCAAAAGCAGTGATAGAGCCGAAGGAGGAACTTTCTCCGGTGACTCCACTAGACTCGTATGGCTCTACAAGGGTGGACCCGATTCCGCCGTTACCCCCGTCGCCTACAGTGATAGTGTAGTTGGTTTTAGGCATGACATCAAATGAACCGCCTAAAACTACTCCCGCTCCACCGCCACCTGCCGAGCCTGTATCATAAGCTCCTCCGCCGCCACCGCCGCCACCAACGATCAAGTATTCAACGCTTTTTACATAAGGGGGAGTTCTCCATGTATAACTTCCGACAATATCATAGACTGATATAACCAACTCATCCGCAATATATGTTTCTAGCGGTGTGCACATAAACAATGTGCTTTTGCATCCAGATCGCTTATGTTTTATTCTCCAGTTTTTAGTAGTCATTATATATTAATACATGATTTAATTTATGTCTGCTTTTCAATCGGTAAAGTAAGGGCAGTTAAAACAACAAAATAAAAAAGTATATAAATAAAAAAATAGACATAATATGTCTCGATACAGCACAAGTAAACAATAAATTATTTGAAAAGAATGTTATGAATGAGAAAATTCAATATAATTTGCACGAGACAGCAATCCACACTGTGGATTTTCCGAATCCTTTGAAAATATCACATACGCGTATATGTACCGTTTCAAGGATAAACAACTGATACAAAAATAAAAATAAAAAGAAAAGCCAGTGTCAGTAGTAGAAGATGACGTAGTCATCGTGGGGGTGCCGAAAAAGTGTATCTAAATATAAAGAAGTAAACCAATAGTACACCGAACCTATCATATAAGTGGGTAAATGACGACAAAGAATTGTTAATATTCATGATATAATTATTTTGTATATGATGAATGGATAAAATTGAAAAGAGACAATTTCTAAAAATAGAAAGAAACAACGAATAGAACGATGACACAAAAGAAAGATGTCTTACAATCAATTTGTATTCCCCGCGTAAATACTACCATGACGAAAGAGTATATACAATCCAAAATAGAGAAATTGGGTCTGGGAAAAATAGAATACATCGCGGAGCGACCTCTTAAAAACGATGATGAACACAAGCGAATTATCATCAAATACAAGTGGAACTACGAAAATTCTCATGTGGAGAATATCAAGAAGAAGATAGAAGAAACGGGGTCACTCAAGTATGTATACAACATGCCGTGGTATTGGAAAATATGTAATACCCGTCCGCAAGTAGCATAACTGGGTGGGGGTTATACTTCATCAATCAAAAACGAAAAATACTTAGCTAACCTGGGTTCAAGACTATGTAAATACTCTTGTGTTAGCGACGGTTTTTTTCTGAGCGATGCCGGTAAAAAATAACAGAACCGTCTTTTTCCGACCTCTACACTTTTGATTTCTCGGGAAAACAAATCGTCCATGATGGAATACGTATTCTGAAACTCCAACAATTCGTCCTTGACTTTGTTTTTGATTCCATACAAATAGGTGAGGCGCTGGTTTTCTTGTTGCCGTTTCATAATACTGTGGGCGGTTTGCTGTAAAGATGCGCCCAGAACAAGGTCTTGCTTTTCCCACTTGTAAAGAATATAATGGATTTCATTTTTGACATTGCGCAGTCTTTCAATCAGTTTCGTTTTGTATATTTTATTCTTTTTGATGAATGAGAAAATATTGACGTAGCTAATAATGGGGAAGATGGCTTTGACTTCTTCGGGAATCAAGACGGTGCTGTGAACCGCGTATTCATTCAGCTTGGATTCGGTTTCGTTGAATTTCTGTAAAACAATTTGTGAAATTTCCTTTTCATTGTTGAGCAGTATCAGTTTGCTATTCGTCAATTCAAGGGAGGTTTGTATATTTTCCAGGTGATTCGCCATTTGTGAATAGGATTGAATAGAAGTTTCCCATTTCAAATAATTGACTAGCGAAATAAAGAACGTGACGATGGCGTTCAATCCGGAAGTAATTTCCAAGTTCCATGGATTACACGATAAGAACGGCGAGGTAATCGTGAGCATCGCACTCAAGAACAAGGTCGGAAATGTCAGAGAATTCAATCGCATTTGGGTCATATTTTTGGATTCAATATACAACTGCTTTTGACCCTTGATAAAAGTAATCAGAATATCAATTTCGCTGGACAGCGGCTGTTGTATGTCCATTTCGTAATACTTGTATACGGCCTTTTCAATATCGGAGAAACGGAATTTCTTGAACTTGTGTTCCAGCGAATAATTAGACAAAGATTGGTCGTTTCCGTAGACCGCGTCATTCGTATACGAGTCGTGGTCATTGGTATGGTCTAATTCGTTTTCATCAACGTCACTGTTGGTGCGACTGCCGAAGCGACTGCCAAGAATAGACAATATAGGGCTATCTCTGTCTACAAAATGCGCTTGGTCAAGATGGTCTGGATGAAGGAGAGGAGGAACCAAAGACGTCTCGGGGACCTGTTCATCGTGCGTATGTATGCTTGTCCGCACCTTATCTAAGTCGCGCTGGGTCAGACTCATAAAATGGTTGTCTGTGTAGTCAATCAGATTGGTTTCGGGCTGAACGTTTTCCAGTCGGATTTGTTTGGAACCAATGACACCAGACGATATTTCAATGATAAACGGAGTATCTGAAATTTCGTCTGTATCGCCCGAATGTGTATATGAAATTGCGCTATTGTTTCCCTCGCCCGACGAACGTGTTTCGCTATGATCGTTGTTGTCGTCAGTAGGATTCATGTGTAGAATTAATTTATATAATTTATATAATCTACATAAAACTGTTTATACTATTTTGTGGGTTGATTTTCATCAGTGGGTTGATGTTTGTCTATAAGAATTTCTAGTTGTTCTTTTTGATGTAGATAGTGAACGTATGTTTCATTGCAACCGCATTGTTTACATGCACATTTTGATTTATGTAGTGAAAGGCGATACATAGTAAGTTGTGTCGGTCCAAATGTATATGTAGGAACACGAATGAATTGTTTATATATCCATGAAGGAAGGGATTTTAAATGGGTCAACATAGCAATCATATAGAGGAATATTTAACTAATTTAACAATGTAACAAATTTAAATAATGTAAATAAATTAATTATTTCGATATAATATATACTATTAAAATAACATGTCTTGGTTAGCAGATGCAAGTGCGAATAAAATAGTAAAAAGTTACATAAAGGATTTTGTGGACGTAAGTGGAAATTTCAAGGTAAGGGCAGGTATGACTCCAGATGTGGAACCGGAGAATCCCGCATGGTCTGCGTATGGACAAGAATTAACAGGTCCGAATGAGAGTGACAACCAAGTCTCATTCGGGATGTCATGCGATATGAACGCATCAGGAACGACGATTGTGGTGGGTGCGATTGACGAAGACGGAGCCGGTAGTGGTACAAACGATGGCGTAGCCCGTGTATATACTTACAATAGTGCAACCAGTTTATGGATTCAACTGGGGAACACGATTAGCGAATCAAATGGGTCAGACTTCGGTTATCATACATCTATAAATGATGCCGGAGATAGAATATTGGTTGTAGACCCTGGTTCCAATTATGCGAGGATATATGATTATAATAGCGGAACCAATACATGGGACAATATAGGAACATTGAGTCAGTATCCTCTATATGCGTTTATTGGACATATGAGCGGAGATGGAAATACAGTGATGATAGGCGACCATACATCTACTTCATCAGCTGGTGCTAATTCAGGAAACGATTATATATATAGATACGATGGTTCAACGTGGAATCTTATAGGAACGTTTATTGGTACCGCTGCTAGTGACTATGCTGGACCTGGTGCTACATTAAGTTATGATGGAAATAGATTCATACATGGAGTACAAAATGATGATAGTAATGGTCTATCGAATAATGGACGTGCGACAGTGTATGATTATTCGGGAAGTGGAACTGCATGGAACCAGGTAGGGTCTCATTTATATGGAGATGTGAATTCCGCAAGATTTGGTGGTGCAACTGATATGTCTTTAGACGGTTCAATCATAGCAATCGGTGCATATTATGCAAATTATGTGAAGGTGTATGAATATTCCGACGACACGAATGATTGGGTTCAAATAGGAAGTACATTAATAGGACCAACTGGAACAAGCGTTGACGATTACTATGGGGCAAGTTTATGTATATCGCATGACGGCAATACTCTTGTTGTAAATGAACGTGATAATGACGATGGTGCAACAGACGGAGGTGCTATATTTGTATACACATATACAAATGGAGATTGGGTTCAAAAAGGAACAACCTTAACAAGTACGTATTCGGGAGCAAAATTAGGATATATGCACAACATTTCCTTAGCAGTTAGCGGAGATGGAAGCAAAATAGTAGCAGGCGGATATGGTGCTGATGCGAATGGAACCGATTCAGGTTATGTCCAAGCCTTCCAATGGCCATTAGCCACTCCAGGAAGTGAAATAATACCAATGGACGTAAGCGGTGGAATAGTATCTTTCGCGACCAGTGTAGTAGAAAACTACATAACGACAAATACATACAGTTACAGCACAGCACAATTAGGAAGTGATATAGTTGGCACAGAATCGGGGGAGTCTCGCGGTAAAGTGGTTGATATGAATGAAGACGGGACGGTGCTCATTGCTGGTTCATATGGATTAAACAATACAAGTGGCACGGACGGAGGAGCGGCATTTATATACAACTATCAAAGTGGTTCATGGGTTCAAAAAGGCAGCACCATAAAGCCATATTATAGCACCAATAGCGCAGCACAATTTGGTCAGTCAGTCGCGATTAACAACACTGGGGATATTGTAGTAGTCGGTTCCTATAACGGTTCTGGAACAATGGAGGTATATGAATACATCAATAGTGCTTGGAGTGTAAAGGGAAGTATCATAAATGGTAATTCGTCAGGTCACAACTTTGGTGGACAAGGTGTTGCGATAAACGGAGAGGGAAACATAATAGCGGGATATTCAATGACTGGTGGATATGTGAAGGTATATCAATATTCCGATGATACAAATGATTGGGTTCAAATCGGGAGTTCAATAAGTGAAACTACGTCAACGTTTTCTCTTACCGCAAGTCATAGACCCATCTCATTAAACAATGCTGGAACCAGATTGGCGATTGGTAATCACGACCACAATTCGGGTGCGGGTCGCGTAATTATATATGACTACAGTTCGGGTAGTTGGTCTCAGGTAGGTAGTACAATAGAAGGTTCAAACTTCAATGGTAGCGGAAGTGAGTTTGGTCAGAATGTATCGTTAAGTAGTGATGGAACAATATTGGCGGTAGGTGCTCCAGACGGAGGGTCAGATGGGCAACTTAGGGGCACTGTAAACATATTCAAATATGATAGCGTAGGAAACACGTGGGACCAAATGGGCGACACGCTGGAAGAACTAGACTCCCAAACCCATAGTTATGGACAAGATTTAAAAATAAGCGGAGATGGAACGTTATTGATAACAAGTGATGGTGTAGCGCCCAATCTAAGTAGTGATTCTTCTTATAGGAAAGGAACGGTGTTTATCTATAAATATAGCGATGGAAGTTGGGAGAGGATCGTGAAAATAGTAAACAGCGATAACATTGATCAGTGGTGGGGAGAAAGTTGTGCGATGAGTAGGGATGGAACCAAATTCGTAGGAGCCTCTCGTGCGATGGATGCGGGAGCAACCAATACTGGTTTGTCTCGTATGTATGAATTGATCGCAACCGTGACCAGTAGCAGTTCCGTTTTTGACTCTTATTCATATGTCCAGACCATGAAAATAGAAGACGGAACCGTGGACATAAGTGGAACCACGTGGATAAACCAAGGACAAAGCGGAGCGAGCATCGCGACTAGCAACCAAGGCGCATTCATCATAGAAAGTGCGGGAACCAGTTCGAGCAATGCAGTCGTCTATGTGGAAACAGCAGGCCAAACCCAAGCATTCTCTATT
>Ga0209223_10006346_pt1 | contig 10189 bp, 6 predicted proteins | sample COG_06_FD_184750 | JGI IMG/M metagenome (GOLD analysis project Ga0209223, IMG submission 184750) | Pelagic Microbial community sample from North Sea - COGITO 998_met_06 (SPAdes) (version 2) | ecosystem: Environmental > Aquatic > Marine > Neritic zone/Coastal water | place: Helgoland, sampling...
TGAATGAAGATATTCAATATTTCAAAAAGAAACAACCGCATATGATTGTAGGTACTGCTGGACGCGTGTTTGACATGATTAAAAAAGGGTATTTAAAAACAGACAATATTAAAATTATTGTGATGGACGAAGCCGATGAAATGCTTTCAAAAGGGTTTAAAAATCAGATTTACGATATATTTCAATTTTTGCCTAAAAAGATGCAAGTTGCTCTTTTTAGTGCTACAATGCCATATGATGTGCTCACTTTAACAGAGAAATTTATGACGGAACCTATTAAAATTATTATGCGACCAGAGGAACTTACATTAGATTGTATTCAACAGTATTATATCGCAATTGGTAATGATCAACAAAAATATGAAACACTGAAAGATTTATTTTCTATGTTAGAAGTGAAACAGTCTATCATTTATGTAAACACTATAAGTCGCGTAAATGAGTTATATGAGGCTATGTCTAAAGAGGATTATCCTGTATGTTATATTCATAGTTCTATGGACAAGTCTCAACGTGAGGAAGCCCTCAAACAATTCCGCCTTGGTCAATATCGCGTATTGATTTCTTCCGGGATTACTGCCCGCGGAATTGATATACAACAAGTTAGTATTGTTATTAATTTTGATATTACTCGGGACATTAATACGTATTTACATGCGATTGGACGCTCAGGTAGGTATGGTCGCAAAGGTTTAGCCATTAATTTTGTTACAAAGTTTGATATAGACCAAATGAAACGGATTGAGAGACATTATAAAATTGATATTAAAGAACTTCCCGGCAATATTAATGAGTTAATTTAACCCATTCAATCTTCGTTTGTATAATATTGAATTTATATAATTATTTAATATATGTTTGAAATATTTCAACAAATATTAAATCCATCTAAAAGACATATTGATACTCATTTATATGATACTTTCAAGTTTCCAATTATGTATTTACCAGATGAAGAAGTCTATATATTAAATGACACTCTATGTGAGGACCTTGAATTGAATCCACAACTCCATAATTCAATGAATCACTTCTTCCTTGAACCTAGTAATAATTTTGGAATAGATATGATGGACAAAAGCTTCAAATATTATACAAATAATATTGACTATTTGAAAAATACACAAACAGTTATTCAAAATATGTCGCATTTTGAATACGAAGACGTATCTTGCAATGAATTTCTTAGTTTATGGAAAGAAACCAAGTCTAATCCCAGTTTTCTTGATAAATATTCATACATAGAATGGGATATGTTCAAATACTTAAATTCTTCTTCATTTTCACTACAAATATTATCCTTTGTTAACATGTCTTCGCCAGTTTTGAGTATTATTGTGCCATTTTTATTCTTACTTTTTCCTTTTTTAATACTCAAAATACAACGCGTCCCTATTACATTTGATGTCTATATCAGTGTTCTCAAATCACTAGCCAAAAATCATTTTATCGGGAGAATACTCAATGTTCAAAACTTGGATATCAAAAGTGTTATGTATTTATTAGGATCAATCGGTATCTATTTTTATCAAATATATCAAAATATTAATATGTGTTCTAAGTTTTATCATAACATCAAATCGGTAAATGAACATATACTGTATTTAAAGACATATATACTAAAAACAACAGATAATATGAAGAAATTCATAGACTATAATAAACATTTGCCTTTTTATGAGAACTTTTGTAATGACCTACGGAACCATATAAATAAATTTGAATCTTTTTATACTCAAATAAGTGATCTGAAAGTATTCACGCCCGGGTTCTCAAAACTTTCAGAAATTGGTTACTTATTAAAGGTGTTTTATTATATTCACGATAATGAAGAATTGGAAACTTCTTTAAAGTATTCTGTTGGATTTCACGGATATTTGGATCATTTATACGGAATAAATGAAAATATAAAACAAAAACATATGAATTTCACGCAATTCAATACTGAAAGTAAAACCATCATAAAACAACAATATTATCCTAGTTATAAAAATGAGAACCATGTGAAAAATGATGGAGTCATATACAAGAATATTATCACTGGACCGAATGCTTCGGGTAAAACCACATATTTGAAAACAACCGCATTAAATATTATATTTTCTCAGCAATATGGTGTCGGGTTCTTTGAATCTTGTATACTCAATCCATATGTACATATTCATTCATATTTGAATATTCCTGACACTTCCGGGCGCGACAGTTTATTCCAAGCCGAATCACGCCGTTGTAAAGAAATTCTAGATGCGATTGACAATTCAAATAAAAGACATTTCACCATTTTTGACGAACTCTTTTCTGGAACAAATCCAAACGAGGCATCCAAATCTGCCTTTGCATTTTTGAAATATATCTCACAATATGAGAACGTTGATTATATTCTTACTACACATTACACAAATATATGTAAAAGAATACATAAAAATAAATTTGCGAGTAACTATAAAATGGAAATTCATGAATCAGATGACGGGAAAGTCAAATATACATATAAAATTAGAAAGGGTATTTCCAGTTTTCAAGGGGCAACCTACATTTTAGCCCAAATGGGGTTTCCAGATGAAATTATACAGAGTATAAACAACTTTGATAAAGATAAATAAATATATAAATAATATATACAGTTTATATTATTTATGGTTCAATCAAAATTAAAACCAAGTATTAACTACAAAGATAATGCGGATATTGATAAAGATGATGTCAATATGGAATGCGACCATTATTATGAAATCGTGTTTGATACTATAAGTCCAAATATCCGTCAGGTTGTATTCGGTAATATGCATTATGCAGAAAATAGAGACGTTGTATATTATTGTATGTATTTATTGGCCGATTTTGAAGTCAAACAACAAATCGGATTAATTGAGTTCTTACACGATAAATTACCAAATTATTTAGATGATGAAGGCGACTTTGACGAAGATAAGTTACCGAAACCATTATTATATGAATTTGTTAATGCCAAATTATTTGAAGATTCTCCAAAAGAACTTGAAGGCTTTGAAGATATTCAAATTCATGAAAAGGTGGATGAATCAACACTAGACATTGAACCTGTTGATGATGTATTTAGTGTGTCTAATGAGAACCCAACAATAAAACCAGATAAAAAGGATGATTTGTTTGAAAGTAAAAAGCCATTATTTAATGACACATTATTTGAGGAAACAAAACAAGACGCATTTGAAATTAAAGCCAAATATAAACGTGCTCAACATCATAATTGGGTACAAAAGTTTATGAAAAATCCTCAATATGACATTATTGATAATGAAGGTGGCGGTGATTGTCTATTTGCTGTTATTAGAGATGCCTTCATACAAATGGGTAAACACACAACTGTTGCCAAATTAAGAGAACTTCTGTCTTCACAAGTAACCAAGGCAATTTTCACAGAATTTTATGATGTTTATCTTGAACTTGAAAATAGTTTAGATGAAATAAAGCGCCAAATTACACATCACAAAAATAATGTCAAAGAATACAAAAAACGGTATAAAACGGCATTAATGGAAGAGAAGAAAACCATATTAAAATACATTCAAGAACATGAGACTCATTTAAAACAACTCGTAAAAACTCGTGTTGAAGAAGAACAATTTATACAATACAATTTTGGTCATATGAAACACATCAACACACTGGAAAAATACAAAGAATATGTAAAGACTTCTGCTTTTTGGGCGGATGAATGGGCGATTAGCGAACTTGAATATAAACTCAACATGAAAATCATAATTATGAGTGAAGAAGCATATGGAGATGATGCATTAGACAGTGTATTAAAATGTGGTCCCTTACATAATAAAATTGGAAATAAAGGGAGTTTCCAACCACAAGCATACGTAATTACATGTTTTACCGGAAATCATTATAAACTCATTTCTTATAATCGCAAGAAATTCTTCCAATTTACGGAAATACCTTATGACCTACGTTCTCTTATTATTAACAAATGTCTTGAAAAAAACTCTGGGGTATATTCATACATTGAAGATTTCAACACAATGAAAAAAACTCTAGGGGTCTCTATAGTAGAAGAAGAGAACCAAGAAGATATACATGCTTATTTGGATCATATATATGATGATTCTATTGTTTTTATGTTCCATGAAAAGAGTGAAAAGAAAGCCAAACCAGGTAAAGGGTCCAATGAAACAATAACACAAAGTGTTGTAAAGAATTACGAGAACCTACATAAAATAGATAATTGGAGGAGAAAATTAGATGACTCTTATTTATGTGAATTCACATTGGATAACCATAAATGGGCATCTGTATTGCATTACTATAATGCTTCCAAATACAAGAAGACACAACCCAACTATTATCATAAGTTCTCATTAGATAGTAATAGTGATTTATCAAAAGATCCGAAATTAGCAAAAGAAAAAGGCTCTATGAAGAAACAAGATAAGGGTATATCTATTGACCCAGACTTTTATGGTACTAGACATAAAGAAGAAAAAATGAATGCCCTTAATGCCAAATTCACTCAAAATGGTGAATTGAAAAACATATTGGTTCTCACAAATCCGGCAAAACTATTACTTTTTCGTCGCGGTAAAGAACCTTTGGTTGCGTCAACACTTATGGAAGTTAGAAAACAAATTATATCTAAGTAATTCTTTTGTTTGATTTATATATACATGACTTATACAAATCATAGCAATTCTCTTATTAAATATGTTAATCATTATGGTAAAAAAATAGTAATTGAAGGTTCTCATTTTAAAGATTTATTTACTCATTTCTTCACTATTATGAGTAAAATAATGATTGAAATTACAAATCTAAAATATGATTACAAAATAGATAAAAGCACATTTAGTACACTCTACATACCAGACGTCATTAAAGAATATATTTATTCTTTAAGATATACACACACATTTTCGTTTGTTTATAAAAATACCAATTTTTCTATCAATATATACAATAATAAACAAAACGAAGACTATACATTTATATTCAGGAAAGTGGCATTTGTATTATTATTCTTAATGAGGTTCTCATCTTCACACAAAGATACTATTGTCATTCATTTTTATTTCACAAAGTTTCGCAAACTTTTACCCAAGAGAGGTATTTTTAATGAAATAAATATCAATAGCGCATATACTATACCATGTAATACTAACGTGCAAGCGCATATTTATAGAAAGGAAGAATGGTTGAAGGTTCTCATTCATGAGGCTATACACTTCTTTAATCTAGATTTCTCATGTGTTTACGATAGTGCTCTCAGAACAATAGATCAAGAGTTTTATAAGGTTATACCACTCAAAAAAGAGAACATACGACTTTATGAAGCCTATTGTGAATTCTGGGCATTACAAATTCATTGTTGTGTGATTGCGTTTTGTCAAAACAATAAGAGGACGATTGATTACGAGAAAACATTCTACAAATATGAGAACCTATTACAAAATGAAGTCAGATATTCATTGTTTCAAATGAACAAAATATTAAATTATAATCACATACAATATAATGATATTGTGTCACATGGTTCTCATTATTATGACAAACAAATATACAATGAAAATACATATGCCATATCATATTTTTTGGTGAAGCCTATTTTACTTTTTCATCACAATGAGTTTATAACATGGTGCAGACGGAATAATTCTAAAAGGAATCCTGTATTGTTTATGAGAACCATGGAAAATATGAATAATTTTTGTCAGTTTATTAAAGAATTTTATAACAAACCCGAGTTTTTGAACTCACTTAATTATTCCGATTATGATGTTGATAAACGCTCTATTTTTTATAACACATTAACTATGAGTCTACATGAAATGAGTTAAAGAAAATTGAAATAAATAATTAACTATATATTTCAATTATAAAAACGAATTCAATATGGGTATTCCAAACTTGAACAAATTGATGACAGACAAAGCCAGCAAATTTATCAACAAAATACATTTGAGTGAATTAAACGGTAAAACCATTTGCGTTGATACAAGTATCTATTTATATAAATTCCTTGGAAAAAATAAACTGGTTGAGAACTTTTACAATATGTTATCGTTATTCCGGTATTATAATATACACGCTGTATTTATATTTGACGGCAAACCGCCAGATGAAAAGAAAGAATTATTACAAAGACGGAAATTAGATAAAAAAGAAGCGGAGACGAAATACAAAGAATTACAATCTCAATTGAATGATTCATCACTATCAATTGAAACAAAAAATGAATATAATGTGGAAATGGAGAAGTTAAGACAACAATTTATTCGTATAAAAAAGATTCATATTCAAGATGTAAAAACATTAATAAATATATTTGGACAGTCATATATTGAAGCCAATGGTGAGGCAGATACATTATGTGCGTATTTGGTGAAGAATAATATAGTATGGGCTACAATGAGTGATGATATGGATATGTTTGCTTATGGGTGTCATCGTGTGTTACGTTATTTGAGTCTAATGAATCACAATATACTATATTATGATTTTGATAAAATATTAGAAACATTAGAGTTGAATATTGAAGAATTTCAATCTGTAATCGCAATATGTGGTACGGATTATAACATATTACAAAATAAGAATATTCAACAAGTTTATAATTCTTTGGTGAAAATGAAAACGAATCCACAACATAAGGGTAAAGAACTTTTTGATATTTATTGTCGTGATTGCGATTTAAATAAAGATGACATTATGAATGTTATATCATTATTTGTATTAGATAAAAATATAACATATCAACAAATCATTGGACAATATAATAATGTTCAATTAATGGAGTTTCTCGGAAATCATGGTTTCGTATTTATAACTTAACATTCATTTCCTTTGCTATTGATCTAATGACCTTTGGATAATAAGTGTCGCGATTTTGACCGGCATTAGAACCTTGATGTATAACTATACATCTATTTGAGAATTCAGAATCAACATCTTGGTAATCTGGGTTTATTTCTTTCCAATTATTTAATTTTTTTATTGATTTTCTAGACACCTCTTGAATAGCGGTTTTCATTTTTTGTTCGTTTTCATCTTTCGTCCATGTGTCTTCATCGCGAATATACATGGTCTCGCGCTTTATATCTGTGCAGTGTATGGGTCGCTCATATATACTCAATTGTTTTAGATTATCCAGAAAAATTTTGGATATGCCATTTACAAATCCTAATTGAGCATTGTTTTCTAAGTCTTCATGTGTTACATCCATATTTTCAATAAATTCAGTGAGATTCACTGCATTCTTACATTGTTCATGTAAAAAAACATTGATATTTACTCGGTTCGTTGTATTCATAGTATTATTGATTGTTTGTGGTTTGGATAATTCTAAGACTTTGTCTAATATGTTCCTTGTATCTTTGGACTGCTCTACAATGAAATTCTTTAACTCTTGATTCTCTATTATCAGTTTGTTTATGATTGAAGAATAGTCATTCTGTTCTGTAACTTTACTGCGTGATAATTCACATTGTGATTCTTTGTTTTCCTCTGATTGATTATTCTTTTTTTTTTCAAAGCAGCGTGTTTTATGAGACCAACAGCTCTTATAATTAGTATATTTTTTTGCACAATGTTCACAATAGTAATATTGTTGCACATCCTTGACAGTATCTTCATTAATTCTGTTGTGTTTTAGGGTTGAGAGGTGTTTTTCCCATAAAGATTTTTTACTGCAAGTAAAGTTACATTTTTCACACTCGAAAACGTTTTTTTCTGTTTTACACAAATTTGTCGCCAAAATTCCTTTTTTGTGTTTAGGTGTCATCACGTGTCTTTTATATTCATAAACTCCACGTGTAATTACATCACAAATTTTACATTCAAAATTAGATATATCGGTCATATCTGAAGTATCTATAAAAATTCCAGATAAAAAAAATTCCTAAATTGTGTTTTTGAAGTTTTTAAAATTTTTTTTATGCAGTTAGTCTGTTTTTTCAATTAGTGAAATTGCAGCATTATGCTTTAAAGTGATTTTCTCGTTTTTTTCGAAAAAAAGTATTTTTATTTATTTTAAAAATGGACATTTTAAAAATGTCCAATTTTAATTTCGAACCATTAATAATAAAAACTCCGTGATTTTTTGTTAGCCACCTTACCATAGACTAAAATCCTATAAATTAGTTCAGTTATTTATTATGTAATATGGTATGTATGATATTATCAGATTTTCTTCCTTATGCAGCCGTGATTTTTTGTTAGCCACTTTTTTCTGCAGCATAATTCCGGATTTTATCACATAATATACAAGATTATTATGTAATATGATGTTGTCGTAGACAATGAAATGTGGAAAAAGGAGGGTGCGGGAGGGAGTAATTTCTAGATAGCGTAATATGATGTTGTCGTAGACAATGAAATGTGGAAAAAGGAGGGTGCGGGAGGGAATAATTTCTAAATAGTGATCGTAATATGTTTATCTACGACGTAAGAACATGCTGCGCTTGAATAAATTCACAATATCCAATAACAATGAAGTGCTTGTTTTCGGATAATTTGGATAATCTTCGCATTGTTTTGCTTGTGTAATGATACGACTAGTGTCATAGGATATAAATAACGAGAAAAGCACAACCACAGCATAAGATGTATATTTATAGGTTCTCAATAAATCGTTTCTATTTGAGAACATCAAGGAAAATAATTCTATGATAATAATACAAATCAATGCCATTAATAATCCGAATATTGCAAAATTATAGGATTCCATGAAAAAGTCCGAAAATAAGTATACAACAGATGACATTATGATAAAAATTGCGGATACGAGCATAATCGTGGAATTCATATAATTCTGTGTTGGAAATGCACCTAAAAACCCAGACATAGATATGGAAAGAAATAATACGAATAAAACCCAGTAAATATGACTCAAAACGACCTCAGTCATTGTTTTCTGGAATGTATTTTGTGTGGAAATAAGTATTATTAATATTATGGAAAAAAGGAATGTATACATATAATTATTAAACGTATAATCCCATTTTTTCAATGAATTCACACCTAAACCTATTAACATAATACTCAATGCCAAATACAGATAATTATTCACAATAAAGTTATCACATGTAGGTACTCCGCCTTTGAAACTCATATTGTTGATTAACAATAAAAACACAATACATAAAGTCAAAAATATATGGAAGAATGAATATTTCATATATTTTTTATATAGATTATAATTATAAATAATTAAGCATCCTTATCAATCACGTTTTTACGCCCTTTCTTCGCCAACATACCCACATATTCTAGTGGTTCATTTGTCTTCTTGGAACGAACATAACTATCCATAGTATATATTTTCATATTGCTCCTGTCAATAGCATAATCCACTCCATCAATAGTTACTTTCTGTAATTTCAAAGCACGAGTCTTTGTTGTAGCAATATCGCGCTGGGATAAATCAACACTCAATTCAGGAATATAACTATAATCATTGGATTCCACCTTTCCATAATTGAAACATACCAAATCCTCATCCTTTCTATGTAGATTACAATCAATGGATGTTTCTTTTATGGCTTTAATTAATTGTTTCTGTATATTCTGCTTCATAGAACTCAATTCAAATAAGTTCTCATCTGTTGTAATAGGTGTCTTTTTATCTTTACGACTTATATCTCGGATTATCAACTCCTTGTTTTTCTCATTAGTAGATTGCATTTCAGAAAGAGTAGCCAAATACAAAAACACTTGTATAGTTCTCAACTCTTGGGGTAAATCTTGATGCGAACAAATACGACGAGCACGTCCAATAACTTGTTCCAAACGCACCATATGCCAATAAGGCTCAACAATGTGCACATATCTCGTATTTTTTAAGTTAATACCCTCCGCACCAGAAGCAGTAATCATGATAATTTTCACTATTTCACCCATAAAGTTATTTGGCGAACGAGCCTCTAATAATTTTACAATTGATGGTGGAACGAATTCCCATTGACTATTGTATATATTTCTATATATTTCTTTCTCTTCGCTAGTCTCAGTTCCTGTATATAAAAGAAACTTCGGTTTCTTCTCATCTTCTTCATTTTCCTCAATGGTCCACTCATTATTCACTTTGGCGATTTTAAAATGCGCGAATCCATTTGCTTCTAATACTAATTTTAATATACCAATACCCTCCAAAGTACGGAATTGTGTATAAATCAAATGTAGACCCACATGATCTGGATTCATCAAA